>Ga0307517_10011339_pt1 | contig 12360 bp, 4 predicted proteins | sample 23_EM_MG_FD_194515 | JGI IMG/M metagenome (GOLD analysis project Ga0307517, IMG submission 194515) | Populus trichocarpa ectomycorrhiza microbial communities from riparian zone in the Pacific Northwest, United States - 23_EM | ecosystem: Host-associated > Plants > Roots > Unclassified | place...
GTAGCCGCCCCCTCCCTCTAAAACAAGTATAAATACCATATTTTCTTCTAACCCTAAATTTCAACATTCTCAGCCGCCCCTCTCCCTGCTCTCTGTCTCTCACTTTCAAATCTGTCTTCTTCTCCTTAGATAGCAAAAATCTCTCTTTCAAAAACTTATTATCCTGTGCATCTTTGTCATTCTTACATGTTCCCTCTTGTTGGGCTCTCCTGTCTGAGTGTGTGCTAGCTTTTGTCCTCTCCGATTTGCTTTCCTTTCTTTTTTGGCATCTATGGTCTCTCCCTAGCTTCAAATCAATTAGTGATGAAAGGGTTTTCTTGAATCAATACCAACACAACTACCACCAAACATCCCCACACCCGTTTTGCTTACCATGAAAGGGTTTTCTTGGGATTTCAGAGAAACCAAGATCTAAAAACTCTGCACTCTCAACAGTGTCTGTATCAATGCTATCAATGCTTTTCTTGTCTCTCATCTCTCAAATCTGTATTCTTCTCCTCCATGCTTTTTGATGATTTTACATTTCAATAACTTTTGATTTTCTTTTTGTTTTTTTGCAGTCAAATCCTTTTGTTTTGTGTATTTTTTTGCTGGGTTTAACTTCTGGACAAGGAGAACAAAACGAAAATTGGAGTTGATTTTTTGGAAAATGGAAGCAAGTATAAAAATTTCGGTTTGAACCGGTTTGGAAGGGAAAAAAACCGAACCGAACCGAAATTAATCGGTTTGAACTGGTTTTCGGTTCGGTTCGGTTCCAAAACTAAAAATAAAATAAAATCGGTTTGGTTGTATATTTTGATCCAAAACCGGACCGGACCGAAAATGCTCAGCCCTAGGTTTGGGAGCCTAAGCTCATGTGGTTGGCCCTTTATTATTATTTTTAAGGTCCAGATCTTATATATTTTTAAAAAACTTAAACAATGCGTCATCTGTTTACCTAGAATCCAACCACTAAACAGGTGGTTGGAAAATCTAGCAGTGAGTTTTTTGGTATCAAAAATATATTTCTAACTTATTTGACCCAAAAGAATCTAATAAGCATTATTAGTACCCCCAGTAAATCAATTTATCAACTGAAAACACCCCTAAATCAATTCTAAAACACAAAATTAAGATAAAACAATTCTCTCTCGAATCTGATCTACCTTTTCAGATATGTTGAAAGAAAAAAAACATCTTAATGGAAATCCTCTTGTTAAATCAAACTTGTTGATGCCAATATCGATTTTTTTGTTGCCGTAACATAACCAATCAACGACGTTTTCTCTCTTTCAGTGTTATCTGATGAGTTTCTCTATTCTCTCTTGAACCCAATTACTAAATTTTTTTAAAAAAAACTTTTAAACCAAAACAAAAATTTCAAAAACTATAAGGATCATAAAAGTAGAGAAAAGGAAAGTTGGTGGATTGAAAAGTACCTTTTCACATGAATTTGAGATTGGTCATGCGATTTCACTTTGTTTTATTCTTTGGTCCTCTTTTATTGAATTTTATTTTTCTTGAATAAATTTTAACAAATTGATCATATAATATTGCAATTGAAGAAAAATCAAGGGCAAATTAGAAAAAAAAACTTATAGTTATTGTTGATTACTCTAGTGAAATGCATAATCAAGGACAAACCAAGGACTAAAGTGAAAGAAAAGGAAAAAACGGTCGGCATGTGTATTCCACTTACTAGCATATGAGTGAGGCCGCCACGTTGTGGTGGTGTATGCGGCTTACTCTGTGCTTCGAAACCAAACTTTCGTGGTATCATTAGAATTGTTTTGGACATTGCTTTCTTATGAGGCAATACATGGTTTTTTTTTAGCTTCGATGTGGCTTTAGTGATCCATTCTTCTTTTCTTTTATTTCCTCTCTTTTCCCTCATCCTCTCATTGGTTTATGATGTTGACTCTCTAAAATAACAAATTATCCCATCATTTGTTTTTTTATGTCATGTGTAATCTTTATTATTTTGATTGCTATTTTATTTTTTAGTCCTTTTGTTTATTTATTTTTTCAGTTTCATTATTTAACATTATGTTAGTTAGGGAGTGAATTTCTTATTTTTTTTTCAATTTTTTTTCTATGGAGTTATCCCCTTTTCATTATTTAACTTGTTTTTTTGTTGTTTTTTTTAATTGATTTTTTTCAGTTTTGTCCTTCAACATTGCGTTGGTTAAGGATTAAATTTTTTTTTTTTTCAATTTGCTTCCTATAGTGTTATTTCATTCATCTCAGGGGTCGTTGCTCGTGACTCGGATCGAGGGCTTGTCAGGTTTATCGGAGTTAATTCGAGTCATTTTTTTATCTCTTTTTAAATTAATATTTTTTATTTCATCATTTATCATTAGGTTGATTAAGAAATTGAGCTTTGTTATTTGTTTCAAATTGATTTATTTGAAGTTATCACGATTTTATAACTTGAATTGTGAATTCTGTAGGTTAACTCGGGGTGGCTTGAGTCAATTTAATATGTCATCATTTTAATAACAAAGCATTAAAATGACTCAATTTTTTTTTTGTGTTGATTTCTTTTTATTTGTTTCGCAACAAAGCATGATCACATAGCTGGTTCAAAATCTAAGGAGGACTCTAATCCAAAACCATTTATTTTGTATATATAAAGCTAAAATCTTTAGAAATCGTTCCCTCTTAGTTTAAAATTAGATAAGTGACAGTGACAAGTCGCGTCGCATTAATTTTTCTTAACTAAAAAAAAAATGTTTATCTGAGTTTCACGGTCCAACCCATAATTATTTTTAAAAGAATGTCAACCCACAACAAAAAGATTTTTGCTAAAAAATAAACCAAAATTCATAAATAATAATTTTTTAAAAAAATATTAAGATGCTGACATATTGAATTAATCAGAGTTTCACGGTCTAACCTGCCAACAAAAATTAAAAAACAAAAAGGATGTCCACCTTTAACAAAAAAATTTATAACGGAAAAACAACCAAAATTAAAAATGGCATAATTATTTTTAAATACTAAGAGAATGACATATTGGATTAATATGGATTTTGTGGCTTAACCCATCAAACCCTTGATCTAAATTATTGACTCCAACGTCTTTTATTTTTTATACTACTTTTATTTATTTAATTATATAATACATGACTCAGCTTGGTTTAATATCTTTATTTTTTCTAAAACTATTTTTTGTTTAATTATAACAAATAAAATAGGCACTTACAAAATTGAACACCAACTAAATATTAAGGTGTTTCTTCAAAACTTTGATAAACTCATAAATATCAAATTAAAATAAATTATGTAGGCCAATTCAAAACAAATATAATGTTGAATGATGAAATTTAAAAATATTAACAGGAAAAATAAACAAAGATGGAAAAAATAAAATAAAATAAATAACTCGTACTCGAGCATGCATGGGTCTAAAAGAAGCTTAGACGCACGAGTTTAGGGTAGATCAAAAAAATCGATAACCAGTGTTAATAGTGTAATCCTTAGTTTAAAAATAGAAGATTAAGAGGAAGATTTATTGTGATATGGGATAAACATCCCCAATAAATTAATTTAAATTTTTTATAAAATAAAATAATAAATTGGCATGTAAAATATTAATCTAATAACAAATCATGTAAATTCTTCAATCGGGTAAAATAATTATTTAAAATTTTATTTTTTATAAATTTGAGTGAAAATAGTTAGACAATAATAATAATAATAATAGAATATAACTTGAATAAACTAATGTGTAACTTTATAAGCAAATAATATCTACTACCAATATAAATCTTGCATATAATTGTATAAAATTTAATCTAAACTAGTGAAAATTATGAGGGAATTATTATGAAAAGTCTTGGTTAATTGGTGTGAAAGTCCTAAATACATTTAAGAATAAATTGGAGCACAAAAAATATTGACGGTCGAGGTAGTAAACAACGTTTAATGGTGGTGAAATTTTAAATCAGTTAAAAAAAATAAAAAATTAGAGAGATTTCATCATGAATGGTGACGAATAAATTCAGTAGGGAACCCGGATGAATTAATAAAAATTTTTGGTACGTGAAAACATATACACAAACTGGGATTTGACAAAAATAACACTAAGGCAATTAATGGGTGATATTTTTGTAATTAAAAACAAATAGTTATTATATTTTGCAGTCTAAGTTATATGTATTTTAATAAATTACTGAAATAAATGGTACAGATTATAAATACGAGGTTAAATCAATTAGTTTTTAATTAAAATTAAATCGCTGAAAAAAATAAATTTGAGGACAAAAATAATTTTTAACAAATGTACAAGCAGCCAGCACGCTGTCATCCACATTGATAGATTTCTACGGTAAGAAAAACCCAAGCGTTTTAACTTTTAAGTTAACAGTATAATGCCCTAAGAAAAAGGTGGATATCACGAAGAAAGACACGGCCAAAAAAAAGCTGTTAAAAATCTCTTCCTTTCCTTGTCCCTCTCCTTCACTCCTCGCATCTAATTCTCTTTTGTCTCCGCCTAATAATAATATTCCACCAATTCTCGCATTTCCTTGCCTTTGATACGGAAATGATTTTAGCTAGTTAGTTTGGGTTTTTCTTTGAGGTGGGCGATTGAAGATGATGATCCCATGGGGTGGAATCAGTTGCTGTTTGAGCGGAGCTGCTCTCTATTTACTTGGCAGGAGCAGCGGCAGGTACCTCCCTTCTTTGATTCCTCTTTTTTTCCTTATTATATCTTGTTAATAATTAATTATGTGCGTGCTTACAGGGATGCGGAGGTTCTTAAGTCAGTTGCAAAAGTCAATCAGCTGAAGGAATTGGGTATGTCTTATGCACCACTAACTGATTTAATTCTCTTAATTTTTTCTTATAGAATGTTTAGGGAATGCCCATTTGCATCTGCAATGATGGGTTTTTGAAATCTTTCATCTTTCAGCAAAGTTGCTGGATATTGAAAGTAAAGTCTTACCACTGGTTGTTGCAATCTCTGGAAGAGTTGGTGCTGAGTCTCCAATAAGTTGCGAGTTTAGTGGGTTGAGAGGTGTTATAGTAGAGGAGACGGTAATGTTAAATAATCATTATTTGAAAGGGTATAACTGCTCAATTGACGTTTTTTTTTTTTTAATATTCTTATTTGTGTTATAATTGCAGGCTGAACAACATTTCCTCAAGCACAATGATGCTGGATCCTGGATTCAGGACTCAGCCTTAATGCTATCAATGAGTAAAGAGGTCCCATGGTACCTGGTAAGAGATAGTTTCTTGTGCCTTTAGTCCTCGATCGAGCACGATTGTTTAACTATATTGTTGCCTCTGGAAACAAGATGACAGCTTAAATGTTGGAATAAGTATCATCTGGAGTATCATTGATAGAGAAAATCTGTTCATGCCGTTTTGGATTTCCATTATTAGGATGACGGCACTGACCGAGTGTATGTTGTGGGGGCCCGAGGTGCTTCTGGTTTTGTGTTGACTGTTGGAAGCGAAGTCTTTGAAGAGTCAGGACGATCACTTGTACGAGGAACATTAGACTATCTCCAAGGCCTCAAGGTCTGCCCTGTTCTATGTTTTTCTATTTATGCATCAGAACTTGTACTGTTGGGTCAAGTTTGTTTTATCATGATTGTTATTTCAGATGCTTGGAGTTAAGCGAATTGAAAGGGTACTTCCAACTGGTACTTCATTGACTGTGGTTGGCGAGGTACGATTGCTCACTAACTAAAATTATATACACCCGTGTTGTTATTGCAATAAGTGGTGTCAAACATTTCCAGCAGCGTGCAGTATGGTAATGTGAAAATGATTATGGTAGCTAAGACAATACATCCGATATAATCGTTCATGAGGTTTCCCTCTGTTGTTACTGGTGAATATTAGAATTGCTGGATATTCAGCTTCTATGTTGAAAATATGCATCAATGTTGAGGCTCAATAGTTATCATGTGAATGTGGATTTTTGATGGCCTGCTGTATTGAAAATATCCTTTACTTATAGTTTTGAAGTGTCTGAGCGTTTGATTTGAAAACCAGTCATGTTATATATTTAATGTATCTTGTTATTTTATTTACTGTCATCTAATTTTTTAGCTCTTCATTTTATGATCAGGCTGTCAAAGATGATATTGGAACAGTTCGGATTCAGCGTCCTCATAAAGGACCTTTTTATGTATCCCCAAAGTCAATTGATGAACTCATTGGGAATTTGGGGAAGTGGGCAAGGTTGCCTGCACTCTTAACTGCTCATAATGCTTTATCTTTTTATATTTACGTTAATTATGCATTAAACCATTGAAAAAAAGAACTTATATTTCTGTACCAGGTGGTATAAGTACGCCTCATTGGGTTTGACAGTTTTTGGTGCTTTCCTGATCACCAAGCATGTTATACGGTATATCATGGAGAGAAGGCGCCGTTGGGAATTGCAGAGCAGGTATGTTTCTTTGGTGGAAGGCATTCATGACAAAATGTTTCAAGGGAAGGGACGTGCTAGTTGTCTGAATATTTATATGCATGCAATTCCCAAATAGAAATTTTGTCCTATTCCTTGCCAGATTCTAGCCTGTATGGTGCTCAGGGCGATATACACATTGCCTTATTCAAATTAATTCTGAAACATACTTAGAATGAATTATCATATGGACTTCTCCTTGTGATTGTAACAAATAGAGCTGAAAAACATGGTTCTTGCAGGGTTCTTGCCGCTGCTAAGAGATCAGGCCAAGATAACGAGGGTAAGTTGCTCATAATGTCCATTTTTGAAGGAAAAATAGTTTGCATGCGATATCTTTTTTTTTGAATTTTTTTTCAGGTTCAAATGATAAGGCTGAGAACGGTTCAGATGGTGCCAAGAGAGAACGTCCAATTCCAGATCTATGTGTGATATGCCTTGAGCAGGAGTACAATGCTGTTTTTCTCCCGTAAGTACATTATTGATTTGTCTGCGTGTGTGTGTCTCAAGGAATAGACAGTGAGCATACATGCATAGAGGAGCAATACTACATGCATAGAGCAATACTAAGTTAAAGTTCCACATATAAATGTTGTTCAAACCAACTTTTGAAAACAAAGTAAAAAAGCAAAACCAGTTGGTGAATGGATCTCATTTAGTACCTCAATCAACTTGTTAACATTGGTCCAACATTATATTCAAGATCTGTAGTCTGGTAAACTTGTAAAGATTATGGTACCTATTGCAATATTTTTAACATTCTTATATAAGTGCCATCACGAAATTTTTTGTTAAGGCAGATCAGAGCATTTGAATCTGTGTACTAACAAAGCATCTCAATAATAAACGATTGTTGTTGATTGGTAACTCGACTAGGAATAACCCCACTCAATGAAGAGATTTTTTCACATTTTATAGGTATATTCTCTTCCTCACTAAATTCTCTCACCAAAACTTAGCACTTCAAGCCAACAGCTACACCATTCCCTAAATGCACATGCACCCCCGAACCAAGTACCGCTCCTTATATACAACTCACCCCTCTCTCACCTGCCATGCAGCTTGAGCTGCCCAGGTGTTTCTTATTCCTCTCTCAACCGTCTCAATTTTTATCTTATTACTTGTATAAAGTGCTGCATTTTCCCAATTACTTATTCATAAAAAGAACCATGCATCTGCAGATTGCAAATTATATAACTTATTGGAAATAATGGCTTTTTCATACCAAACTGTATTTTTCTCACACTTAATTGCAATCTAGTTGTGTCTGAAATTCATGGACACTTCTTTGGTTTTTCTCATGCTATTGGAGATTGCTAGCTGCATGCACTTTAACACAGTTCTTGGTGCCCGATTATATGATCTTTATTATTTTGTTGGTAGTATAACATCTTTGTGTGAGTGTGACATGCATTGGAGGTATTGCATCATAAACTGTACATCACCATACAAGACACTTGTGATTGAGAAATAGCCTAATTGATAGCCATAGCTTTCTTTTTTCTGGGAGGTTTTAAATTCAGATCTCCTTCCCCCAAAAAAACTATATTAAAAAAATAAAAATAAAAGGCTCTTACTTATTTACAAGCCTGTTTTTTGTTGCATGTCGGGAGTCAGGGAAAGAGGAACAAGGGGCATTCTTTTTTCGCAGTAGTAGACATCAATTTTTTCAATTTCAGAGCGATTGAGTTTTCAAATTCATTATGATCTGTAGGTGTGGTCATATGTGCTGTTGTATAACATGTTGTTCGCAATTGAGCAACTGTCCTCTTTGTCGAAGACGGATAGAGCAGGTAGTGAAGACTTTCCGCCATTGAAGTATTCCTTCCAAGATTAATAGCACGAGTACTATGGGGACACTTGCATGGTTGGGACTTGGGAGATGAATTCTCTGCGCATGCAAAGATTTCAAAGTTGTAAAAAAAATCCTCTTCTTCACAGCAATGTCTTCTAGTTGTATATTCCTTGCCATCCGAATGACGTGCTGCTGCTGGCAGTGTACATGTACATGTTTAGAAAATGTACTCATTCATCCTCTGGAGAAATTTTCAAGACAGCTGGTCGTTGGGTTATGTAGACAAAATCTCTTCTAGAAAGAAGATTAACATCCTGATTTCCTTTGTGATCCAACGTGATTCTTAGCCAGTTCTGTATACTATGGTGTCCAAATATTGAACAAATGTTTCAGTTTGTATCATCGCTGCTGCCATTTTTATTTCTACCAGTGCTAATAACCAAATAACAATACGTTTCTGTCAGTGTAAGGATCTAATCCAAAAATGCTCATGGCAAACATCTAGTCCAAAATATAAAAACGCAATTCTCAGTTGGGATTTTGCTTAGAAGTCTGCCACTCTATAGCAATAGTTACACATCAAATAATTATAACTTGATTGGGGATTGCTTCGGTTGATCCCTAAACTTGGTTTGGAATGTGAGTGCATGAAAGCATGTTTTAGGGAGTGGAACACAAGTGAGGAGTGAGGATTGAAATTTTTTTGAGAAATAGAGATATACTAGATACTCTATCCATGATACTTGATCCATGCTATATTGTGGTTTCACTTGTATTTGATCCATGCTATGTTGTGGGTTCACTTATATCAAATATTTTTAATATATATGACTGATTGACTTAACAAATCCAAATATATCCTAGATGATTGATTTTCTCCTAGTGCTTGCAAACATGAACATTCTCTTTATAACTGATTCACCTTATCTTATGTCCATATTAGTTTATTTTACACACTAGCTAGTACACTTTGAGCATCGAAAGATATCTTCTCAAGTTCCTCAATTATCTTCTTACAACTAGTTATTTTTTCTTTGGACTCCATCATGACAATATAAAGAGATATAAGTTCTGTATAAAAAGTATTTCTTTCTGTACGCAGGAAATGACAGGTTGATTTTAGCTCACGAAAACTCTCTTTTGTCTAAGTTTGTTTTTTTTTTGCAAGTTGTAATTTCATGATTAACAAATATTAAAAATCTGGTTTTCTGCTTATATTCTCCTTATCATCTTTGAAGAGCTAATACCTATATTTGAAAATTCTATAAAAAAATAATCTATTAGTAGTGGAAAGATAATAAATGATAATAAAAAAGTCAACGAATTTCATACTCACATGGAAAGCTTTGTTCAAGTTGTTGATTAATTGATGGGATATATAGACTCCCACCTCTATATCATCCTATATCCTGAGAAAACTGAGATATTCTAGCAAAAATATTTATATTTTGGCCATTACCATCCACAAAGAAAGGATGATCCCTAAATATAAAAATTATAAAATCCCTCTCTCTATAAGTTTAGACTACCTCTCCAAGAGGCTAGAATCCCATCAAGGACCAATAACACAAGGGGTTATATAGTTTATAGATTTAAGATGGATGGACAATAAAACCAAAGAAAAGAAGGAGAAGAAGTGTTAAACATGGTACTACCATATAGTTTTCCATCTTCAAGAATGTTAATAGGACTTGTTGCAATATGCGCAAAACTTGGTACAATAGGATTTGGGGTAATAACATGTACAAAGCTTAATACCGAACTTAGTGTGGGTGCTATTTTCATGGGATAACTAAAAGCTATAGGTTGTGAACTACACCTTTTTTTTTTACTTCTTTGGCGTAAAGCATATCTACTTCCAGCTATTTTCATGTCAATATTGGTGTGTATTTCACCATTTTTATGTTGAGTTTCTTCTATTATCTCTACTTCAGGTTCTTTTGTTGTAGTCTCTTCCTCTTTATAAGCTTCCTCATCCTTATATTCCTCCTCATGAGATTCATCCTCCTAAGACTCTCCCTCCTCTTGCATTTCTTTAGAGAATAATGATGATGAGGAGGAATTTGAAGCTTATTTTTTTATTCTTCTTCCGTTGTCTAAAAAAGTGGAGCCCTCTTGTAAATAACATATTCAAACATCAGTATAACAATTAATTGTCAAAAAGCAAGGAAGACTGCAACTATCTCTCGTACCATAAATATTATCGTCTAGAGAATATCCTTTAGTCAGCTGAAAGAGATAGTATTGATATTTATCACCAAGATTTTTTTAATATATTCTCCTTGTTTGGGCTTAAAAAAAGAGCATTGTTATTTATAACAAACTCTCCAAACTGAAGAACATCTTCATATTTTTATAGCAGAGGTTATAGAAACACTATAACACATTATGATCTAGTCACTTCTCTAATTATTCATTAAAAATGATTTACATTGAAAAATGTATTTCAATGAATTTTGTGTCATTTTATTAGAAAAGGTATAAAACCATATCATACATTTCTTAGCCTGAGGAAAACTACACAAGCTATAACAAAATTTAAACAATTCAATAGTGGGAACTTGACCTTTAATTTTTAAATACTTGTTAAAAGTTGCCACGGTCATCCACTCATTTGGATGTAATTGACTCACGTATAGGTTATAATAGAAAAATACATATTTAACAAAACAAACAATGAAAAGAAGTATCTAAATTTAAACATTCATATTTATAATCTCAAAATTTCCAGTTGTTGTATCTGGTGTTCTACTCATTCTTTCATGAGGAAGTGAAATCCTAATGGTATACCTTATTTTTATGCTTAAGGTTAATTAAGTAACAACACCAGTAGTTACAATGCTCCTATAAGAATCATGGGGTTGAGGTTGGCTAGGTGCAGGTATAGAAGACAAATGCCCCCGATGAAAAGATTTAGTGCTTTTACTCCCGCCAACATGACAAGAAGTATTGACTTCCCTACTTTCATTGGTAAAAGTAACAGCTCTAGAGTCTTATTTACCAAAAGATTTTCTTATCCAGCCAGACATATTTAAAAGCAAATAAAAATCAAGAAAAGAAGAGCAAGTTCATCACCTTTGTCTCTGCACACTACGAGTAGATGAAATATGTATTTATTGTAGTGATTCCACTGATAACCATGATAATAATGGAATAGTTTTGGCACAACCATGTGAAAGGTGGGCCAAGTTTCGTGACATAACTATTACATTGGTGAACTAAGATTCTCTAGTATAGTCATATACACAGGTATATGAAAAGCTTTTGAAGATTCCTAACATAGCCACATGCTTTTACTCCTAAAACTGTCATGTTTGAATGCCACAATATCAATCAACATGGTACCACATGTCAACAACATTCACATGCTTACAATAAGTTCATACTTTTCATGCATATATTTGAATATGTGTTTTTCTTCATCATATTTGGTTTTCTAATAAAGTTTTATTTTAACAATATAAATATTAAAATTTACTTAGAGGGAAAATAATGATGATGATAATAAATAAATAAAAAGTACTCAATAGAACCTCTCAAGAAAGGTCGGTTAGGCCACGACTCAATCAGGCCTCTAATAATAACTTGTTTATGTTGAGCCCTAACCAAGCTTTATTGGGTTCGTTCACTTGACCCATCACATTTTTTTTCTCTTTTCTCTTTCTCCTCATGTTTTATCACTTGTTTCTTTTTCCTTTTCTATTTTTCCATCAAGTCGAGCTATACAAGTTATAGCTTCATTTGTGCTTCAACTATAATCACCACGCTACTATAGGGCTCATGCTATATCATATAATGACAGGGTAAACTATGTAGTAGAATTGTAGTTGCCTTCCAGGTAATTAGCTTAAGGGAAGGAGGGGTTTTTTTCTCATCTCAAGACAAAACAAAACAAAAAATCCAACTCTCTCTACCCATTGTTTTTACATAATATCTACATAAAAAAACCCTAAATTAACTTTAGCAATGGAAGATTTTTTTCTTACAGGTAACACCCAATCCAACCTGTTATTGTTTGTAAAGAAAGTCCAAATACAGTGAAGTTTTTTCGAACTTCATCGTTTACCGACGGGGTCGACTAGTTTAAGAAAAGAATCGCAGGTGCTTGCAAAAATGCATTTTTTACTGAATGGAAAAGGAGCTTTTATGAAACACGTCG
>Ga0307517_10011341_pt1 | contig 12359 bp, 10 predicted proteins | sample 23_EM_MG_FD_194515 | JGI IMG/M metagenome (GOLD analysis project Ga0307517, IMG submission 194515) | Populus trichocarpa ectomycorrhiza microbial communities from riparian zone in the Pacific Northwest, United States - 23_EM | ecosystem: Host-associated > Plants > Roots > Unclassified | place...
GAGCTGATGTAGGCTAAACCCACTTAATTATAAAAGAATACTTTCATTTCGACTTAGCTTAGATTTTCTTGGTAGGGATGTTTTGTGTATTACGTACTATACTAAAAAGGCTCAGTGTCTCTGTTACTATTTATATAGATATAAAGCACTGTAAATTGGAGCAGTATAAAAGCAGTCCAACCCTTAATACAAAGAGTTGCAAAGGCAGCGAGTGAGGGATGGAGTTGTCTTTTTGCTGGGTGCATTTGGCATTGAAGGGCTGGTTGGGAGAAAATGATCAGCACAAATTTTGATGGGGTTGCAGGCCATGGGAAGCGGGCACCTGGCGCTGGCGCTGCCCATTATGATAATAATTAAAAGTCTGGGCGCGTCCACGCCCAACCCGAAGTTGGGCCTAGACGTGTCCACACCCATCCCCAAGTGGGGTTGGATGTAGCCTCGCCCACACCCAAGTTGGGTATGGATGCGTCCATGCCCAACCCCCAGGGGGGCGTGGACGCGTCCAGGCCCAACTTGGGGTTCGGACTGGACGTGTCCTCGCCCAAACCCAACCACCCCCAAGTTGGGTCTGGACATGTCCACGCCCAACTTGGGCTAGACGCGTCCAAGCCCAACTCCAAGGTGGTCGTAGAGGCATCCATGCCCAACCTCAAGGTGGCCGTGGAGGCTTCCATGTCCATGTCCACCCCTAAGTTGGGTCTCGACGCGTCTACGCCCAACCACATGTGTTGATATAATAATATGTGTTATAAATATTATTTTTTCTCATATAATTCAAAGTGTTCAGATCAAAAATATTATTATTTGTGTTATAAATATTATTATTTTTATTATAACTCAAAGTATTGATATAAAAAATATTATTATGCGTTGTAATCATTCTTGAAATTCTTAATATAATTATTTATGTTATTATTATTATTTTTTTTATTATAATTCTAAATATTCAGATCAAAAATAGTATTATTTGTGTTATAAATATTATTATTTTTATTATAATTAATATTATTACTAACATAATTAATAAATTTGTAAAAAACAATTATTATTAATATTAAAAAAATATTATTTTTTATATTATAAATTTTTACAATAGTTTTTATGAAAATAAAAGGTGAGCCCATCGCTTAGCGTGGGCATCCAACTAGTCCTTACTATTCCTGGATTGCTAGGAACTCTAGATGATACAATGCCAAAGAATCTTTGCAAGTAGGATTCGACGTTGTATTCTTTTTTATGTCAGAGAATAGACTTCAAAAATTGGATAAAGTATAATATAAAAATATTGTTTCGAGTTTTATTTATTATTTAATTTTTTGAGTTGAATTAATTTTTTAATAAGTATTATAGGATGTATATATCTAGGAAATATTAATAGGCTTAATCTAGTGTTGTAATCTTTATATTAATTATTGTATATTGCCCTACATATATAAATAAAAAAAGGTTGACTAGCTAATAGATTAAACATCTTATTTCTCTTCAACTTGATATCTGAGCCTTAACACATTAAAATTCCTTTTTCATCTCCCTAATGGACTCTATAGCAACCGACTCTTCCCCACACCAAATTGGTGTTGGAGCCCCACAAGTAGGCCACACACAAGTTGCTGTCAGTGCATCTCCTCCACTGCAAACCTCTTCTCTTTTAGAGCAGAACAATGGTTCTTCCTATAATGCTTCTGTAATCTATTAAAATTCCCATAAAAATTATCTTATATGAATTCCAAATTATGCCAAATTTGAGAAGTGTGAAATACAAGATTTTGACATACCATAATTCTTTTTTTCTTCTTTTTTTTTTGGGGGGAGGGGGGTTTGCAACATACCATATTTCTTTAATTATATTTTTTGTTGCTACCCAATGTTTTACTCTATTTTTTATTTTTTTTGGAAAAAAACAAAAAAAATAGCCAAAAAACCTAAAAGATATGTTCTCGACGTATTTACATCACTTTCAACATCTTTTTCTACTTGTTCAGTTGTTAACGCGTTTTTTGAGTCGACGTTGATTTATATCTATGATGCCCATGATGCTTTAATATGTTATGTCATGTTATAAAAAAAAAAACTAAAATTCTATTATAAAAGGGCTATTGTCTTAAAAACTTATTTATATGAGTTATTTTCACTTGTTAAAACTATTTATATTTATATCTAGGATGAGTTTCTAGTGAGGTGATATTTGGATTACTTACCTAAACCTTCTCTTCTATTTATCAATATGTGTCATTCTGTTCATGAGTATTTGGCGATTAAAGTTGAGTTACTTCTTGTAAGCAAAATATCATCAACATACACAAGCAGATATATAATATCACTAGCCACAAAAAGGATAAATAAGGATGTATTAATCTTAGAGGCATAAAATCCAATGAATAATAGATAGTCACTCAAATGATTATACCAAACCTGAGGGGCTTGTTTCAAACCATAGAACGACTTATGCAGATAACACATATGAGACATTAGAGTAGGATGAGTAATGTCAGGTGGTCGCTTTATATAAACCTCTTCTTAAAATATCCCATTCAAGAAGGTATTATAAACATCCAGTTGATTAATGTTCCAACCCCAAAACATAGCAATAATAAGCACTAACCGGACCGTAGTTGGTTTAACCATAAGAATAAATGTTTTTGAATAATCAATACCCTCATGTTGAGTAAAACCTCTAACAACTAAACGAGCTTTGTAGCACTCAACACTACCATCATCTCACCTTTTAATTTTATATGCTCAATGACTACCAAAAACATTCATGAAGGGTAAGAAGGAACTAGAGACCACGTACCATTGGAATGAAGAACCTGAATTTCATCTTGTATGAAGTGGTGCCAAACAACATATCTATTGGCTTCCTGAAAAGTGAGGGGCTCATGGTTAGGGATAGAAGACATCCATGAAGGAGATGAGATAACTATCTCGGGCAAAGAACCATGTGGTGTTGTCGTGATACCTGAGTATGAGAAGGACCATTAGATACGGAAACTAGTAGAAGCAATAATTTGGAAATATTGACCACCAAGTTCAGTCTAGGCAGTGACATAACAATAGTTGACTTCAGTGACTGGTCTGAAACTGGAACAGACCGTGGAGTGCCCAAAACAATATGAGAAGCATTTCCACAAGAGGAAACCAAAACTATACTTGGACAATTATCAATAGAAGAGGTGACGAGTGGAGCTAAGACATTAGATTATAACATATTGAATGTGGTGTAGGATAGCTAGAGAGTGGGGGATGTTGTGTATGAGGACGTGGTAGATTGAAAATTAGAGGGTCTAGTGATGTCAAAAGTGACAAGAAAGTATTGGTTGATGGTAAAGATGATGATTGTATTTGTTCAGAAGTCTCAAAAGAACAAATATTTTCAAGAAATTTAACATGTCAAGTAATGTAAAGCTGTTTAGATGATAGATCAAGACATCGATAACCTAAGTGAAAAGAGCTATAACCAAGGAGTAGAACAAAAAGTTAACTCATAGGCATTGTAGGGCCGATAGAAGGGAAAACGCAGACACCCTAATATATGAAAGAAATTATAATATGGAACAGATTGAAAAAGACATTCAAAAGGTGATTTTCCATTTAGTATAGGAGTATGTTTCAAATGCATAGCCTCAGAATTTTATTGGCACTTTACACTGACCAAGGAGTGTGAGACCAATTTCAACAATATCTCTATATTAACTTTCAACTGTGTCATTCTGTTCATGAGAATGTGGACAAATCAATCAATAATTAATGCTAATTTTTTTTAAAATAAGTATTTAACTTATTATACTCGCCTCCCCAATCAATTTGGATGAATTTAATTTTTATTGAAAACCAACGTTTAACATAAGCTTGAAATTGTTGAAAAACATTGAAAACATTAGATTTGACAACCAAAGGCAAGAACCAAATATATTTAGTATGAGCATCTATAAAAATAACAAAGTAATGAAAACCATCAGAAGAAAACCCATGGGAGGGTCTTGAACATCACTAAATATTAATTCAAATGGAGCAGAGGTTTTGTGACCTATAGGTTCTAATGACAAACATAAAGATTTTCCCAAAGCAAAAGAAAAAATTGATGATTCACGTAACATAAAGAAACATAAAGCGTTTTACCAATAAGTTAGAAAATCAAAAGATTTGAAAAAAGAAATGATTTTGTTACTGAGCTTAGAGTTCAAGCTTCGGGACCTCATATCCATCCATTATTTCTTAGGCATTGAGGTTAAACTCACATCTGTGGGAGTTATGCTCACCCAACACAAATATGCTTTTAATATTCTTCATAAAATATGTATGTCTTCTTGTAAGCCTGTTGATGCTCAAATATCTCTCTCTCCTTCTAAGTTGGCAATGATATATATTGATTTGTACTCTAACTCTACACGTTATACACAAATTATTAGTGCTTCTACAGATGAGTATCTTGTGTTTCTTGGTACTACCCCTATCTCATAGAAATCAAGGAATCAAAGGATTGTTGCTTATTTTTTTATTGAAGGCGAATACAAAGCCTTAATTGATGGTACTGCTGAAATCTTATAAATCTCACAAGCCTTAGTCATAGAAACAATCGTGAAAAACAAGATTGTTGTTCATTGTTTCTACGACTACATTATGGTGTGATAACTTGGGTGCTACTTAACTGTCAATCAATCTTGCTTTTCATGCTTGCTAAACATGTAAGGTCAACTATCACTTTTTTCATGATAGAGTTGCCAAGCATGAGATTCAGGTTCGCTTCATTTCTTCTAAGGATCAGCTTGTTGATGTTCTTACCAAATCTTTCTTTTTTGTTGTCTTTATTCATTTTTGTCCAAGCTTCGTGTGGAAACTCTACCTTCACCTTGAGAGGGTATATTATAAGAAATACACTGTTGAATTATAAGATACAAATATAGAAAATTATATTTACCTTGTATAGCTTGTAGCTCAGATCATGTGTATGGGGTTATATATTGTTAATATTATGGACAACCCTAATTATATAAATAGAGAGGATGGGGCTCCAAACACTTTTTATATCTTAACTCTAGCGAAGAATCCTCATTGAAGATAACATCATTTCCAGCCAAGAAACATAATTACAAGACCCGATGATTAGTCGAGTAGATTGACATAAATTTTAATTAAAAAAAAAACTCATGGAATAATGTTTTTTATTTTATCAAAGAAAAGTTTGAAAAGATATTGTTTTGATAAAAAAAAATTATTTTTTTCATTGATTTAGTTGGGCTAGATTTTAGATGAACAAATCATCATATTAACTCTTTAAGCTAGATTTTGTTATACCACTTGGACCAATATCTAATGCTACGGACCACTAATTTCTTATCATAAATAATTGACAAATAAATAAAAGCCATAAAGTTCTACCATAATCTCTTATTAGTGATTCGTGTTTCACGGTATAAAACATTACTCTAAACAACATAGAGTAGTACTAGAAACCAAATATTTATATGCATGGCTCCATGCATGGTAGAAAAATCTAATATTTCTTGAATCTATTATATTTGGGAAAAAATAATGTTATATTAAGCATTGCTAACTAAAAAACAGCATAGTGATATTTTGCTCATGAGGCATGAGTAATTATGATTTGAAACATGGAGGATCGTGATTATATGCAACATTGATCTTGGAGGGTAACAATTGAGCAGGCTAAAAGTTTTCTTTCCCTTTGGGAGTTAGATATGCTCCTTGCTTTGCATATCTGAATCACAATCTAGCATGTAATATGCTCTTGTTTGGCTAAAAGTTACCCATTATAAAATATTCTCTCTTTCAATTATATTCAATATGGAATAATATAATACTTCAAGAGCAGATAATTATTGCATTTTTTTCAGGCTTCCATTCTAGTGACAACTTAAAAGTGAAGCAACTGCTAGATGTTTGATTAAGTTTCGGTAATCAATTAAACACCACAGATTTGCATGCCAGAATTGATGCAACCAATTCTACATATTCCTCTCTATATATATACTAATTATTCATCATATCTTGGTTTAGACCTCTGTATTTGAACCTTTTCTAAAGACCGGTCCTCATCTTCTCATTAAAGTTGGAATTACTAGTGATTTATGCCAGTTTGTTTTGTGCAGATGATGCCTAAACCCTAGCTGTATATTCTGCTGCTAAAGTTTTGTTCTGGATATACAAGCCATGGGGTGATGCGCGCTAATGTTCATACAATATAGTACAAAATTGAAGTGGTGGGCCGCTCTGGTTGTTGGAAACCAAACTGGAGCGTGGATTGCCAAATATTACTGATCATGAATCTCCTCAAGATGGAAATATTGAGCAGGACAGTTTGAGTTGTGGAGGAAACTGCAGGAGCGTTAGAGCATTAAATGGTGGCCCTTTGTTGGGATGATGAGCGGGAGGTGGCGGGCAGCTTAGCTGATAGGGACAAGACACCATCTCGAAATCTAAGAAGCCACGCGTTATTCTTGTCAAACACGTTGTCACTAAGGAATAACAATTTAATATGAACTTAACAGATACCCATGCAACTCCACCTAAATAGGTGTGTTTTTTTACAGTTAATTTAATCTGTAATGGATAGAGTTAATTTAAGAATTTATTCAAATCTAATTTGATACACACACACACATGTAAGTATATATATCTTAATATAAATATTACACATATATATAAAAACTTTATAATTTTATTATTTAATATATATTTGAATACTTAATATACATTTTATTTTATTTGAATAATAAATAATTGTCGAATGATGAATATTCATATAAATATAAAAAATTTAATAGATAAAATATAAATTTTTAAATTTTTTACCCAGATATGTAATTTTACCTAAATAGATTATGAAAATAAAGAAACCCTAGTCCTGAGTAATTATTGCCGTCTCTGTCCTTCCAAGGTCAAAACAACAGGTTTTTGTTTTTGAGCTTTTAGCCACACAATTATCTGTGAAGGGATTCATTGATGGTCTAACGTTGTCAGATGTTGTCCTGTTACAGTTTGGGTGGAGCCACAACATGGGACTGATTTGAAATGGAATATTTTCAGTTCCTATGTGTATTTTCCTCTCCTGCAGCTATAGAGGAAGCTGAGGTTCTTGCTATCAGGAAAGCAATGGAGTTAAGTGCAGCATCACCGCTTGCTCATCAGGTCAACTGGAGTTTTTAGTCCGATTCCTCTAATGATATTATATGGCTTCGGAATAGAGTGGAGTGTAGACAATGGAGAATGCAGAACAATTTCAATGCAATTGCTATGCTTTCCGAGGCCCTGATGAGATCAGTTAGCTACTTCTAGGGAGAGTACTTTAGACAGACCTAATAAGTCTGTAGCATCATGTAATACTCTTAGGGCCACTGTTCCTGTTTTCTGCTATAATCATGGTCATTGCCTTGCTGGAAATTTGGTTACAGAAAAAACTAACAATACACCATATAAATGTTGTGGCTAACGTAAGAGTTCCAGAAACCACATTAATGAGGTTTCTTGGCGACACAGAAGGAAAAAACTAATCTGCAAATGACCATATAAATGGCTTGATGATGCCCCATAGAAAATTAAGAACATGTGAATAGAAGGTTAAATTTTTCCTTAAAAATAAGAATTTTGAAAATTGAATTTTAGATTACTTGATGTACTCAACAGGAACTTTTGGCTGCCATCAAAGTTCATCCACTAGCTCAAAATTAGTAGTTTAACATGAAGTAAACTTCAGGAATGCAGCCTCGACTACTGAGGAGCAGAACGGTATTTGAAAGAAATAGATACCTATCCAAGGAAAGAAGCCAAATTGAGTGCTTTGAGGGTAATAATTCTGCTTCTTCTCATGCCATACCTTGCAAAGAAAAAAGCAAGATTGTTGCAGACAGTTGATCCCTTAGTTCATTAACACTATCTTGTTTGGGGAACTGGGGGAAAGAGTGCATGTTGTGGTACACACAAAGCAACAGGGACACTGAAAAAGAAAAACTTTGTTTCAGCCTCAGACTAGCTAGTTTCGATCACTGTGGATTTTCTCACCATCAATATGATCCGTTCCGTGGCACTGATCAAATGAGAAATAAAGAATATAATATATTATTGCATGACTGCAGCCTAAACCCTGTATAAATTGGCTGAAGCCTAGTTGAAGGGATTTCTTCGTAATGAAATAATTAATGGGTATTTTAGAATTCTACCAAAGTTTTGTAAAAATTTTAGGAAAATAACACTTGTTAAAAAAGTATGAGGGAAGCAACACGGTACATATAGTCATAAAACTCTTATATGAGAAAAAAAATAATTTAATTCTTGTTCAAACTCTACAACAAAAATTTTCTGAATGACGGCTATTGTGTCACTCACAAGTCTTGAGTTCAAGATGCTTCAAGAAGGGCTTGTCTTAATGCTAAAATAAAGGTAGCAGATACAACCTAATGACATATTTTATTCATTAAGTGAGTGTGGGTAGGTTTTCTACCCGGTCTAAAAAGGGTCTCATATATGCCTAGTGACAATCTTCATATAGACAGTATGGAAGCGTTGCGAGAAATGGTTAAAGCATGTATGCCCACCATTACCAAGCATGCACTCATATATGAGTTGGTGTTTCACACATCTGAACCATTACCCGTAGTCATAGGGCAAATCGATAATCCCTTACCTAACTTAGAAGCTTGTGTGTGCTTTCAAAAATTAAGACATGTGATGCATGAGGCAATTTTATATAATAAATGAACAAATATGTACATAATTTAAAGCGTATAAGAAAATAAGGAAATGCAATATTAACAATAACATACAAACCGAACAATAAAACACGATAATTAGACAAAAGCAAAGCTGAGTCCACGAGATCTCCAGTGGAGTTGTCATTCTGTCGCACGTGTGCGACGTCGCGACGATGCGTCCACTTTTGGATTACTGTCTAATAGGGAAATGGGGTAGACAAGGATTTCTTGTCTTTTCAATGAAAAGAAGGAATGAGAGTCGCTACCTAATATTTTGGTCACTAGAAACCCTAACTAGTCTCAAAGATCACGTACAAAGACTGGTTGCGTAAATGGAAGGTATTGGCAACCTCAAATATATCCTACCTAGGTAAGTTGCATTGGTTAATTGTTTGATAAAAAACTAAGGTATTGTCATGTTTTCTAATTGTTGGTCTGTGGTTTAAGAAAAATCCTCCTCGATAAGGGAATCCTTATCTTATCGGGTAAATCCTAACCATTCTAATGTCAACAAAAAAAAAAACTACATTTTTAATATTGAGAATATGTCTTACATATAAGTTCGTAATCCAAGATATTAAAAGAATAAAAATAATTTTTTTTGTATTTTTTTATATATATTGGCTTAGTTTTCATGACTTTAATAAACTGATTATTAAAGCAAAAAAATACATGCTAATACTTTTTTTAAAAAAATTTTGTTTATGAAAATATGATATAGAAATTTCTTATAAGTTTTGAGAGACTTGGTCGTATACATGAAAAAAAATATTTTTTTTGTTTAGATTTTTTTTACATTTCAGAAAAAACTTGATATTTTAATACCAGATTTTTATCTTTACAGTATAAAAATACAATCCAATATTAATCAAAATTGGTAGAAAAATCTACGAGAAAATCACAAATTGTTTTGAAATGATTTTTGAATTTTTTTGGAATTTTTTTTGTTTGATATTTAATATCACATTATATATTATTATATTATATTAATATATATTGGGATGGGTTGGCCCAAATATATGGGTTGATCCCATCCTTGATGGACCAAGTTCGGCCAGAAGAAATTGAGTTGAGGTCGGCCCAAAGGCGTTGGGCCAACATCAGCCTAAAAGAGTGTTGGGTTGGTATCCACCCAAATATATTTTTCTTTTCTTTTTTTTTTTTGGACTGGGCCAGACCCGGCCCAACCATTTTGGTCTGGGATGACACTAGAGATATGAAAAGGAGGAAGGAGAGGGAGAAGCGGACTTGTGGTTGCTCATGAAGTTGCTAGTGGCGATGAAGAGGAAGAATGCTAGTGGTTCGCGGTGGTGTCTGGGATGACACTAGAGATATGAAAAGGAGGAAGGAGAGGGAGAAGCGGACTTGTGGTTGCTCATGATGTTGCTAGTGGCGATGAAGAGGAAGAATGGCAGTGGTTCGCGGTGGTGAAAAAAAAAATGATGGCTACTGTCGTTTTTCCTTTATGTATAGAGGCACATATTTGTTCTTTTCTTTCTTTCCTTTTTGTTTTTGCTTTTGTTCTTCCTTTTCTATATTTTTCATGTCCTCCTCCTTTGTGTTTTTCTTCCTTTTCCTTTCCTTCCTTTGTTTATCTACCTTTTGTTTTACTCTGTTTTTTTTTTCTCCTTTTTTCTTCTCTCTATTTTCCTTTTCTTTTCTCTTTGTTTTTCTTCCTCTCCCTAATTCTCTCTCTTTCTGGTTGTCCTCTGTTTTTCATTCTCTCCTTTTTTTTTCTTGTCCCCTCCAATCTCCTCTATTTTTTTTCATCCCCCCTCATCGCCTGGTAAGGGGGTATTTATAGGGGCAGGGGGAGGGAGAGCTACCCTACCCCTATCCAGTCATGACGCAGGGGGAGTATGAGCTTCCTTATCCCTGTTCAGTCATGGGGATAGGGTAAGGTGGCTGGGGTGGCCTCTATGCAGCCACTCGCAGGGCATGGCTCTCCTTTTTTTTTCATTATGGTAGTAGGTCATGAAGGGGTATGGGTTCTGTCAGGGTTTGGACAAGTGGGAGGGGGAGAGAGAGGCATTTGTAGGGGAAAATTCATCTTTTTTCCCTGCATATACGCGTCCAGAGAAAGAAGAAGAAGCACAGTGTCGTTCAAAACGACACCATTTCATGCTTCTCTTCTTTTTTTAATGTGAACAATGCATGAAACAGCGTCGTTTTGAACAAAACGCGCCGTTTCATTTAAAAGAAGAAGGAGTCAAAATGTGTTAATTCCAAATCAGTCCTTAATTTCTTATTTGTTCAATCAAGTCCTCAATTGCAATTTTAATTTTAAGAATCAATTCAATTATATCCCTACCAAATTCAAATGTCAGCTTTAAAGTTGGCCGTCTTTTTCGCTTTGATTCTTAGTTATAAATTTGTGTATTTTGACCCTTAATTGATCAATAAACTTTTATTTTCTTCAATTTGGTCCCTGATTTGGTCAATTTCAGTCCCTTTATTTACGCACATTTTCCAGTTTGGTCCTTGGTTTTGGATTTCTTCAATGAAGTCCCTAATTGTCCATCAAACTTCAATATTTATGCAATTTAGCCCTTGATTTGACCAATCAACTCTTAAAAATTATAATTTTGATCCCTGGACTTTAATTTCTTCCAATTAAAGCTCAAATTAACTTGAAAAATAATTTTTATTGCATTCAAACCCTCCATAAATTCAATTAAACCTTCAATAAAATTTAATTGAGTCCTTAAATATCTGATTTTGGATTTTTTTTTTCTCAAATTGAATTTTCTTTGTCAATAGGGCCTTCATCAATAAAAAATATATAGTCAAATTTTAATTTTTATATTTTTAAACTTCCTCAACCAATTTTTTGCTATTTTCTGGGCGCTCTGACATCCTCTTTTCATTGCTATTATTTTTTTATTTTCTGTTGAATATATTTTTTATCTTTTTTGTATTTTCTCTTTTTTTTTGTGAGGACCAAAAAATAGGTAACAACAAGGGTGAGACGATCCATTTATAGAGGTTTGTAGGGGCTCGTGTGTCAACCTTTCAGTGGTCAAGAAACATATGAAATCTCTTTTATTTTTCATGTTTTTTATTTCAATTTTATTTTATTATTTCATGTAAAACTAAAATAAAAATGACACGTCAAAAATTCTAATTAGTTGAAATTTTTTGTTTCTACAAATGTAATTGCTTCCCATGACGGAGGATATTGGAGGGAAGGACAATACTTATGGTTATGATGAGTCAATGATGGATTTGCCATAATTAGACTACATAGATAGTCTTGTAGGGATATTTATGGATAGATGAGACAAGACTAAACCCATGAAAAGGTCTAGATTGCGCAAACCGATCAACTTGATAAAAAAAAATTCATAACTTTCAATTGATCATTAAATCGCACTCAGATTTAGCTAGACGGTTTAAAAGGTCCAGCTTTACATGAGAGTTGGCTGAATAAAATCTATCGATACTTGGAAGGCCTTCAAATTAGACCCTAAAAGTGCTATCCATGCCAATTTTGTTATTTCTCTTTATTTTTATATTTCCTAGTTTATTAGTAATTTTATTTTATTTTTTTATTTTTAATTACAACTCTTAATTTCCTATCTTGTTTGGGTTGTTTTTTTTATTTATTTGACTTGTAAAGAGACAAAATAATCGAAAAGAATTTTATGTGAT
>Ga0307517_10011342_pt1 | contig 12359 bp, 10 predicted proteins | sample 23_EM_MG_FD_194515 | JGI IMG/M metagenome (GOLD analysis project Ga0307517, IMG submission 194515) | Populus trichocarpa ectomycorrhiza microbial communities from riparian zone in the Pacific Northwest, United States - 23_EM | ecosystem: Host-associated > Plants > Roots > Unclassified | place...
TTATTCTTTCTAGAGAAGGGTTTTTTTTTTTTTTTTTTCTATACAGAACTGCTACAAATGGATCTTGCCTATCTATCTATCATATCTCCGAAATCCAAAGATTCTAGAAAAGGTTGTGCCACGAAATGCATTTCTAAAGTGAAGGCTCCGAGCTTGATAGAAATTAAAGTTGTCAAAATTAGAAGTTAAAATACCTTTTTTTTTGGCAGACATGTCAGTGCTGAGAGAGATGAATAGGCTTTCGTGTTCTTCATAAGACTGTATGTATGCAAAAGGATTTACACATAAAGATATACACTACATTCGCGTTGGACATGCACTCAGGATGACTCATACACAAAGATGGAGATCTTCTCTAACCTAAGAACCAGGACTAATAAATTATGAATCCATATTATATACAATCATCTTAATTTCTTCAATTCATTCAATGTGAAATATTTACAATTCACATATGCGCGCATATCTAACTCTCTTTTTTCCAAGGCATTGGATACGGTCCATTGGGTTTCGAATACAAAATGAAAATCATCTTCTCAACTAAATTATGAAATTGATGATAATGAAGCAAGTGAAACCTTCAACCAAGAAACCACCAGCAGATACAGAATCATTAGGTCAAGCTTGTTTATATAAATAATGAACTGTTTATCCAATTACAGCTTCAATGCTCTTTGTTTCTTGAAACTAAACTTAACTGGGACAGGTGAGATAAATATCTCTATTTACGGTTTGGTTTGCCCTCCTTCCAACTTCATACGCACGATTAAACTCGTATCATACGAGGCCTTAATATGAATGCTGCGATTATCTGGTAAAGTGTGGTAGTGGCCTGCCATCTAGTAGATGATGGCCAAAATGAAAATATACAAAAGGGCTCACTTCACTTGCTCAAGTTTATGGGCAGGTCCGGCAGGATATTTGGTCTGTAGAAAGCTCCCATACCGATCACATTTCATAAGAAAACAATCATTGTCGGCCATATAGATGTATTGACAGCTAAAATATGTTGTCCATCGCCTGAATCTCCCGTGGATTGTCACATGCTTTGTTTTTCATGGTCCCAAATATGGAAGTTTGACGTCTTTAATTAGTTTTGTTGCTGCTTTTTCGATGGCTAGTTTTCTCTTTGCACATAATGTGTCATTCATAGATATCTAAATTATTATGTAATTCTAACGAAAAATAAATAAAGTTATTAAATTGTCAATACTAAAGTGTTTTTTGATAACCGTAGTGGAAATAGAAGCTTTACTCCTACTTTGTACGTATTTAATTGAAAGAAATGAACATAAATTCTTTTTAAAAAAATGATATATTATTTATATAATTCATTGTCTATGATATATTACTTTTCTTCACATATTCTTTTAAAGAACATTCTTTCTATTGTGACATTAAATTACATAATAAAAAAACATTACATTACTCAAACTCTCTCAAATAATAGAATGAAATGTCTTTTCATCCGTCAATATTTTTTTTAAAGAATATTAGTAGATTTTATAAACGTATAGAAAACATTTCATCTAAAGTAGTGTGAAAAAATAAAATTTTCTGAATTTTAATAATTATTTTATTATTTTTTGAGTTTTAATTAGATGCAGAGTGAATAGTAATTAAGAACATAGACATGATTAGAAATTTTATGACTTATTTTGTTTAAAGAAGTGTTTCTAATATTAGAAACGATTATAAAAGGTAAAAATATGACGACTAGTAATATTATATCTTTTTTAATTTTTAAGTTTTAGTAATTTATATAATTAAAAATTCTTGAAAAAAAGCTTCAAATAAATAAAAAATAATAAGATATTGGATATCATATACTAACATTTATATTTAATATTTTAAAATTAAAATGTCTACTCCTACTACAATCACTATTATATTATAATATTTATGGATTACTTTTATCTGAATGAGGCAATAATATAAATTTTATAAATTATTTTATATAAAAAACCCCTTATATATTAATATTAGTAACGATTATAAAAAGGAGTTAAAGATAACATGAGAGAACAATACCTTCATATAATTGAATGAAGTTTTATTATTTTTAATATTAATTATTGACTTTTTTTGAACTATTTTTAATTATCCATTCTTTTGTTTTGGTTTAGTTGAGCATAATAATTACTTTGACTGACGGTTTGGTGAATCCTTTGTCGATAAAAGAATATTGCATTTGAAAAAGAAAAAGAAAAAGAAAAAAAGATGATGATGTTTATCATTATGAAAAATGTTTGAAGAAATTCTAAATAGTTAGCAATGATTAATGATTATCATTATTAAAGTATATTAATTCAGTAGGTACATACCAATGATTCTTATAGTTAGCAATATAAATTCATCTTACCTTTTTAAATTTAATTTAGTCGATCTTGGACCAATGATCTCTTTTTAATTATTAATTATATTTCCATAAAACTAAATCACTAGAGAGGAAAAAAAGAAGTAATAGAGAAATCACTAATATAGTATACATGAGTGCATCCCTGCATGTACACACACATATAATATAATTAGTTAGTTGACCAGTGTTTCATCACCGGTAGGATGAAGGAAAATCTGTAACTTTTGCTTCTTATAAGTCAACAAAAACAAAAAAAAAACTAATTCAAATCTTATAAATTTAAAAGCTATTAAAAATTTATATGGTTGTTAATTTTAAGATCTATAGGATTAGTCGAGATACACGCAAACTGGTATGGAAATCCACGTTATTAAAAAAAAATCCTTAACTCAAAAAAATAAATGTACAGTCATTTTTAACATGTTTTTTAATATTAATAAAAAACATTAATTGTAAATAAAAAAAATACATATGTTTAATAAAATAAATAAAAAAATTATATTTGTCCATAAATGTAAAAAAATAGTTAATACTAACTAAAAACTAAATTGACAAGTTAAAAAATAAATGCGAATTAAGATATTTGATCTTGTGCCGCAAATAGCTTTTAAGTTTTTATTTTATTTTATGTTTATGAACTTTTTTTTTTGGGAGAAGAGCAATAATTTAATTTAATTAAAATAAAATAATTTTTTATCAGATTTCATGCTTTCCTTATTAATATATATTTTTTCTAAATAATTAATAGGTTTCCAAGCTATGATGTTTATTCAATAAAAAACTAAAAGCAACAGAATAAACAAAAAAACTAAACATTTTGAAATAAAAAAAAATGTATCTATTTAGTTAAAACTCCATTTTATTAATACTCTCTTGCTTCTTCTTTTTTCCATGTCTCTACCAGAATAGTTGTTTTATAAATAATAGCTCATTAGAGTTATGAAAAAAAGTGTTAATAAAAAAAAGTCTTTTAATGACTTTGACTTAATGAATTAGAAAAGAAAATAATATAATTCTCGCTTGCTGTGACCATGACGAGAAACTCCTTGTGATCTATTTTGTAATTAATTATACAAAAAATAAAAAAAATAAGACATCGGCATGAAAAAAAAACATTATGTAAGAATTAGTTTTTTGTTAAACCCTTTTTTTTTAATTCATGTATTTTTTTTTTACAAGTTCTTTTCATAAGAAGCATAATTAATTGAATAAAAAGTACCTTATATTTGAAAAAAAAAAACAAAATATTTGCAATAGCTATAATAACACAAAACTTTATTATTATATAATATCTAAAACCTCAAACATAAAAAAAAAATATCTACATAACAAGTTTACATATAATAACGAATAAAATGATAAGCAACAATATAAAAAAGAATATAACTTTATTTGAGAATAAATGTCAAATTGAATGATATCTAATGAAATATTATCTTAAATCTATTCTCATTTATTTAATTATTATTGATTTTGGTTAAACTCTAAGAAAAATAATAATTATGAAGGGTTGTAAAAAAAAAGGCATTTGTTCATATTACAAAAAAAAAACTATTATAATCTTATTTGAAAATAAATTCAAAAGTAAGAGATATTTAATGGAACAATACCCTAAATGTTATAAGTTTTATTTTATTTTAAACAATAATAATAAAAAAAAAACACCATTAAAACAACTCAGGTATTTAGACCTAATAGGAACAGGCTCTGCCCCAAAATAGAGAGTAAAGTTTACATTGGCCTACAAGACTAAATCCACGTGACTAGCTTTTTAAACTTTTTTAAAAAAATATAATAAATTATTGATTCAATTTCATCCATTGAAAAGTTGAGGTTTTGACTTTTATGACCTAAACAACTTGTTTTTTAATTTTTTCCCCAAAAAAAATCTTAAAAAGACTTTTGAAACTAAACCTATTTTGGTCTTAAATTAACATTAAAGCAATTTAAAAATAATAAATCAACTTGAATCCAAAAATTTTCTAAACTTCAATCTATTTTTTTCGGGTAATATAAAGAGGAAAAAACATCTTGTCAAATAGAACCTATTAATATCAAAAACTGCTTGTTTTGTTGTCAGAATTTGACCAACCATGAACTTTTTCTCTTGTTATTATCTCTCTTTTCTTTCAATTCAAATACTAACAAATCAATAAAATAATTTTTTAGATTAAAATTAAAATTTTAAAAACCAAAAGGATTGCAAAAGAAGAAAAAGAAAAATAGGTGGGTTAAACAATACCTTTTTTGCAAATTTGATATTGGCAACACGGTTTCCCCTTATTCTATATTTTGATCCTTTTCTTTTAATTTTGTTTTTCCACTGTAAACCAAAACTTCTGATTAAATTTCGCGAGGCTGCGGATGCAAGACAGACTTTGAGTTCTGATGGTGTTTGCAATTGATTTTGTAAGGCGAATGTGTTTAGTTCAAATAGCAGAAAACAAACCTTCAACTGTTCAAGTCAGCGGGTAAAACTGGATGGAAGGTTAGAATTGAGATCCTTAAGTAATGTTAAGGGAGAGGTAAAAATGACGGATTTTTGCAGTTAACCCTTTCTTGTATCTCGTATTTTTCTCAGATTGATCTACTGAATTAGTAGGAAAAGAAACAATAGATAGAAACAAGATTTTTCAGAGAATTGTAGAGTAAAATGACATGATATTTAAACACATCAAGTTACGTGAGAAGATGTTCAAAACATTTAATTCAATGAGAGTCTACATCAAACATCCACTCCAAATAAACAGGATTTGGTAAGCAAAAAAAAGAGAGAGAAGGAAATAAACGCTGTCTTGGCTTTTTCTACACAAAAGCTCCTGATAATCTTTGGTGGATAACAATGAAGGATGGCACAGTACTGTGCTTGATTCATAAATGGCAGTCACGCTCAATGTCACTATCAGACCTCAGCACATTAACATTTACACTTCTACTGTATTCACTTTCGCTGCACAATCACTGCATGCTTAATTTACACAAGTATATAAGAATTTATGGAGTCCAACTATATCAAATCAATATCTTAGATACTTGTACTAGTGAGGTTAATTGGATTACTTTAAAGGTGCCTTTTGCCTAGTGAATAATAATGATTGCATTTACTATTTGTGGACCAGTACATTATAAGCAATATAAGAACACTTCAAACTGATATAATATAGAAGCTCAAGGAGTTCCCTCAAGCACTTCAAACAGTACCATGGGTTCTCAGCCAATTCAAACCTTCAGCGTGGAAGAGCGGCGGCGGCGGCATCTTAACATGGAAGATGCTACTAGTCAGCTTGAGATGGCACAGTGGGTGCTGAATTCTCCTGATCCACCAGGCCTATTGCAAGAGCTCGGTAGTTCAGTGAGAGAAATTATTTTCCCTCATGGAAAAAAGCACACTTCATCAACTGCGAGGCGAAAACAACAAAGCCGTGCCATGGAATTCTTGCAAGGGGTATTTCCAATCCTGAGATGGGGTAGGGATTACAAAGCTTCCATGTTTAAAAACGACCTAATGGCAGGTTTAACTCTTGCGAGCCTTAGCATTCCTCAGGTATAATGTGACTTCTAATTGTTTGGTCACAAAAGAATATTATGACCATGTTAAGGTTATATTTTCAGTCTCCTCTGACATGTATGTGTAAATTCTTTCTGGTAGAGTATTGGATATGCTAATTTAGCAAAACTTGATCCTCAGTATGGCCTGTGTAAGTTTCTGGGCTCAATTCTATCACTTTTTTGAGTTTTTCTGACTCTTATAATGCCTTGAAATTACTTCTTGCTAATATGTTATCCTAAACTTTGGATTTATTGACTTAGATACTAGTGTTATCCCACCTCTGATTTATGCTATAATGGGAAGTTCAAGAGAGATAGCCATCGGCCCTGTAGCTGTGGTATCTATGCTGCTCTCCTCCATGATTGGGGAGATACAAGATCCTTTAGCTGATCCAGTTGCCTATAGAAACTTTGTTTTTACTGTTACCTTGTTTGCTGGGACCTTCCAAGCCATATTTGGACTGTTTAGGTACGTAATGCTTTCAAAATGAACTTTTAACTTCTCATTGCTTTCTACTCCAGAGACCAGACCAGTTGCTCAACCTTTATTATCTGCAGGTTGGGTTTTCTTGTGGACTTCCTTTCTCATGCATCCATTGTTGGATTTATGGGGGGTGCTGCCATTGTCATTGGTCTTCAGCAACTGAAAGGGCTGCTTGGAATCAGCCATTTCACCACCAAAACTGATGTGGTTTCAGTTCTTCACTCTGCTTTTACATCAATTGACCATCCAGTAAGTTCTGCTAGAAGATGCATGTTCCATGCCAAGGGTTCATAATTAGTCTTTTTGAAAATTAATAAGAAAAATGTCGTAAAACGACACACAGACATCACGAATAATTAGTGACTTGCTGAAATGATTCGTGCTTGGTTTTATTTTATTTTTATTTTTTTCCACTCTGTTCTTCTCCAGAATTCATTTGAGTAGATATATCAGAAAGAAATAGTACATCAGTTAAATTGTCACCGATTTGACAGTGTTCTTTTTTTTACCTTTCGCTGCTGATCATGACAGTGGAGCCCATTGAATTTCGTCCTCGGTTGTTCATTCCTAATTTTTCTCCTAATTGCCAGGTTTATTGTAAGTAATCACATGCTAGCATCCCCGCGTTTTCATGTTCAAGCAAGTTTTTTCTGTTTCATTGACTAATAAGTCTTGAGAAAACTGTTGCGTATGCAGGGAAGGAGAAACAAGAAGCTCTTCTGGTTCCCAGCTATTGCTCCTCTCGTGTCAGTAATATTGTCCACTTTAATTGTGTTTTTGACAAAAGCTGACAAGCATGGAGTTAAGATTGTAAGACACATCAAAGGAGGCCTGAACCGGAGTTCAGTCCATGACTTACAACTCAGTGGCCCACAAGTGGGGCAAGCAGCCAAAATTGGGCTCATTTCTGCCATTGTTGCTCTTACCGTGCGTATGCAAAACTTATGTCAAGTTTTTATCCAAAATTTTTTAGATAAGTTTCATGATGTTAGTTAAACATCTGCATCAGGAAGCCATTGCTGTTGGCCGGTCTTTTGCTTCCATAAAGGGCTACCACATTGATGGGAACAAGGAAATGCTTGCCTTAGGCTTCATGAACATTGCAGGATCTTTATCTTCTTGCTATGTTGCAACTGGTGAGCTCCATTGGCCACTTATTCTGGTCACTAAATTCACACCAAATCAGTGGTATCCAATCAACTATTAGCCTGTAAACTCATATAAAATATTTAACTGATTTCGACATACTTCTGCAGGTTCATTCTCAAGAACTGCTGTGAATTTCAGCGCAGGATGTCAAACATTGGTGTCCAATATAGTAATGTCTATTACAGTACTTGTCTCACTAGAGGTGTTTACTAGGCTCTTGTACTACACTCCCACTGCGATCCTTGCTTCAATCATTCTGTCAGCTCTTCCTGGACTCATTGACATACGGGGAGCTTATTATATCTGGAAAGTTGATAAACTAGACTTCATCGCTTGCATTGGTGCTTTCTTTGGTGTCTTGTTTGCGTCAGTGGAGATTGGTCTTCTAGCTGCGGTAATTCCTATTAGTTTTCTGTTTTATTTAATTCCCAGTCTATTCATTTACAAACACGTAAGCCTCATCAAGAATCAATTAGCAAGACCATGAACAACAAAAAAAAAACATCTATCGAACTTCAACGCAAAACTCATATATTAATGTGTCTTTAGAACCATGTCGGTCGAATCCAGATATTCAAAGATAAATTTGGAGGAACTTAAGAATCTCGTGACTGGTGGGTGCGTCTCATAATTGAGTTATAATCATTCATCGAGCATCTGAAATTGATGGGGTATTCTCATCGTTGGACCTATTGACTTCCAAGTCAGCTGCCATGTTCTGTTTCTCACAACTTCGTGCCCACCACAACTTTTTGTCGTATGGATCTGATAGGAGTTGGGAGCTAAAAGAATCTTCACTTGACTGGTGAACAGTCTAGCACTACGAAAAATGAGTTACTAGATGGGCTAGGATATAAGACCATATATCATAAATGCCCGTGAAATCTGTACTGGTAGTGGAATAGTGGCTTGTAGTTGGGAATACTTTGGAATAGCGTAGGAATATTGAGAGTTTTAAAACCTATCCCTGCTACTTATCAGTGCTTTATGGCATCTAAATTTTTTTCAATGCCTTAAATCATCAAGTTGATTCGATTTTACATAACAAGTCAGGTAACAGTTCGCAGTCACAATCATAAATTACAGACCCCCTTCCCCATAATTAAGGCACTAAGCTAAATGTTCAATCAGCATACAGACTGTGTCTGACCACAAATTTGATGGATTGCAGGTCACAATCTCATTTGCAAGGATATTGCTGAATGCCATTAGACCAGGCATAGAAGCACTTGGGAGACTACCAAGAGCTGATGTGTACTGTGATATGAACCAATATCCCATGGCCGTTAAAACTCCCGGCATTTTAGCAGTCCGCATCAACTCTGCCTTGCTTTGCTTTGCGAATGCCAATTTTATAAGAGAAAGGTACAGATGTGTATGTATGTATATTTGGTTGTGGGTATATATAGTCTGTACATGACACAAGAAGGCTGAAACGAATTAGTGCAGGTTGATTAAATAATTAGCTAAGAATTGCTCTTTGTCTCAGGATATTAAGGTGGGTGACAGAAGAAGTGAATGAAATCAAAGAAAGCACCGAGGGAGGGATTCAAGCAGTAATTCTTGACATGTCCAGTAAGTGTCTTGGATAAGATTGAAAACAAACCCTGTGTTTTGCTTCAATGTTCTTCCTGAGCACAGATTGAACTTTTTAGTTGTGTTTCGCTGCAGATGTAATGAACATTGACACGGCAGGAATTCTTGCGCTAGAAGAGCTGCACAAGGAGTTGCTCATTCATGAAGCACAAGTAAGACAAGTGACCTGCACAGCATTTTAGGATATATATACCATCCCAGTTTTCATAAATTTGTTTCTGATATCACAAAATAAAAATAATTAATAAAAAAAAAAACTCGCTCACTGTTTTCTTGCAGTTAGCTATAGCCAACCCCAAGTGGCAAGTGATTCACAAGCTAAGGTTGGCCAAATTTATAGACAGAATTGGAAGAGGGTGGATTTTCCTCACCGTCAGTGAAGCCGTAGATGCATGTGTTAGCTCTAAATTAACTGCCCTCGCAAACTGTTGATGCGGAGTTTGGCGGCCTCTTGCTTAATTAACCGAATAAGCTCTTTTGCATGGAGTAAAAAAAAAAAAAAAAAGCCTCGTGAGAAATTGAAATATTTAGCATAAATGTAATCCTGTGAGCCTACTTGGAGTTACATTTTTCATGGAGTTATGGTTGCGAAAAGTTTTTTTAAAAAAAGATAACTTGTTTAGTTCAATCCTATATTACAAGCCATTTTTTGCTTTAGAAAACAATAATATCAAGTACTTCATCACTATATTACAAGCCATTTGTTGAAATCAATACTCCATTTATTTACAATAAAAATATTATTCCAATAACAGTACGAGGGGAAAAATGATTTCCACTTGATGATGATGATGATGAAGAAGAAGAAGAAGAAGAAGAAGAAGAAGTGCGAATTGCTTTGGAAGGAAAAAAAATGTTAAATTGAATTTGCTGGTCTTGAGAACGCATGATAGAATTTTACGTGTGCCTTTTCATTTTCTTTTTAGCCATTAGACTTTAGAGTCACAGAAATTATACAATAGTACTTGCGTAATGAAATAGAAACTGTCAGAAACGCAAATTGATAGACAGCAGGTAATATTCCATTATTGAACAGAAACCGAATCGATTTCTATTACACACGAACTACACAAACTATAAAGAGGACAAGGTCGATAACTATGCAAGTCACAACACTAGTTTAGATATAAAACAAACTGTATGCAGAATCCACGACCTTGGGCAAACATTGATAGCACTGCTTGCTTTACATGTATTTCCTTGCGTTAAAAGTTTCTGAAATTAACCTTACAATTCGAAGATTGTCTGGTGCTCTTGATCATCAAGTCGAGGTACTTTGTTGTCCTCATAGCTTGCGCCATCATTTTCCACCTGTAGATGGGGGCTGCTGATTGGAATCTCCACCTGCTCACGTGGCATCATATCTGGAATATTTGGTCCCACCATTTCATGCTGGTTGCATCATCATTTTTTCCATTATCAATTGCAATGTTTTCCAGAATTCTTAGAAGAAGAAGAAGAATAAAACTCTCTTTAATCTGGTTTTTGCATCAATGTTTTCACTTGTGTTTCTTAAAAATGAGAGAAGCGAAAAGATAGTGATATTGGGGGGGAAAACAGCTGATGATGCCAGGTCCATAATTATAAACTGGATACTACTATGTTCTTTCGAACCTATCTATGTTAGAAAAGAACCTGAATTTGAGAGTATAAGGAAGGTGACATGGGGTTGGAGTGGAGCACCGTTGAATTATATGGTGGCCACTGTGGAAAGTTTCCATCACCAGGCCACTCCCTGAAGTTGTGTGCCTCTGCATTTGAGTGACTTCCTTGCAACAATGAATCATACATTGTGGATGAAAGATTCCTGCACACGGTAGAAGAATCTCTGGCTTAATTTTGTTGACTTGGGAAAGTTAATTCTAAAACAAACTTATTACTAGTATAAACGAGGAAGTAAATAGTTTTCAACTATAGTCTAGCCCATCTAGAACAATATCTTAGTTATTTGCATTAATTCAAGGAAATAATGAAGTGCGGAATTAAAACCTTAAAGCGTTCAGGGGAGTAGAAGCATTGAAGATTTGGGCGTGGTTGTGAGCTCCATGGTGCAAGATTTCGGCATGGTCGCTACCAGCATCAGGCAACCAATTTACCATATCATTATTGAAAGAGCTGGTTGGCATCCCATGCTGTGAATCGATCCATGTGTTTGAGTTCAATATTTCACTCGTAAAAATCTCTTTCATGCCTACATTTTAGTTACTTAGCATATCTAATTATAAGTAAGTAAATTACCTCTAGTCTTGATGGATTAAATGAAGATAGATGGTTGCTCAGGAGATATTCCTGTAACACCACAAACCAGACTCATTTTGAAAATTATAAATTAAAAGGGTAATTAACAAATAAGTATAAATTAGTTCTTCCAACCTTTCTTTGCATGACACGTGATAGGGTGTCAACAAGACGTTTGTCGCATGATTCTAGCTCCCCCATGGACGTGAATTTTATCGGGTCTGGCTCATATATCCTACGGTTTTAGGACCAATGAAGTTCACTTGCAGGTAAGTTTAGAACAAAAAAAGGCAAGAATAAGAATGGAGAACTACGTACCCTTCTTCTTCTTGTTTTTTTTTTAGATATATATATTGTTTTTCTTTAATTGATCCTAACCTTATCTGTTCCTCTGCTAGTTGAAGTCGCTGCAGTAACCTTGCAATTTCATGCTGGAGTTCCTGCAGTGAAAATCATTAACTAAGTTGGCAACATTAAAAAAATGTTTTGACTGATAAAAAGGGTATTCCTTAATTATCTCAACCTCCGAGTTAATTGCTGTTGGGCTTTCCAAGGAATGGAAGTGCATCGTTTAGGAACATTAGAAGAAGGAGAAGAAAGAGTAAGTTGTCACAAACAAATCATGAAAAATTAAAAAAACCAGAGAGATAGAATATAAAGAGAAATGGAGATATGAGTAGACAAACTTGGAAAGTTGAAGGGCGATATCACTCTCGCTCCTAAGCTGTTGTAGTGTCCTAAACACATACTGCACCGGATAATGCATAACTTAATTGAAAATACTCCAAATCTCCGTACAATAAAACTGAGATCCCCCCTCTTCCCCGTCCTCTAGTTTTTCTTTTCCCTTTTTGGATGGACTTGAGTGCACAAAACACAAACAAGAAAAAAATGGCAATAGAATGTTAACTAAGAAATTTATAATTACTCAATTACCTCTTTGTTCTGAATATCACTGCAACAAGAGAAACTAAAAAAACTTCA
>Ga0307517_10011343_pt1 | contig 12359 bp, 7 predicted proteins | sample 23_EM_MG_FD_194515 | JGI IMG/M metagenome (GOLD analysis project Ga0307517, IMG submission 194515) | Populus trichocarpa ectomycorrhiza microbial communities from riparian zone in the Pacific Northwest, United States - 23_EM | ecosystem: Host-associated > Plants > Roots > Unclassified | place...
GCAAACTAAGCTTCAAAACTATGAAATCAAACCCTGATCCTCCACTCCAAAACTCAAAGCAAACAACAGAATCATTAACATTTTAACAGCAACACAATCCCAAATAAGCAAAAAACATCCTCTACTCCACCAAAACTGAAAAAGTTCCAAAATTTACAGCACAATCACCAATCTAAGACAAAACCCACTTTAAACATACTATTTACAACAAAAAAACAGTACCTTTAGGAGAAGTTTTCTTCTTGAAGATGTTCATTGTTGCAAACAGTGAACCTTGTACACTTAGAAAAAAAATCCCCTGTTTTCTTCTATGGAGAAGACAAGAAACCCTAGTGCAGTACTAGATTTCTTCTAAGTAAGGAAAGTGTGTGTTACTGTAAGGAAGAAAGTAGAAAATGTGGTTAAAGGAGAGGAGGCTACTGCTTTGGGGAGCGTGCTGGGTTTTTTTTTTCTTTCCGCCAAGATCTTCATCCAATTGTACAAGTCTAACTAGCCGTTACAGTTCTCTTCACTTCCTATAATGCCCCTTTTCATTTAATTCTATATATATATATATATATATTCTTCTTTGATATCACTTTTTATAACCCTTCACGTAGTTTTTTTAAAAATGCCCCCTTTTGTTTTTCTTAGAAGTCCGAGGAAAAGACTTTCAATTTCTTCTTTCTGTTGTGTTATGAATAGAATAGAGTAAAAGTGATCGATCTGATATTCATTATTTTGGATTTTTACATATTAGGAAAACCTTTCTTGATTTGAGGTGAATTTTAAATAGAATTAAATAAAATATTAATTTGATAAAATATAATTAGTCCGATTAAATTTATAATAATTTGATTAATCCATTTAATCTTGATTATTTTAATAAAAACAATTAATCTAGATTTAAATCTTTTTCCAAGTTAATTCTAAACTATGATAATAGGGTGCTGATTTTAATGGAGTAAAAATACAATATATATATGTGCACGCACACTCGCATGATAATTTTTAGTATTGGTAGAAGTAAAATATTTATTTGCTATGAAACAGATGACTTGAATAATATACATTAATAAGAACTATGAAAACAAATCATGTTAAAAATAACAGTACTCACTTAATTACCACAAATATGATCTTAATACTTTATATTAAAAAAATATATTTGAGTTTGTAGTCAAGATAAACTTATACCGCTAACTTAGAAGTTAAGAATATTAATCCTTTTAGTTTGAAAAACTATATATTTCATCTTTATTTAAAAAAAAATGATTATATTTTTTTTATTACATAGACGGTGTTTTTTTTAATTTATTTTTTCCTCTTTATTTAAAACTAAAAAATAAAATAAAATTAGGTGATATGGGCAAATTTGATTTTTTTTAAAAAGGTATTTTTAGAGTAAAAAACTACTAAATTATGGATGGTGGATCTATCTTAGTCAATGGACTATTTAATTATTTATGATGCTACAAAGACTAATTGATTAATTTATTCAGCTATAGGGATTCAATTACTAATTAAATATTCCATATATAAAACTACACCTTCAAGTAATTCTGAAAATTGAGACCACCCAGCTGGGAAATTCAAAAAAAAAAAAAAAAGAGCCATTTGTATAGAGGGAAAATCAACCAGGCCAAGCATTCAAGCTTGCCCTTGAAAGGTCCTGGCATTGTCAAGGCCCATGATGTCAACTTCCCTTAAGAAATCTGAAATTGTGGCGGTGATGCCATGAAACTGGACAATTCCTGCCTTGCCACCGTCAACATCTGCTCACTGGAGGAAGTTGACAATTGTGGGAGAAGCTTGCCCTTAAGGAATGGCTGATTATATATATACACACTCTATAATTTGAGAGCACAATCGTCAAATTCGGCCAAGGGATTGGCGACTTAGACATCTCATGCCCAATTTGATACTTGCTAGGCTATTAGGGTTTTTAGAAGCTCAAATCAATGATCTCGGATGAATCGAGTAATTTTATACAGAGTAATTACTAATATTTTATTAGTTACTTCTATAAATTCACTTGAGAAATATAACTAAAAAAAAAATTCTAGTGAATATATTACATTTTCTCCTCTTTATATTTATTTATGTTTTTAAAATAAATTTTATAAAATAACTAATGAAACATCTTTGAGTTATTCTAAGTTATTACATGCTATATTTAGGTTTTTAATACCCTAGTGAGTTTCATGATATATTCACTCGGAAATGTATCGAAATAATTTTTTTTATATTTTTTTAAAAATTTATTTTTGATATCAGTATATCAAACAATACAAGAATATAAAAAAATTAATTTAAAGTAAAATAAAATTAATTTTTAAAAAATACTTTTAAAATATAAAAACAAACGGGTTAGATTTATGGTATAAGATAAGACGTGAAACTAATTAAAAAATACTTACTACTGTCCATCTAGATAACAACAAATAATTCAAGTATCCATTTTATTATTTTTATTGAAGAATAATTTACTTCATAGATTCATAGACAGATAGGAACAAGTTAAAGTTTATTGTCTCTTCTATATTTGTGGCTTCAAGGGTCTAGATCACCCTAGTTATATAAAAACCCAGACATGAAAATTCTTGAATTGACCACTTGTGAAGAATATTAAATATCCAAGCTGGGGAGGGAGATGCGTGGCTTCGAGGGAACCGCTGGCTTTTGCTGTAGAGGCATCTGAGGCAGGCCATTTGTAGGGCAAATCATTCGAGCCGAGATTCAAGTCGCCCTTTGAAGTTCATGGCATGGTCAAGGCCCGTGATGTGAACTTCCTTGAACAGGTCTGAAATTATTTTTGCTGTCATTATGGCGATGATGCCATGAAACTTGACAACTTCTGCTTAGCCGATGTGCTCACTTACAATGTCAGCATGACGAATCATGATTTTGATCATTATGGGACAAGGTTCATGGACTCTAGCTAGGGCTTTTTTTATAAAAATAATCGCAAGTTTTTTAAATGGTGAAGATTTGCTTGGAATTTGATGGTTACGAGTATTCTTGTAATTTGGGTTTAGATGCTGTTGCCTGAGCCTATTTTTCAAGAAATCTGTAGAGTGCATGTCTAGCACCTTTGGTGTCGAGCGTGCACTCCAGCATCCTTGTGGGATTAAGATGTGTCCTAAGCCCAATATGTTTGTATCCAGGTAACGTGTTTAGATCCATTTCTCACCTTTAATACATCCGAGCCTAGCATGTTCGGGTCCAGGCAGCACTCCCGAAACCCTTTTTCACCCCTCGTGGGCTCGGACCCCGAGCCTAACATGTATGGGTCCAGGCAACGCTCCTGGACCCACTTTCACCCCTCGTGGGCTCGAACCTCAAGCCTAATATATTTGGGTCTAAGCAACGCTCCTGGACCCACTTTCACCCCTCGTGGGCTCGGGCTGTCACGCTCAAGCCTAGTGTGTTTGGGTCTAGGCAGCCTTCTCAGACCTACTTTCACCTCTCATGGTCTCGAGCTTTCACGCCTGACCCAGCGTGTTTAGGTCAAGGCAGTGTGCCCGAACCCACTTTCACCTCTTGTGGGCTTGAGCACTTTGTCCAAGCCCAACACTCTCTAGGGATTTTTTTTGGGGACCCTATGCGGGCCCCTTATTTTTTTATACTGATTCAATACGTATTATTTTGAATTGAATACAACTTAAAATATCACAAGGGTAAAATTAACTCCAAACTCTCCTCTTCACAAAAGGACAAGGCTTTTGAACTATAAATACACTATGAGAAATTCATAACAAAGATTCACAATCTCTTCATTCTCAACATTTCCAGCATATATATTTTTAGAGTCTGTCTCTCTAAAATATCATTACACTTTCTCTCTCTACAAAGTTACTAACTTTACCGTCGGAGAGTCCTCACTTCCATAAAACAATGACCTTTTACAGGTACTAGTCACAAACCACATTGGTCTATCAAACACTAAGTATAAGCTATCAACTACTTTGACTAGGAAAAATAGACGATATTGCTAAGACAAATTGATTAACCGATTATCTAACCTGGGAGCTCTATTCCTAGGCTATTTGGATTTTTTGGGACATCGTCAATATCCTTCTCCATTAATGCTCATTTATGCTTGTGTAAGAGATATTCTTCTTCATTAATGTTTGTGTAAGAGATATTTTTTCTCATTAATGCTTGTGTGAGGAATATCTTGTTCGTAGTAAATATTGTCATGATAAAATTACTCTCCGATCCCTTCACTCAAGAAAAAATACAAGGTTCATGGGTTGTAAATACCCTTGAACTTCCAAATAAAATGCAAGTTTTTCCTTAAATTAAAAGGATACATATTCAACACAAGAACAACTAAAATCTTAGAATTTAAATATCTTTAAGTGTATTTATTACTCTTTTTCTCTACTAAGTTGCTAATTTTATCACAAGGATCCTCAAACACCCTAGAAGAGGATTTTTTGCAAGTATCCAGAGATATTCATTAAAAAGGTTTACTTTAATATTGGAGAAATAAACTATTTACAAAGATACTTTAACCAATCTATAATTCAACCACTAAAAACCCTTATCCTATAAATACTTTTAATTTTCACATTTCTTGCAAGTTTTTTACCATTGAAAATGTGATAGTCCAGTGTTATGTCAACAACCTTCATTGAAGTTTAAACAGCGAAGAATTATTTATAAAAAAGATTTTGTTTGTTTGATAGTATAATGATAAGCATGGATTAATCTGTCAGGTCAATCTGATTTTTAATTTTTAATTTATTTTAAATTGAGTTTGATTTCAATCTCGGGATCGATTCGTGGAATGAATTTTAAAACTATAAAGTTAAAGAGCTGAATTTTAATAAAATTTTATCATGACTTAGATTTTTAACGGAACAGGACAAGTTATCCTTTTTATTCTTTCTTAAACCTAGACTCGTGGCTCAGAAACGATGAAATCTCGACGGCAGACGAGGATTTTAAACTGGTGGTGCTCGCCGGATACTGGCCTTACCTGAGTGAAAAGATTCTGAAATTAATCATGAGTATATGCCCTAGGCTACATGCCAACACAACGGATCCTTGCGCATAATAATCTCAAGATCCAAGTCCTTCTCCTCCACCTAAATTTCTACTCCATTGAACAATTAAATTATTAGAATCTACCAAAATTGATGACGTGGTGTCCATGATCTCATACCTCACACTCGACCGTGGCTACTATTTGTGATGGAATAAAGCATTTTACACATTCTTTTAACATTATTATTCTTTAATTCTTTTTTTTTTTTTTTGCAAGTCAATTTAGTAGGTAAGTGCTATACACCTTGCCTTGCCTTGTTGTCTAAGCACCGTTTTTTTAAGTTTGTAACGGCGTTTGAGTATGTTATGTTTATATTTTAAAAGTATTTTAAAATATTTTTATTTTTTTAAATTAATAATTTTTTGATGTTTTTAGATGATTTTGATGCGCTGATATAAAAAATAATTTTTTAAAAATAATAAAAAAATTATTTTGATATATTTTCGAGTGAAAAAAATTTTAAAAAGTAATCGTAACTACATTCTTAAACACCCTCTAAGAGCCTGATTTTTTGTTTTTTGCATTTTAAAAGTATTTTTGAAAAAAATTAAAATTTTTTTATTTGTTTAAAATTAATTTTTTAAGTGTTTTCAGATCATTTTAATGAGATGATATTACAAATAATTTTTTTAAAATAAAAAATATTATTTTAATATATTTTCAAGCAAAAAATATTTTAAAAAATAATAATTAAGTATATTATCAAACACCTCCTTCTTTCAAAAAATATATTTTTTAAAAATTAATCTTTTTATGTTTTTATATTATTTAAAAATAAAATCTATAAAATAAAAAAATATTAATTTAATATATTAATACTTAGAAAAGCAACAGTGTGGCCAGAGAGACAGCAGGACACGCAGAAGAGAAAAAGGAGGTGTGAAAGGGCTTAAAAAATATATAAAAAATCACAAGTCACAAAAGGACTTTTCTTTCTTGGAGACTCCGTTAAGATAAGCACGTGAGAGGGACCCATCCACAAAATAAGACACGTGCTGACGGCTACCACACTGCTCTGGCCTGGCCAATCAAACGACGACAAAATATCATATCGTACGCTCATTATATGATATATCATATAATTTATTGCAATGTATTGAAGTTCCAACATCTCCGTAAATGGGTATTTTAGAGGTTGGAGTTGGACTTTAAGAGTAATGGACCGACCGACATTTTTTTAATATTTATGGTTCAATAATATTGGATTTGTCCAGTAAAAGTGTCCTTCGAGTTATTTTTTTATATTGTAATCCAAGTTAAAAAAACAAATTGAAGGGATTTATTAAATTTTCGAATGTGTTAATGTTTTTGGGAAAAGAAAATATTTTTTTGTTAATTAAATTTTTCAATAGTTTTTGCATTAATATTAGTTGAAACCTGTTAGTGAGCCTACTAAATACTAATCATATTTTATTTATATTAAAGGCAAAAAAAATGATATAAAAAATATTATTTTTTTGGGAAAAGAAAATAATTTATAGTTTGTTATATGACTTCAATTTTGCTAATGATATGGTTAAAAATGAGTGAGTTAAACCGAGTTTTAGGGAATGTTTGAGAGTGTGGTTGATATTAATTTTTTAAATTTTTTTTTGCTTGAAAATATTTTCTTTAAAAAAATTTATTTTGACATTAACAAATCAAAATAATTCAAAAACAATATTTTTTAATTAAAAAACAATGTAATGTTAAACACGAGTAAATTCCAAGAGTTTTTAATTAAAAAAATATATTAAAAATAATATAAAATAGGTTGTTGAGTCACCTATAGATCACCGTGTCAATTTAAAATAATTTTTCTTCTTCTAAAATGATAATTATTTTATTTTTTAATCCATAAAAGTTGATCATAATAAATCTTATTTAGTTCTGATGAAATTAACTTGATAATAAATTAATTTATTAAATTAATATTAAAAACAGTTCAAAATAAAAACCAATTTAAATCAAATTTCAAATTGCTAAGTTATTGTACCATTTTCTAAACTATAACCTTTTTCTAATAATAAATTAAGATAAATTACTTATCAAGGAGACACACGAGATACATATTATAAGGCGATGAATCAAGTTGTTCATTTTATTTTCTTGCAATTTATAATAAAAAAATACTGTCTTAATAAATAAAAAATATAAATTAAAAAAAATAGCATGCTATCTACCAGCAAATAATTTTCTATCTAAATTGATAAAAATAAAAATAAAATTCACATCATACTCTTGAACCTTCTCTTATCTTCAACACAAACCCACCTAACCAATCAATTTTCAGAGCTCAAAGAAGAATTTGGACAAAAGATACTTAATAAACAAAAAATCATAAATTCCATGAATTATTTTATTTATTTTAGACGATTGTTTGCCTCCTATAGTGTGTTTAATATTATAGCGCATAGAGTTTTTTTTTAAATTTTGTTTTCTTAAAAATATATTAAAATATTTTTTTTTAATATTAACATATTAAAACTATAAAAAACACTATTTTTTTTAAAATATATACAAATATAATTAAAAATACAATAACAAACAAACACTTGAAAATGCCGCATTGACAGCAAATTCTCGTGCTTCTCAAACTTGGAAGTTGGAACACCGAACACTGTCTCATCATCTCGTGTCCAATATCTCAATCAAAAGGATAAACAGACAAGGAAACAACAACAAGAAGAAGAGCACAAGTGAAGCAGAAGCGAAGCAAAAATAACACAACACAACATTGTCTTCCGCCTCTCTTTCTCTCTGTTTCTTTATCCGCTGCTGCTGCTTCTTCTTCCCTGTACACCACCAACAGCAACAGAAAAACCCCAGCTCGCAAGTTCAAGAAAGAAAGAGGAGGAGGAGTAGGGAAAGAAAAGGTCTAGGAAATGGGAATTTTGTATGATGATGTAGTGATAATTAGACACTCAGAGAAAGAAGGAGACCCTGCTGTTATCACTGTGAATTGTCCTGACAAGACTGGTCTTGGTTGTGATTTATGTCGTATCATTCTCTTCTTTGGCCTTAGCATTGTTAGAGGAGGTAAGGACCCCAAAGAGAGAAAAAGTCTCCATTTTTAGAGCTTGTCTTCGAGTGTTTTCAGCTCAATATTTTGTTTTCCACACCTTTAGTTTGTGGAAAACAAAGGTGTGTGTGCGCTTTTTTAATTCTTTTTTTAGTAGTTTTGTGAAAGAAAATGGGGATTTTTGTTCTGATTTTGGGTGTTTTTGGATTTCTTTTGATGTGGTGAAGATGTTTCTACGGATGGGAAATGGTGCTACATAGTGTTTTCGGTGGTTGGCAAATCAACAACAAGGTGGGGTTTATTGAAGAAGAGATTAGTAGGGGCATGCCCTTCTTGCTCTTCAGCATCTGGGATTTCTTATTACACTGCAGAATTGCAGCCTCCAAGACCACCTGATGTTTTCCTCTTGAAGTTAGCTTGTCATGACAGAAAAGGGCTTTTACATGGTACTGATATTTTCCTGGGTTTTTTTTATTCAGCTTTTCTCTATCTGATCCTCCTTGTTCAATGTTTTGATTGTGTAGTTTTCTTCTCATACATGTAATTTTTGTTGCTAAAGTGATCACCAAGGCCGATCTGATTCTTAGTTACCTTTTTATTGCTTCTTGTTCTTCAAAAACCTTAGCTTGTCATAAGTTTCCAAGATTGCAATTCATACTCTTTAAATTCAGCAATCACATGTAGCTTTGAAGGAATCATGTTCCCTGTAAAAAACCTTGCATATACCTCGCAATCGGCATAAAGTTGTCAGATCCCCTTGTGATTTTGCTGTTTCAGTAGAGAATTTAGAAATTGGAATGTTTCAGGCTGAATCCTGGAGGGTTTGCTTTTGCAGATGTGACCGGGGTTCTTTGTGAGCTTGAACTCACTATAAAAAAAGTGAAGGTATCCACAACACCGGATGGGAGAGTAATGGACCTATTCTTCGTTACAGATACAAGGTTTTGAATTTTCGACGTCTCTCCTCAAAACTTTATCATATATTTTCAAGCTTATGCTCCTTGTTTTACAATAATTGTGCGTTCAGAAAATTTGAGAGGGGTAAAAATAGAAGTTTTCACAGGAGGTGTATCTTCTCATAATGACCATGTTTGCGTACCTACTTGTAGGTCATTTATTGTATTAGTTCATAGAAAGATGTGAGCAATCAAGATGGACATTTCTATGACTCCCGTTTGCATAGCTATGCAGCTTCTTGAACTTTTGATTATGTTCTTGTTAAAATAAATTTTTCTTAATGTCTTTCTTTATCAGAGAGCTCCTGCATACAAATAAGAGAAAGGAGGATACATATGATCACTTAAGAGCTGTCATGGGAAATTCAATGATAAGCTGTGACATAGAAATGGTTGGCCCTGAAATTACTGCATGTTCAGCAGAATCTTCATTTCTTCCAACTGCAATCACAGAAAACATTCTCCCTTTGCAAATGCCAGATGAACTCCCCAGTTCACTAACTTCCACTAGTGTTTCTGTTATAATGGACAACTTGCTGAGTCCAGCTCACACCCTTGTTCAAATTGTGTGCCAAGATCACAAGGGTCTTCTTTACGACATAATGAGGACTCTAAAGGATTACAATATACAGGTAGATTAATTGTATGAGATTCTGAAATTACACCGAAGGACATCTCTGCCATGTTTGCTATTCATGCAAGTCAGATGCCTCATTTTCCAAGTTGGAAGCACTTTTTGCATCATTGTTCTAATGTTTTCACTGAATCTTTCTGGAGATAAACTAATTACTGCTTGTTTAACCAGATTTCTTATGGACGCTTTTACATAAAACACAGAAGGACCTGTGAGATTGACTTGTTTATCATGCAAGCTGATGGGAAGAAAATAGTTGATCCTAACAAGCAGAAAGCACTGTCCTCCCGTTTGGAGATGGAACTAGTGCGCCCTCTCCGAGTAGCTGTTGTCAGCCGTGGTCCTGATACAGAGCTGATGGTGGCGAATCCTGTGGAGTTATCCGGCAAGGGCCGACCTCTTGTTTTCCATGACATCACTCTTGCTCTCACGATGCTTAACAGTTGCATTTTCTCGGTACTGAGCTACTTGCTGGCTTGGCAATATCTGCTTGACATCACTTTGGCCTTTCCCTCTCAACAACTTACAGGCATCTTTTCTTTATTCGAATGAGATGATATTTGCCTGATATTTGAACCTGACTAGGCATTATGGCTGAAACTGTGGGATTGCTTGCAATCATTACTTAAATTTGAGAGATTTGAATTCTGTAAATTAAGTGATTATAGCTATTTTCTTTCACTGTAAATGTCATATACCCTGCTTGTCTTTCCAGGCTGAGATTAGGAGGCGCATGATTGGAGATCGGGAATTCGAAGTGTACAGAGTATTACTTGATGAAGGGGAAGGCTTGGCTGTTCCACGAAGAAAAATTGAGGAACAAGTCTGGAAGATGTTAATGGGCTGGGAGCAATGAACAATTTCAAATATCCTTCCGAACATGGCAATGGTCTATTGTGAAGTATACTTATCCCTCAAATGACTATTATGCAATGTAAATCCTGGGCTATATATCACTGAAAGTTTGAGCTGTTCCACATCAATCCTTGCAGCTCCTGTAACACAAACTTCATAGCGTAACGATGAGAACTTGGTGGCAGGAGATAAGATGAGTGAAGCTGACATGGTATTTTTACATTTGAAATCATTGCAGACAGACATGTAGCCATGGCATGAACATTTTGGCATGGCAGATTCGTTTCTGTTGGTGGATGCATGTGGACGCTCAGTTCAAAACCATTAGTACCTTGTAGACTGTAGAGCTCCTTTTTGTACATAAAAGCTGTATGTAGAACTTGTAGTTTGGCAGTATGTTGTGCCAATAGAAGGAGCTGTAAAGAAACTATCCATGTGAAGCTAATAACACATCAGTTGCACAACAAATTCTTGTATATTAATCTCCCATGCATGCCCACATTCAAGAGCTCTCTTCCAGCAAAATATTTTACTTTTCGGTTTCTACCTAGCCCAACAATGTGATTTTCTTCTTTGAATCTTTCCTTGCAACTCACTGTCAGCCATGAAAGACTTGTTGCCTGCCAAGACTTGAACTGAATGCAGATTGGTGTAGGTTCATCTCTCTTTCATTTTCTGTGGATACTATTTTCCTAGCTTTATTCATTTGTTTTTGGTTGTCTGTTTCCCCTTAGTGCAGAGCTGACAAATCAACCGGTTCCCAATTTGCCAAGGAATGTCCTTGTTACTGGCATGCTTTTTATTAAATAAAGTTTATTACATAGAAAATATCATTGTCACATCAAAGCTGTCCACGCTTTATTTAGATATCCAGCATATAAAAATCAATATTCTAAATATCATAACATCCTAACACATTCGGGACTTGTTGATGTGATGTATAACCATATCAATTAGACGTTTTACTTGGTGCCATTACCTGTAGTCATAGAAGTCACAAGCCACATCTTCAAATTCCAAATACTTCACTGTTCAAGGAAGATTTCCTCAGATGCTGTATGATTGTCTGAAGCTGGTGTGAGAGATGTTAACACATCAGGTTATTGACGTGGATGTCTTTAGTAAGATGTTTTGGGAAGGCTTCAAGTTTTCTAGCAACACTTGCTGCTGTGGCCATGGGAGCAATAGCCTTACAGGCCAAGAATTGAAAAATACAGCAGGACAATAAAAAAATAAAAAGAAATATAACAAGTAGTTAGACCGAACCTTCCTCTCTCGCAATTTTTGTTTCTGGGAAGAAAGATGACTGACAGATTGGAGAGCACCAACAAAAAGTCTAAAACCCCACCATTCTCTGTCCGTACATATACAGGCTGGTTTGGTTCTTGGCCTGTATCCCAATTTCTCAATTAAGTCCTTGAAATATATACCAATTCTCATTTGAGTTCAGAACTCAGAAGGATAGATTTTGTCAATTGAGTCCCTGCATTTACGAGGAAAATAATATAACCTGAATCCATATACACCCATATATACTTATATGCAAGGGCGGAACCGGGGGAGGCGGGCAGGGGCCGGGCCCCTGCAAAATATTTTAAATTTTTAGTGTTTAAATATAGAATAATATAATATATTTTTATTTTAAATAGATAAATTTTCTAATAATAAATTATATCTTGAATTTTAGCCCTTTCTATTATATAATTTCAGCTCCGTCCCTCTTATATGAACGAGCGGGTTTTTTTTTTTAATAGTTATTTTTTCAAGTTGCGTCCAAAGTTTTTACGTATGTATATTGACCTTCCGAGCCAGGCCAATTCCTAATTTCCTACATTCAGACCATGTCTTTCCTTGTAGTTTGATGAACATGGGGAAAAG
>Ga0307517_10011344_pt1 | contig 12358 bp, 2 predicted proteins | sample 23_EM_MG_FD_194515 | JGI IMG/M metagenome (GOLD analysis project Ga0307517, IMG submission 194515) | Populus trichocarpa ectomycorrhiza microbial communities from riparian zone in the Pacific Northwest, United States - 23_EM | ecosystem: Host-associated > Plants > Roots > Unclassified | place...
ATATTTTAAAAAAAAATTATTTATTTTATTTTAAATTATTAATTAATTTATATATAATAGAGTTTATTAAATAGTAGCATTCCATCTACCAAATCTCAGAGGCCATTGATTTCAACGTACGTTGCATGCTAATAAACTAGCTTCCACGTCACAAGCAAGCCTATACTTGCGCAACACACATACAGTACTTGCTAAGCATCACATGATCGTAACTAACTCTCCTCTTCAAAATGTTTCCCCCGTGGATATTAAATTCGTCCCTTGAGTTAACTCCTAAGTTAACTCGGTTTATTCTACCTTATTTTTTTAAAAAATTAAAATAACAAAATTTTTATTTTTATTAAAAATCAAAGAATTTTTATTTTATCTAGTTAATTCAAGTTGTTTAATTAAATTATATCAGAACAATTCTTTTTTTTATTTTTGAAATTTAACCCCAACTAAATCTCGAGTTGACGGGTTTCATAACCATGGACTTTCCGGTTTGCTGATGATTTTTTTTATTTTTTTTGGGGGGAGGGACTCGGCTTGTTGACCCAGTCATTGCGTGTGTGAATGTGATGGGACCTGTTTTCTTGCTTAAGAAGATGGTGATGTTCGGCAAAGGCATAATCTATGAAAAGTTGAAAGGAAAAGCCAAGTTCATATACACACTGTAACGCCAAGCTTTTGGAGAGATTATATCCACTCTGTCGCTCGTCACAACCAACTTTATTTCTTTTGTCGCCGGTGAAAAGTACCATTCCGTCATTGCATCAATATCCTTTTCTTTTTTTTATGGCCTAAGTTCCTGTATCAATCAGTCTAAACAAGTTGATGGGCTGGTTAATTATTAGATTTTTATAATTTATTTTAATTTTTTTTGCTTATAATTTTAGAATCTGCTTATAATTATTTTTTAAAATATTTTTTATTCTAAAATATATCAAAATAATATTTTTTTATTTTTAATATCAGTATCAAAATGATTTAAAAACACTAAAATCATATTAATTTGAATTAAAAAAAATTATTTTTTTTCAAAAACGTTTTTCTAACTAATATCACTTCAGTTTATCAAGAAAACAATGTCACTTGGATCAATGTTTTTTTTTCAAATATGCATGCAAGAATATGCTCAAATTAGTTTTTTAATTACACGCAAGAATATGCTGAGATTAGTTTTGTATATTTTAAAATGAAGTCTTCTCAGATGAATAATGTTAAATGTTTTAAAAAATATAATAAATAAAATTAAAAAATATACATCAAGTGGTTGGAATTGTGGAATCCAATTCTATTTTAGAAATCTTTTCTTATTATCTATGATATTTTTTTTTTCTTACCATATTTTTAAATGTTTAATATTAAAATTCTACGATGATATTCCTGTTTAGAAATGTAACAGATGTTCCTTTACAAAATGATTTTAATTTTAAAATAAATTAAAATAATATTTGTTTTTAATATTTTTAAAAAAACACAGTAAAAAACAGGAAAAATGTCTCAACCACCCCCTAAACAGTGCCTGCGTTCCAATAAAGAAAGCGTGAAGACAATAATTACATCAAAATCAAACTGTCACAAATATTGGGACAAAGCTCATTCCATATTGATTTCCATTGAATTCATGATTAACTCAACTACTCGCGCGTTTATTCCTTCCCGCTGAAAAATTCAACGGTAAATTGCTCAACTATTAAAGGGCAGATACGTCCTATTATTAATGTTGACTTGGAGGTTGACACGCAAATTTAGTTACAGCTGACGTATGACCAATGAGGCCAGGAATGAGAAACCTAAACTAAACTCACTCGGAAGGCAGCAATTGCCCCCCTCACAGACCAATAAAATTGCAATAATCAGTCAGGAGACTTGTAACACCCAGGAGAAAGGCTGTGAGTTTAAGAAAAGAGCAGAGTAGATATGGAACTTTCGTCGTCAAAGCTGTCATTACTAAATTTATGTTGTAAAAGGAGACCGTGTAATTGAGTTGAAAAGGAGGTGGGCCCATAGGACTGTTTATGTCTTCTTATTATTAAATCTCAGCCATTGATTCTGATCTTCTGAAAACACTGACTTCCGGCTCAATTCCCGATTCTTCTAACTGCTCTCTCTCTCTTTATTGACTCACGCTCTCTGCGAAACGAGTCCGTTCGTGTTTTTTTTTCCTTCAAACCAAAATCATTTTTTAAATTATGTCATAATGTTTTTACGAGGATTGTTAGGTAACCAAGACTTAAAATTTAAAATCTTTACGGTATATTAAGCTATAATAATATGTTTAAGTGTATCTTAATATGTCATTATCTTCTATGAATAAATTTAATAGTTAAGAAAGTTTACTATATTAATTTAATGAGTTCCAAATCTTGGAATCATTAGTTGAAAGGATTTATTAATATAAATACATCAAATATTGATAATATTCTAAAAAAATCCAAGTAACTTAGAAAAAAATATTTACATGTTAGATAATCGGTTAATATTTTAATTCTAACAATTTGATCCATTCTCCTTAATAAGTTAAAGTGATTGGTGACTGATAACTATATAAAGTCTCCTATAGTGGGTTGAGGGACTTATATCTTGACAATGTCCTAAAAAATTTAAGTAACTTGGAAAACAAGGCTTATATGTTGAATAATCGGTTAATCTCTTAACTCTAACAATCTAATCCATTCTTCCTAGTTAAGATGGCCGATAACTGGTGCTTGGTAAGTTAAGGTGGTTGATGACTAATACTTATATAAGGTCCCCTGTAGTGGGTTAGGAGACCCGCAAATACTTAAGTAAGTATCTTTATAGAGAGAAAGAAAAAAAAATAGTTTAGAGAGAGACGCTCTTAATATATATATATATATATATAAGAGAATAAAAATTGTGAATCATTTACTTGGATGGTTCATGGGATATCTATAACCCTTAAACCTCATTATTTTGTTGAAGCGAAGGGGTTGAAGAGTCATTTCATTCTGATATCATTAATAAAAAAAAAAATATATTTTACATAATATTAATGAGATGACAAATATTTCTTACACGATATTAATGATGATAGAAATATGGTAGACTCTTATAAGACTTTTACATACCTATAGGCTTAAGGAGATGAATATCCCTGACATTAATATTTTATATTAAAAATCTTAAGAATAAACAAATAAAACTTTATGGCCCAACATGAGGCTTATAAAAAAATATTCAGACTGTTAGCTCTTAGTTATTAACACATTGTTAACCCAAGGGTGATGGTAGCTTACTAAACTCATGTCTGTCTAGACTCAGCGTATAGCTGAACCCAAGAAAATCGAGTATGATAGCTTGCCAGATCCATGTCCGCTTGAGTTCAGCGCGTGGGTGAATCCAAGAAAGTTGGGTCTTGCAGCTTGCCAGATTTATATCTGTCTAGACTCTACTCGTAGCCATGCCCAATGACATTGGGCTTGGAAGCAAGTCAAATCCATGTCATATGACCCTGATATTTTGCCAAACCCAGGTATGTTGGGTATAAACGCAAGCTTCACCCACCTATTAATATGTTATTACCCTGTCTTTATACATTATAAATAAAAACTTAGACTAAAAAATATTTTTTTAAAAATATATTGATCCATCAAATCTATATAAAGAATATATATTTAAAATTACTTGAAGAATAAATCAAGTCTCAATTTGCTCTCAAAATAATCAAAATATACACATGCAAATTTTTTTTCTTAACATGATAATTAAAGTTGTGTGGTTTCATCAACTATGATCTTGAATAACCGTTATTTAATGTTCAATAGAGATACCAATCATACAATCTAAAACTTATTGTTAAAATAATATTTTTTTTATTTTAATATTTTAACGAAATAAAAATAAAATCGGTCTAAAAAGTTTTTTCCCATAATAACTCACAACATAATCATTTTACTTGGGACTGACATTTAATGGAATTATATATTTTCAAAATAAAATTTTACAATGAACCAATCATACTTAAAATACAAAATTTAAAAATGGTATAATATCCCAACAACATTTTAAATTGCAAAATTTAAAGGAAACTAAACATGATAGTAAAAAAAAGATTATATATTTACTAAAATCTTACTAAGATGGTAGCATAGCCTATAGAAGCGAGTGGTGGCCACTCTTTGAAACCCGCATCTAAATATCAAACCTCACCATTCCCAGTACCAACACATTACTAGTATTTCTCCTCTCCTCACACTCTCTTTGCTCCGTCGTTACACAACACTGCTTCCAAGCCGCCACGACGACGACGACGACGACGACGACCTGCCACAATCCCCCTCTTCTCTCTCTCCAGACTCTAAAAAATAGCCTATCTTCTCTCTCTGTCTATCGCCTCTAAAGATCAGCCAAAAAAGGTAAAAACCCTATCTTTCTCTCTTTCTCTACATTTCTTCCATCAGCTCACCAAAAAAGCCTGCAAAAAACCCACCATGAAAATACCAGAAAACGACCCCATAACTCTCTCAAACGACCTTTTACACTCCCTTTTAAACCACCATATCCCGTTAATACAATCTTTCAAAGGCAAATGGGGTTTAATAAAATCCAAACTAGCTGATCTTCAAACTCAACTCACTGATTTTTCCGAGTTCCAAACTTCACTCACTAACCCACTCTCTCTCGATCTCCTTCACTCTATTTCACAAACTCTAACCGATGCTATCCTCTCAGCTGAAAAGTGTCAAGATACAAACTTGACAGAAGGGAAGCTTAAAACTCAAAGTGATATTGATTCGATTTTAGCCAAGTTGAATCAAAATGTGAAAGATTGTGAGATTTTGATCAAAAGTGGGGTTCTTCAAGATGGAATAGTATCTGGGTCTGGCTCAAAAAGAGAGCTTGTTAGAGCTGAGTCAAGGAATTTGACAACTCGGTTGCAAATAGGGAGCCCCGAGTCTAAGAACTTGGCTATGGACTCAGTTTTGAGTTTGATTCAGGAGGATGATAAGAATGTAATGATTGCTGTTGCACAGGGTATTGTGCCTGTTCTTGTTAGATTACTTGATTGTAACAGTTGTCTTGATATTAAAGAGAAAACTGTAGCTGCAATTTCAATAATTTCAATGGTGGATAGCAGTAAACATGTTTTGATAGCAGAAGGGTTGTTGCTTTTGAATCAATTGATTAGGATTCTCGAATCAGGAAGTGGATTCGCGAAAGAAAAAGCTTGTATTGCACTTCAAACTTTAAGCTTTTCGAGAGAGAATGCAAGGGCAATAGGATCTAGAGGTGGGATTTGTTCATTATTAGAGATTTGTCAAGCTGGAACACCTAGTTCACAGGGTCTTGCAAGTGGGGTTTTGAGGAACTTGGCTGTGTTTGAGGAGACTAGAGAGAATTTTATAGAAGAAAATGCTGTTTTTGTTCTCATTGGGCTTGCAGCTTCTGGGACTGCATTAGCTCAAGAAAATGCTATTGGTTGTTTATGCAATTTGGTTAAGGATGATGAAAATTTGAAGCTTTTGATTGTCAAGGAAGGGGTTATTGAGTGTTTGAGGAATTACTGGGATTCATGTCCTCCGATGAGGAGTCCTGAAGTTGCTGTTGAGTTGTTAAGGGAGTTGGCTTCTAGCCAAGCTATTGCTGAAGGGCTTGTTTCTGATGGGTTTATTGTTAGGCTTGTGGCGGTGTTGAATCTTGGTGTCTCGGGTGTGAGAATTGCAGCTGCTAGAGCTGTGTCTGAGCTTAGTTGTAACACTAAAACAAGGAAAGAAATGGGTGAATTGGGGTGCATTGGTCCGTTGATTAAAATGTTGGATGGTAAGGCTGTGGAAGAGAAGGAAGCAGCAGCAAAAGCTTTGTCATTGCTTGTATTGTATGCTGGTAATAGGAGAATTTTCAGAAAGTCTGAGGGAGGGATAGTCAGCACAGTTCAGCTATTGGATACTTCGATACAGAATTTGGATAAGAAGTACCCTGTTTCTATATTGGCCTCACTTGTACATTCTAAGAAGTGTAGGAAGCAAATGATTGCTGCTGGTGCTAGCGTGCACTTGAAGAAACTCGTGGATATGAATGTTGAAGGATCTAAGAAGCTCTTGGATGGGCTTGGCCGGGGTAAGATTTGGGGTGTCTTTGCCAGGCCCTAGCATGGATATAATTTTACCATTGGTGCCTCAAACTTGAACGAAGACGGCTCGTTAATCCATATGTACATTTTTGTGTTTACTCTTACTCTTGTTTCGTGTTTGCATTTTTTTTCCTTTTCTTTTTGTTCATATGATTGTTAAGTTGCTTTAGGAGTAAACAATTTTTAGCTTAGTTTCTAGTGGAAAACCTCTTCTTTGCAGTGAGGAGATTGTGGTTTGTTTGACCTAACTACACTGGAGTTTATGTTCTGTATCCGAAACTGAATAACAGTTTGTAATGTGTTTGAGATCATACTTCTGCTACACAGTACTCATTGAAAATGTTGATTCCTCGTAACAGCTAATTGCAAATAATAATCAAGGCAGAGTTAAGTTGTATTGCAAGGCAGTACCTTTTAGAGTCAGAACCTGTTGAGAATAGACCGCATTTTTCATATAATATCTATTTTCTGCTGCTTGTGAGTAGCCCAGAGTTTTCTTAATCGAAGCTTGTTATCAAGTTCCTTGTTTTATAAGGGATTTTTCATATAACATCTATTCTCTTCCAGGCAGGTTAATTTGGCAAGAGTTTTGTTGGGTTCCATAATTCTTAAAACTTCTACCATTTGGATCAAGCATAAGTTTTTTGTCAGAACAAATTTAAGAGCACCCAGGAGTTTGATATAGATCTGTTTATTGATGTATGTGGATATGGCCTGCATCTATTCTAGGATCAGACTTGACTCCTGGCATTAGTGTCGATATTAACTTGAATGGTTAAGCACCTTCTTTTGGCCACCCCAGAGTGCCACAGGGTCCCAAAATGTTTTTCTTTATGGATGATATTCAGTGATGAAGATAGTTCCAAATATATTAGTCTAGTTTAAGTAGTTTGATGGATGTTGGCTGGATGATTTCCATACAGTAGTGGGTCTACGCCATGTGCGTTTGTTCTTGACCATGTGTATTTGTTCTATGCTATGCCCATTGCACTTTGTGTCGGCAGTCACCTTAAAAGGTAAGGTCTGAGGACCTACCAAGATTTATTTGCACTTTCGAGCGAGCCATTGCATGGTTTCAGCCTACTTCTTTAGAATCTCCTGGTTTTGATGGAGAAAATGCAGAAACCATTTTCAGCCTGCAACTCTATCTCCGTTGCAGTGTGATATTTTTTTTTATACTTGTTTTGTTCCTTATTGAATCCTTTTCTGAATGCAAATTGTTCATATACCTCTCTGCCCGAGGAAAGGAACAGGGGAAAGGGTCCATAAACTGCAGCGTCTTTTTGCTGACATATCAAAGTGGAAGGTTAAGCAATTGGGTTATCAGTCTTGAACCAAGGAGGATAGAGTCCACCCCTTGAAAGAAGGGTTATTGAGAGATTGCAGGTTAGCTGATCAAGGGTATTATGTTCAAAAAATAAGTGCGGATATTATTAGCATTTTTCTTTTTACCATCAAGAAAAAATATAAATGCAAACGGAAAAGTTTACCTATGTGTTTAATAAAATAAATTAAGAATTATATATATAAATAAATAATAATAAATTTATTTATTTCAACTAAAAATAAAGTCAGAAAATTAATATAAAAATGCCATTTATTAGAGAAAAAAAATTAAATATATGTTTCAATTTAAAATTAGATATCTAAAGTTTTAATTGGTTTGCATCAATAAAATTAAATTTTATTTTGCTAAATCAAGCATTAACTCAACTTTGAAACTTATTATTAATATTATAAAAACCATCTATAAAATCAACTAAAACAAAACATTAAACTCATTCTCAAGTCAACTTAAAGTGTCAAGATCAAATTAAAAAAAAAAACAAGTCAAGCAACAAAAAAAAATTAAAGAAAAAAAACATAGTGGGTAACTATTGCAACTAATTGTGGATTGTGTCTTTCTTTTAAGTTGCATTTCCTTTTAAAAAAAAAACACCTTTTCTATCTCGAATTGTCTCATGTTTTCTTGATTTTAAATATTATTTCATGATTTACTGAGTATCAATTTACAAAACAAAACTATAACTGTCACTAAAAATAACAATAAAAAAAATAAAAACAAAAATTAACATAAAAAACAATAACAAGTTATGCATATAAACCAAGGAGATAAAAGAGAAAAGAGAGAGTAAAAAAAAAGAACAGAAAAAAGAGTTTGTCATCGGACTTCACACAACATCAGGTAAGAAAGCCTTTGCCATGAGAATTCCATCAATACCATGAAAGACCCTATCCGAAGCTTGTGGCCACCTTACACGCCATTATAGTCCTATGACCTTTCGAAGTTACCAGCGTAGTGTGTCACATGTAAGTTTATTCAATTCAGTCCATAATTTGAACAAAAAAAAATAAGAAAAAGGATTTAAATATTTATTTTAGTTTTAATTTTGTTACCTAAAACTCCAATTATTTTAATCCATAATATTAAATTTTTTTGTGCCCAACAAAGCCATTGAAGCGAGAGTAGAATTTTTTCTCAACATCTTGAGAGCTCTATGTCAAGTCCAACAAAACAAATTAGCAAGTCCAAAACAAATCAATTCATTGTAAAAGTATTGAATAAAAAAAACCAAAAATCTGAGAATGATATTTAAAACAAAGGGCAAAAATTAAAAAAAAAGGGAGGTGTTTAACTGTTCACAAGAACAATGAAACATCCTCAAATTCTTTAATGTTTCTGTTAATACCTTAGTAACTATCTTTTTTTTTTCTATTTATTTTTGTTTTACTTATGTTCATATAAATGTAAAGAGATAAGGGTTATCTTGGTTTGGCTGTTGCTTGTCTTGACAAAACTTCCACATGTTAGTTGCCGATATGCCTCTCCAACACTTCATTTCACCTCTTCTCTCTCAACAATTCCGCACACTTCATATCAAGACAGCATATATAGCCGCTACTGCAAACGTTTGAGAATTGCTACTCAAATCAAAATCCAGTTTGTGGCAGATGAGGATCTCGCTTTTACGTGTCCAATGCCCACACGTGCATGTGGAACTCCCATGTATGCTCATGTGGGAGAGCAACTGTCTGTGAGCAGATTTCCCAGCACCATTTGCTAATCAAATGTATATATTAAGGCTTAATTATATTAGAAAGCGGACTCATGGCGTTGGCCTTGTAAGATTAAGGTCATTAACACACAACCCATTTCTAGCTCAATCCGAATATTGCTACATGCAAACAATTCTATGTTCTGGCCTACGTTAATAGATTTAGTCCCTCCTATTACCTGTTTACATTTGTCCTCGTGAGGTTGCTGAGAACTTCCCAGAAATTATGGTCTTCTCAAGACTGGTATTAACTGCTTTGTGGATAAAAAGAGCTACCACCAATGACCTCAAGATCCATTGGTATCCAAATTTGTGTGCTTCAGCTGTTGGGATTCCGACCCCTGCGTGGACCGGTGATGTTCTGATAGTTGCTTATTGGAGACTAAGCACACTAACACAACATTTAACGTGGTTCGACAAATCGCCTACATTTACGTGATAGTTTCATATTATTAGAGATAGAGAAAGGATACAATACAAATACATGAAAGAAGAGGATTACTTCACTTAAACTCTACTCCCAACTCTCATTCATTGCTGCACATGGCAGAGGGCTGCTGTCCTTGGCAGCCCCTCTTTCTCTCTTGGTCTCTCACATTTTACACTCTCTCTCTCACAGCTACCTATTTATAGGCAAGAATAATGCCACCAGCTCCAACTTATTTTCAACAATGGTGGCTGCAGTAATGGACATTAATGGTTACTGCACATTAATGGCAACCAACCCAACATCAACAAGCCTGGTTACACAGATGGAATTGATAACAGTGGGGGTTTGATATCAGGGAACATTCTGTTAGTTGAACCATTTCTGTAATGCTTGATTCATTTTACACAGATGGAAACAACGAGGAAGAAAATACTATCTACTGCTGAATTTGATTCTCCCCTTTTCTAAGCAGGAAAAGAGGCAAAGAGAAGAAAAGTAGAGAGGCTGGGAGAAATGTTTTCTTTTAATAGATTAAAGCATTCATTAGAAAGTTTGGAGTAGCTACACGTTTACTCATTGGAACCCTTTTTAATTCACACTTTATTTCTGACAACTCAACTGCATTTTTTCCAGTTTCTAAACCTGAATTTGCCTAGATTTGCTAGCAGATGTGGTGGTAAGCATCAGCAAGCAAACCAATGACAAATAAGACAAAGTAACAGAAGTTGTTCCTCTACAGCATAATTTGCCGTCTACACATTCTATTTCTGACAATTCAACTGCAAGCACTTAATTTCTAAACTTGAATTTGCCTGGATTTGCTTGCAGAGGTGATTGTAAGAATCAACAAGCAAACCAAGGAGAAGTAAGAGAAAGCCACAGAAGTTGTTGCTCTCTTACAGAATTTTCCGAAGTGATCACAGATTTGCATCCAACCAGTGTGGCTATTCCCATACTTCCCCAAGGAACCTATTACAGTCGCAGCAGCACATCCACCAAGGACCAAAGACATCAGAGCCTGTTAATTACCAACAAAACCACAAAGAAAACATCAAATGAAAATGAATATTATACCGCTATACAAGATGCTACAAAAGAGTGCTAGAAAACAAAGCATACCAAATCATGAAGGAATAAGATGAAATAGTAGGTAGGATTGGAGCTTCGACGACCAACAAGAACAAGAAACAATAAAGACACGAAAGAGAAGGCACCAACAACAATGTTTGCGTAAGAAAGAAACCTGCAAAATAAAGGATTTTTAAGTCCTTTACTTTTCAAAGAAAATATATAGCAAAAAGAAAAAAAGAAAAGCTTAAAAGATTTCTTAGTTCATCATACTTGAATTCTGGAGAGTAGCTATAATTTGCGTCCAGTACAAATCCTCCAATGTCGATGGTTTGCTTGTTGGTGAGCATAAGCCATGTTGAAGCAAATGAGGCAGCAATTACCACAATTCTGAGGAAGATTTGGGCTCCAATGAAAATATTTTGAGTTTTCAAAGGCTGGTTTTGGGAGGACTTGGTCTCAATGTCTGCCATATTTCCTTTCCAAATCTTTCACTGAGGAAGTAGCTAAAAAAAGGGCAAAACACAAAAGCAAGGACAGAGTACAGAAACAGGGGAGATATACAGGGGAAGCAAATTAAACAAGAAAGGACAGGGAGGAAAAGATTGTGAGGATATGGGAGCTATTTATAGAAGAGAAAGTCGAGGAATCTTTCAAGGAAATTAATGATAACGATGACGTTAGTGATCTGTTCAATAGCAGAAACGAGTGGGGTCTTTTTAATCTACAACACACAATGTAAAGATTTTTTGCCAAATCCTTGGAATTTTTAGAAAATGTTGAAATGTATCATGATCAGGGATCAGAATTAGGCTCAACATTCGGATTGATTTTAGACCAAGTTAAGTAGTGGCCACCAAAAAGAGAGAAGAAACCATTTTTCTACTTAAAAAAAGGAAGGAAAATGCGAATATTAATAATATTTTTATTTCATGTGTCCATGTGGGAAATTGAATGCTGCCACTGATAGTCTTGATGCTGTTGAATAGAAATTTTTTTCAATAAAAGATGCAGACAACATTAATCAATGCCGCATGAACCTCCATGACAGTGCTATAGTCTGCGCATGTTCAAATTTTAAATTTAAATATTTAGTTATAGAGAACGTTAGGGCTAAAGAAAAGATAGAAGGTTTTCTTACGAAGGAGATGATTTTAGGAGTTCAAGGCAATACAACTAACCTTGAATCAACGTGGATGTCCATACAAGGTAAGATTACTTTGATTGGTTCCTTTCTCCCTCTCTCCTTCCAAGCCTTCGTATCATCAAAATCATTGTCCGATATGGCTAGAAAACAGAAACTATTTCAATCTTTCTGTGGAATGATCAAATATGTGCTAAGTTTCCAGATACTTAGATAAAAGATGACTTGAAGTTTTTAAATGTCCATCGCCAATCTTGCAAACGGCAAATAGTACAAGCAAAAGAAGATTGATACGCAAATGGCATTTGATCTCTTAGCTTTAGCCATGCCATGCAAATTCCTTCCCAGAGATCTTGGATGTCACAATTTTGGAAGTTACAATTCATTTTATGGCAGCCCCACTACTTTTCATATGTTCATATGTATACAGTTGCTTATCTATGTCAAGAAGACTTTTCTTTCATTTCTTTCTTATCCCCATCATTTAACTAAATACAAACAAAACCCTTAGACCTAAAGAACTAGTGATCAAAACCCGCCACCAATTTAGAGTTTAAATCGACATATAAAAAAACATCGGTGCA
>Ga0307517_10011345_pt1 | contig 12357 bp, 9 predicted proteins | sample 23_EM_MG_FD_194515 | JGI IMG/M metagenome (GOLD analysis project Ga0307517, IMG submission 194515) | Populus trichocarpa ectomycorrhiza microbial communities from riparian zone in the Pacific Northwest, United States - 23_EM | ecosystem: Host-associated > Plants > Roots > Unclassified | place...
TGTATTCTAAATTAATACTTGTTAAATAAATTAAGGCCTAACATCAAGTTTGAACGTTAATACTAACGGTCAAGCTTTGACCCTTACGTTAAATTACTTTTCAAATGGCAAATTATTTATTGAGCAGATGTTATAGTATTCCTAGGCGAAGGACGAGGCAGGAGGAGGAAGAGAATGAATTTTTATGAGAAAGTAATATAATTATTACATAAATAGGCCTTTTCTATATAAAAAATAAAACCTTTTATATTCAGCTAAGAAATCGTGCTCGTGTAATATAATTAATTAATCATAAAATATTACAGTAATGGGCCATGACTGCCCGCAAATTGGCCCATCACTTGTCAAGCCTCTTGTACACTCCTCGTCTTCAGTTTAGTCATCAGTGCCTCTCTGTGAATGAATTAATTTCTATCTAGTCAGTGGAGGAGGAGCTCTCTTGAGAACCTCTACAAAGGGCAATTTCTCCTCAATATCGTCTTGGAAAGAGGAAATATTTTTCATTTTTATAGCCCCTTTCTTGCTTAGCTTCAAGGCTTCATATAATCTATTTCTTGCTTGCTTGAGATGGATAATCTAGGAAACCTTGAGCCAACCACCATTTGCCATGTTATGGCCTTACCATTTCCAGGTCGTGGCCATATAAATCCCATGATGAACCTTTGCAGGTCACTGGCTTCAAAAAGACCTGATATTCTTATAACATTTGTTGTCACTGAGGAGTGGCTGGGCTTGATAGGCTCGGAGCCAAAACCTGACAACATAAGCTTTGGCACCATTCCCAACGTGCTCACTTCTGAGAGAGCTCGAGCTGGGAAATTTCCTGCCTTCTTACAAGAAGTTTTGACCAAGATGGAAGCGCCGGTTGAGAGGCTCCTTGGTCAGCTTAAGCCACCAGTGAGCACCATCGTAGCGGACACGTATTTGATGTGGGCTTTTGAGATGGCAAATCGCAACAATATTCCGGTGGCCTCGCTGTGGACAATGTCGGTGCCGGTATATTCTGTGTTTCAGCATTTCGATCTCCTTGTCCAAAATGGACATTTCCCAATTGAGTTGAAAGGTATGTGTGGTTTTGGTATTCTTGGGTTCCCCCCCTCCCTTCTTTTTCCTCTTTAGAAACCAGTAGAGTTTCCCAATTACGTGTTTGAGCAATACACCTCCACTCCATACTTTAAGTCAATCATTTAAAATTGCTCCAATACAGTGAGCTTAATATGCCAGGAATTCCACCTTTTCACTGACCTAAAACGTGAGTCGTGGCCCTCTCAGAAACAAAAAAAAAGTGGGTAATAATGCATGCGCTACTTTATTTAAGATCTGGCTGCAAATCTCCAATTTAATAATTTATTGATAATGCTTTGGTCTATCTCTGATTACATTTCTAACACCCATGTGACTTAGCAGGAAAAGATATCTAAACAGTACTGCTTTAGAAGGAAAGCCAAACTGTCTTTTTTGCTTATTATTTTTTATGTTAAGATATTTAAAATTTTTTATTTTTATATTTCAAAAATATTTTAAAAAAATTCAAAAGTTTAATATCTGAAATTCATGAGAATGGACTAACTGCTGCGGCTGAGAAGCCTCGGGAAGATAACAATTGTTTTTTTTAATTAAAAATAATTTTTAAAAAATATTATTTTAATATATTTTCAAGTAAAAAATACTTTAAAAAATAACCACAATTATATTCACAAACACCTCTTAATTATAATTAATTATAATTTTGGTAATTACAAGTTTTTTTAAGTAATTTTTAATTAAAATATTTTTAATTTTTAATATGAATACATTAAAATAATTAAAAAAATTTCTTATGGTTCAGGCCATGTTATCCCTTATATTTGCCTAGACTTTGTACCTTCGAGAACAGATATTTCAAAACCATACCAGGCAAAATCCCTTATTTTACTCGCGTGTTTCCGTCATTCATTTAATTTTACTATTTTTAAAAATTTATTTAGCTAGTACCTTGCGTTATTCAAATTTTGTTTAATTATTTTACTCACGTGTTTCCGTGACCAATGTTATTGCTTAATCTTCATTTAATTCTTTAATTAATTCATCTTATTTAACTAATTAATTCCGCGCACTCTTCGAGGGGTTTTGGTCCTGACCAATAAATCTATCTATCACTCAAACTAGTAATTAGCACCCACACTGTATATTAATGCCTAATTAAGTAAGTCTTGCCTGCCCTTGGCATTTCACAGAAAGAGGAGAGGAACTAGTGGAATACATACCAGGGATTTCTTCAACGCGTGTCGTGGACCTTCCAACGTGTGTGTATGGGCATGGACGAGATATCTTGCATCGAGGATTCGAAGCCATTGCAAGTGTGTCCAAGGCACAGTTTCTTCTATTCTGCTCAGTCTACGAGCTTGAATCTCAGGCGATCGATGCTTTGAAAGCAAGCATTTCATTACCTATCTATCACATTGGTCCTACCATACCTTACTTCAAACTAGAGCAAGAAGAGATTGTTACAGGTCCAGGTGAGACGACTAACTATTTCCGATGGCTCGACATGCAACCGAGAGGATCTGTCTTGTATGTTTCTCAGGGCAGTACTCATTCAGCTCCAAGTGCCCAATTGGATGAGATTGCTGCTGGCTTGCGCGATAGTGGTGTTAGGTACTTGTGGGTGGCAAGGGCAGAAGCTTCTTTGTTCAAAGAGGGTTGTGGTGGCATGGGTTTGGTAGTGCCATGGTGTGACCAATTAAGAGTATTGTGCCATCCTTCTCTTGGGGGGTTCTGGTCACATTGTGGATGGGGTTCTACCTCAGAAGCTGCTTTTTCTGGTATTCCACTGCTTACCTTCCCTTTATACTGGGATCAAGCCCCGAATAGTAAGATAATTGTTGATGATTGGAAGATTGGTTGGAGAGTGAAGAGTGGATTAGATGTGGACAAGTTGATAAAAAGAGATGAAATTGCAGGGCTCGTAAAAAGGTTTATGGATTCGGAAAGCGATGAGGTGAAAGAAATGAGGAGAAGAGCAAGAGAAATTAGTGAGATTTGTCGACGAGCCATTCGGAAAGGTGGATCATCTGATACCAGTATCGATGCCTTTATTGATGACATCCTGCAACACCACAAGAATTAAGCTGATAACTGATCAATGATATTTCTGCTATTGTCAATGTTCTTGCATTGATTCCCCAGCTTTTGTACTCAGTGCTCTTGTATCGGACGTTTCGTGATTACAATAAAAACTTGATCTTTCCATTAGAAAAACAAGCAGATCACTGAGATTCTCCGAGTCCTAAGGCTACTTGAAGCTTGTACGTTATAATATCTGGTTTGCAAGGAGTTTCAGGAGAACGCGAATATTTTTTTTGTTGTGACTAAACTAGTATCAATTCTTCCCTTCAAGATTGTGTCAATAAGCTGGAGCAGTGTAATTTTTTTTTGAGAAATCATCCTTGAAAAATTCAAGGAACAGATTAAGGCCTATGATCACCAATCAATAAAAATCGTTCTGGTTAAAGAACCATTTTGTTCTCAAATGGCCTTCTGATCTCTACAGAATTATGAAGGAGATGGGCCTAAAATTTTACAGTTTTCGAGATCTTTATGTCGTTGGGCCAGGGGCTCCGATCTCAGTCATCATGAAATTTAAAGCGGGGTCAAAACTCGGCATTCAAACAGCTATCGCATTTTTGAAAGTGTATTTGTAATTATTTTTTAAAATATTTTTTATATTAAAATATATTAAAATGATATATTTTTTTATTTTTTAAAAATAATTTTTAAAATCAATGCATTAAAATTATCTAAAATATATAAAAAAATATTTATATTTTTTTAAAAACACAAATTAACCTGCATTTCCAAACGTTTTATAAGGTGCCAACTACCGAGTAGCAATACAAGCGTCAAATCTAGCAAACCTAATAGAGAGGACATGGTTGGACCGCTTTTAGCCCAGTGCCAATAATTGTAGTTGTTTTTATATTGGAAAAGTATTTTTTATTTTTTTAAATTAGTATTTTTTTAGTATTTTATATTATTTTGATATAATAATATTAAAAATAATTTTTTAAATATAAAAATATTATTTTAATATATTTTCAAATAAAAAATACTTTTAAATATAAATATGATACCGAACACTTCATTAGTCACGCCGTATATGCCATGGCAGTTGGCTATTGAGACTTGTAAGAGGAAAAGTCCATTTTCTTCTTTAAACAAGGAATAAATAATTTCACCATCTATGTGGTCAACCGACGGCATCCTAATTTTGGGAAAATATATTTAAACAGATTTTTTTTTAATTTAAAATAGCACTCAATAAAAATAAAATTTGAAAAACCAGAATAATTTAAAAAATATTTTAAAAAATAACATGTATTTATACTTGTTCTATTAAAATGACATGGTATACAAGGCGGAGCCGGGATTAGTTAATAGAAAGGATAAAAACTTAAGATATAATTTATTATTAGAAAATTTATTTATTTAAAATAAAATAATATTATATTATTCTATATATAAACACTAAATAATAATAAAAAATTAAAATATTTTGTAGGGCCCGGCCCTGCTTGCCTGTAGTGGTTCCACCTCTGACTGTATATTTTTTTAACATATAAAAATTATGCTTTTCAAAATAATATATTTAGCTGAAAATTTTAAGTTGCAGTGTTGAAAATAATAACATGTTAAAAAATTTAAATAGTTAAAAATTTAAATATTTGAAAAAAATAAAATAAAAAAATTGGCTCCAAACAATGTCAGATTTTGACAAGTGAAGAAGGAGAGCCACCGATTTTGCGCGTGGGAGAAAAAATAAAGAAATATTTTATAGTTTCCAATTCCATTCCAACTTCTTTGCTAAGGGATTTTAGTGTATGATTATATTTATTTTTTAAAATATATTAAAATAATTTTTAATATTTTAACAAGAAACTAGTATCAATTCTTCCCTTCAAGATTGTGTCAATAAGCTGGAGAAGTGTAATTTTTTTTTGAGAAATCATCCTTGAAAAATTCAAGGAACAGATTAAGGCCTATGATCACCAATCAATAAAAATCGTTCTGGTTAAAGAACCATTTTGTTCTCAAATGGCCTTTTGATCTCTACAGAATTATGAAGGAGATGGGCCTAAAATTTTAGAGTTTTCGAGATCTTTATGTCGTTGGGCCAAGGGCTCCGATCTCAGTCACCATGAAATTTAAAGCGGGGACAAAACTGGTATTAGTCCGGTTTGTATGTTTAGGTTTGTAGTTGTGATTATTTTTTATATTAAAATAAATTAAAATAAATTTTTTATTTTTAAAAAATTATTTTAACATCAAAATAATTTAAAATATTTAAAAAATATCAATCGACCCACATTTTCAAACAAATGCCAACTGCCAAGAAGCAATACAAGCGTCAGATCTAGCAAACCTAATGGAGAGGACATGGTTGGACCGCTTTTAGCCCCGTGCCAACAATTCTAGTTTATTTTATGTTGAAAAAGTAATTTTTTTTTTGTTTTTTTAAATATGTCATTCCAAAAGCAGCCCCGGACCTTTCCCCGTCCATCATTATATGAAGAAAAAATAAAATCCTACATCAATTACCTCCGCAATTACAAGCACCAACCACAGCCCAAAGATGGGTACCCTCAGAACGGAACCAACCACCACCCTTCACGTGGTGGCGATGCCATATCCTGGAAGAGGCCACGTAAATCCCATGATGAATCTTTGCGAACTCATGTCTTCCAGAAAACCAGACATCCTCTTCACCTTTGTTGTAACAGAGGAATGGTATGACCTCATCCACTCAGATGCTAAGAAGCCAGCCAACATCCACTTTGCCACCATCCCCAACTGCATACCGTCTGAGGTAGGCCGTGCCAAAGACTTCCTGGGATTCTTGGAGGCTGTTGCGACAAAAATGGAAGCTCCTTTTGAGCAGCTCCTTGATCGGCTTGAGCTGCCGGTGGATGTTATTATAGCTGATACTTACCTGGACTGGGTGGTGCATGTTGGGAATCGGAGGAATATTCCTGTTGCTTCTCTTTGGACCATGTCAGCCTATGTTTTTTCACTGTCCCGTCATTTCGAGCTACTCGAGCAAAATGGCCATTTTCCGGTCGAGCTATCGGGTATGTAAGAGAGAAGCTTTAGACTCCTTTTCTCTTTTGCTTTTCTTTTTATTAAGTCTTATAATTTCTCAATAAAATCTTTTCATTCTTATTAAATCAAGAATTTTATACATTACAATCTCAATTAACAAAAGACAATTTATTCCAGTGTTGTCTCGATATTTGACCAAAATCAATTTTTTTCACAAACACGTTACTGATGCTTTCGGGAATATCGAGATAGAATCACACGCATGGTACCTTGTTGTCTTTCACTGCCCACCAGCCGATGTCTGCATTTTGGTAAAAACGAAAAAAATAAAAATTAATATTATTTTGCATACATTAATATTGTTTTGCATTATTCTAACTTTATCAGGAATGCTATTTAGTGTGATAAAAATTATTTTTTAAAATATTATTTTATTTAAAAAATATAATTAAACAATATATTAGGCTGCAAGCACTAATGTACATGGCAAAATTCATAAAAACGAAATGGCAAAGGGGAATACAAATATTGTTTAGCTCGAAGTTAGAAACAATACACGGAATTAAGTGGTCTGCGTCTCTGGTTCTTGTTGCTGAGCATGTCATCTTACTCTGATCTGACAGTTTGGAAATAATATTGCTGTAGAAAGAAAGTCTAAGGTTATAATATCCACAAAATTCATCATTGCAATTTCACTTCATTCGCAAATCTTCTTGTGTTTTTCAGAACGAGGTGAAGAACGAGTGGACTACATTCCTGGAATTCCTCCAACGCGTTTAGTTGATTTTCCAAATATATTTCATGGAAATGGTCGACAAATCATGCCCCGATCTCTAGAGGCTGTTTCAGTGGTGTCGAAAGCTCAGTATCTTCTGTTCACTTCTTTCTACGATCTTGAAGCCCAAGTAATCAGCGCTTTAAAACCCAAGTTTCCTTTTCCTGTATACCCTATTGGCCCTAGCATACCCTATTTCAAAATCAAAGACAACTCTTCAGTTATTGGCAGTAATCACAATGTGCCTGGCTACATTGAATGGCTAAATTCCCAACCTGAAGGCTCCGTGCTATATGTTTCAATGGGAAGTTTCCTTTCAGTATCAAGTTCCCAAATGGATGAAATTGTTGCTGGGGTTCATAATAGCGGTGTTCGATTCTTGTGGGTGTCCCGAGGGGAAACAACTCCTTTTAAAGATGGTGGTGGTAATATGGGGCTAGTTGTGCCATGGTGCGACCAAATAAGGGTGCTGTGCCATTCTGCTGTTGGAGGTTTTTGGACACATTGTGGGTGGAATTCCACTCTTGAAGCTGTTTTTGCTGGAGTTCCGATGCTTACTTCTCCTATATTTTGGGATCAAATTACAAACAGAAAATTAATTGTGGAAGACTGGCAGATAGGATGGAGAGTGAAAAGGGAGGAGGGAAGTGGAATTTTGGTGACACGAGAAGAAATTTCAAAGCTTGTGAAAAGTTTTATGGATGTAGAGAACATTGAGGTGAAAGCAATGCGGAAGAGAGCTAAAGAACTTCAAGAGACTTGTCGTGGAGCTATTGCAAAGGGTGGATCATCTGACACCAATCTTGAATCTTTCATAAGGGATATTTCACAAGGCCAGGCCAAGTGAGCTGGTTGATTATGAATCGAAGTAGTCTTCAATCTTCATCCTTGAATAATGCATTAAATTTCTAGCTAATTTGAGGCCTACGACCATGCATTTTTGGGAATGAATGTGAAATGCATTTTTGAAAATGGATGTGATTTTGTAGCTTTCTTAACGAAATTTGCATAATAACAGAGTCTTTGAGTAGGCTCTACTACTTATTTTACTTGTGCTCCACTGTGATTCTTATATTGAATATACATGTTTTTCCATAAAACAATTATAAGCATAAATCAAAAAATTTATACAAGAATCTAATTAAATAAATTAATAATTATCTTTGTAAATAAATAAATAAAATTAAAAACATCTAAAGATAGATTAGATTAAGATATTTGATCTCACAACATGAAATATTTACTTAGTTATATTTATTGAATTTATTTATTAAAATTAAATTTTTATTCAATCAAATAATAATAGAAATAGATACACATATAAAATCTATTAAATAAAATAAAAGGAAAAAATATCATGCAAGACCGCACGTATTATAAATATTATTTAAAAATAAATATTTTTTATTTTAAAAAATAAAATTCATCTATTTAAAGACACATTAAAATCATAGAGGGATGATAATAATCAAAACATAAATAAAAAGATATATAAAAAAAAGATATAAAAAAGATATCAATTAAAATAAAAACCAAAATTATGATTAAAAAAGAAGAAGCAATGCTAAGTGTATTAAAAAAGAAAAAGAAAAAACAAGTGACTTGGTTACATCCTTGATTGAGTTTAATAAATTAGAAACAATAAAAACATATACAATGATAGTAAACATATAAAAAAATATTATATAAAAAAGACCATGATAACTTTAAAAAACCCCCTTGAAAGTATGAAATTGGATAAAAATTAAACAAAAATAAATCAGTCTAAGTTAACTCGAGTTAGTGTGGTAGATATGTAACTTGAGTAATAAAAGATGAGCCAACTTGAGTTATCCCGCATAACTTGTGGTTCAGGTCATAAAACTGAGATAATCTAATAATTATTTTTTAAGTAAACCATAAAGCCAACCATTTTTTTTAAAAAAAATAATATCAAACGATGAAACAAAAAAAAAATTAGACTAAGAAAAAGAATGTCAACTCGCATAAACTTTTCAAACCGGTAACCCGGGTTATTAAAGCAAAAAAACTATAAATGAAAGAATCACGAAATCCAATCCTCAACAAATCAAATGATGAAGGATAAAATTGAAAAAAAAAATCAATTACACAAAAGGATTTAAAATAAAAAAATAGCAATTAAAATAATAAGAGTGGAAATTAAAATAAAAAATAAATTAGAGGGCAAACCAAAAAATTTTATTGGAGAGTTAAATTAAAAAAAAATTCAACAAACAAAAAAAAATTAAAAGAATGAAGACTAAATTGAAAAAAACAATACAATATAAACTTAGATTAAATGATAAAACTGAAAACCAATAAAACTTTTACAAAAAAACAGAAAAAATGTTAGAAATCAAAAGAAAAGGACTAAATTGAAAAATATAATACATGACAAATTGAAGAACTGAATAAAAAACAATAAAAATTTTATAAAAAGATCAAGAAAAAAAATTAGAAATTAAAAGAATAACGATTGAAATTGAAACACAAAAAACATAAAGGACTAAGTTGTATTTTTTAGGAAATGAGAGAGAAAAGAAGAAGAAAAAAAAATACTAGCGATAAACCGTCCCACCTCCACCAACACACGCCACACTATGAGGAAGAGGATGTGACAACACTTTTAACGACACTGTGAAAGGGCATGTTTGGTCACCGGGAGGTGCTAAACACGTCACACAAAGGGCACGGGCATCTCCCAAGCATTGGTGCATAGAGAGCATGCACCAATAGATTTTTGAATATTTTTATTAATTAATCAAAGTAAAAAGACCAAAATATCCTCTATTGGTATGGAATTAAAAAAAAAATGTGAAAAGATGAAAAAGTCATTTGGCATATGACTTATTTTTTATTGAATCGATGGAAAAAAATGTTTATTTTATTTTTTTTTAAAAAAATAAAAAGATAAAAATACATTTCATCTAACAATTCTAATTTTTGATGTTGTTTTACTATTTAAATAAAATAAAATAATGTGTATACTCATGAACAATCATGTAATTACTAATCAGATATGAAAAAAAGACTGCAATAACTTCAACTTATTTAAAATCATAATTTGTTTTTATCAGTATATACAGTGATTTCTAGAGTGGTTGTTGATAAATACAAAATTAGCCCCGTCCTCTGCAACATCATTGATGGACGAAGGCAATATATTCACAAATTCAAGTTGAATTTGTGACCTCTTGTATTTACGAAGTGCCAAGTGGTGACTGGTTACATTTTTCATAACCAAATCTCTTCTCTCTTTGTGCATAAATCCATAGCATGAATCTGGAGATGCTCGTTTCTTGGTGCATGAATCCAACAAGAGAAGGACAAGAGTATGCAACAGCTTTGTTCTAGCCTCACAATAACCCTATCAAAGACTTCTGCAAGTAATTCGCGTATTTTTATTTGGAAAGAGCATGGATCCAAAGGCTGTCAGCATTCACGGGTCACATTTCCTCAACTATGCTGGCAGCATACAGATAAAACAGAATTGTCATAATCAACTAGAGTCGTGATGCTTTCATCTTCCAAATCTCTTTTAAAAGCACACCATATGCAAGTCCTGGTCTTGCTTGATTTGACTGTTCCAGATCTAATACAAATTATCAACACAGACACGTTTCGTACAAATCATTCGAGATACACAGTAGGACTCTAACATTGACGCCGTCGACCAGCAATCAACAACCAGCTGTCATGTGATGGCTGTACCCTATCCTGGTAGAGGCCACGTCAACCCCATGATGAATCTCTGCAAGTTATTTACTGTCTTCAAAGAAACGGGATATTCTCCTAACTTTTTTTTTGTTACTGGAGAGTGGCTTGGACTCATTGACTCTAATACTAAAAATAGCACCATACAATTTGCCTCGATACCGAATGTTATCCCATCTGAACTAGTCCGAGGAGCGGATTCTACGAGGCTGTGATGACGAAGATGGAAGGTCCGTTGGAACAGCTACCTGATCAAATTGACCTGCTAGTGACTGCTATCATAGCTGAATAGCTGATGCTAAGCTACCGTGGGCAAACACCATTGCAAACAAGAGGAATATCCCGGTGGCAACACCATGCACGGTGTCAGCAACTGTATTTTCAATGCTCCAACAGTTTGCTTGCATAAAAAACCTGCCGACACTAGCCAAATTGTTAGGTATTATTAATCTGGTTTCTTAACATAAATTGCTTCCTTGTTGCCTCTTCTCGTACTGATTTTTCTCTCATTAGGCTGAAATGAATGACATCAATATATTCTTTCTGACTCTGTCATTTTATTTTTTATTCCTTTGAGACTGGACGAATAGAAATAACTGATGGCAATTGGTATATGTTTTATATGCTTTCCTATGTTTTGATGATGGAGAATAGATTGTTTACCACATCCAGGGAATTTCTTCAAAGTATGTAGCTGACCTTCGAACAATCTTCCGTGGACACGAGGCAAGAGTTATATATGCAGCTCACGTTGGAAAGCATTTCATGGGTGTCAAGAGATGTCATCCCAAGCATCAACTTCAACTTTAATGGCTTCGTAAAAATATATGCAACTTGATCATTTGTTTTGTAAGATATCAGTTCAACCTTTTTGTTCTCCACATGCTCTCAGATAAAATGATAACGTGTATCGATGTGTTTACTTCTTTCATGATACACTGGGTTCTTTGCTAATGCAATAGCTGATCGATTATTAACATAAATTTTTATAGGATTTTCTTGAGGAAATTCCAAATGCTTCAACATATTCCTTAACCATATTAAATGGCATACAACTGAGTTAGCAGTAATATACTTGGCTTCAGAACTTGATAATGTTACTATCGATTGCTTCTTGGATGACTATGTGAAAGATGTATCTCCTATGAAAAAGAAAAATCTTGTTGTGCTTTTCATTTCATCGAGATCTCTACCCCAATCACTATCTGAGTAGCCAACAAGATTGAAGTTATTACTTGAAGTATAAAACATACCTTCATTTATCGTTCCTTTGATGTAGCAGAGTATTCTCTTGGCTGCATTCAAGTGAGACTGATCAGGTGTCTCCATATATCTGCTGATAAGTCCTACTGCATAGAGCATATCTGGTCTAGTACATGTCAAGTATCTCAAGCTTCATACTAAGCTTTTAAAGTAGGTTGGATCAACATTTCCTACTTTACTCTTCCTCAATTCCACTATATTTTCAACTAGAGTTGATATGTGATTGCAACTTTCCATCTTGAACTTTTCAAGAATATCTTTGGCGTAACTACTTTGGGATACAAAAATCCCTTCTTCTTTCTGCGTCATTTCTAAGCCAAGAAAATGTGCCATTAAACCAATATCTGTTATCTCAAACTCCTATACCATGCTTTTCTTAAAAGTCTTCAAACATGGTAGGATTGTTGCTGGTAAATATCAAGTCATCAACATATAGGCATGCAAATAGTGTGCTTCCATCAACTTCTTTTTTCACATACATTGCATGTTCATATGGACATTTTTCAAATCCATTTTCTTGAAAATAC
>Ga0307517_10011346_pt1 | contig 12356 bp, 3 predicted proteins | sample 23_EM_MG_FD_194515 | JGI IMG/M metagenome (GOLD analysis project Ga0307517, IMG submission 194515) | Populus trichocarpa ectomycorrhiza microbial communities from riparian zone in the Pacific Northwest, United States - 23_EM | ecosystem: Host-associated > Plants > Roots > Unclassified | place...
TGCAAGGAGGGTTCATGAGAGAGCTCATGTGGAGGTGCATTCGCAGAATGTAGGAGATACTGTTGGTTTGAGAGTTGGTGGGTCATATGCAAATGCATGGACAGTTAGGAAGGAGTTGGTCATGGGCATTAATGAGCCACTGCAGTCGACCTGGTCAGAAACAAGTGCCATGTCGAAGTTGGCTCATGCAAGTGCATTGGAAAAGGTTTCTTCAGGAAGATGGCAGACAAATCATTCAATGCATAATCAGACAAATGCTGAGGTTGTTGAACATCTGGAAACGGAGAAAGATATAGGGAACATGGGTTCTGATGGTTATTCATATAATAGGATGAACGTGGCAGGAGAGACAGAAATTTCTGCTGCAATGTTGTCAAGGCATGTGGAAAGGGGTCTGACTGTTGAGGATAGGATCCCGGGTCATAGAAAGGAGTTTGCTGATCGTGACAGGGACAGGGCTCCTTTGCCTTCGGAATTGAAAGAGAGAAACCCATTAACTCATGTTGACAGGGTTCAACTGCCATGTTCGGATGCCAAATTTGTTGGGTCTATAGTGCAGCCCCCTGTGCGCCTTGAAGCATCAGAGCGACCTAAGGTGAAGTTGCTTCCAAGAATAAAGCCATTGGAGGTTTCAGAACTTCCTGTCCCCCATCATATGCAGGTAGATTCATAACATCCTAGCCATGGTGGGTTTACTTTTAAGTTCACTCTGGTAACTTCTGTGAAGCTGTTGAATATAGGAGAACCAACTGCCAAGCAACCCGGCTCATGGTTATGCTATTACTAGTGAAGAGTTGCACCCAAATGTTAATGCTGCAAAACTTCCTTCAGTTGGTGTTGAGACTGAGAATCAAATGGTAGAGCGGCGAAAATTGAATTTGAAGCCACGGTCACAGCCTCTTGAACAGTTAGATGGGAACATTGAAAGGGAAAGGTAGGGATTTCATTTTGTATTGTTGTATTATTGCTGCTCTGTCTGTTATTGAAAAGACTAAATGTTCAAACTGTTTTGAATGATAATTTTATTCTTAGTAGAAGTAGAGCTTATGATTTCCTTGAGCTCAACTCAAACGTGAGCAGGGCTTGAATCCCATCTTAGTGTGTGCAATCTGAATGTGATGATCCCAATACTTGGTTTGGTTGAACTCATTCGCTGTCCCATATGCATCTTCATTTCACAGAAATTTGATGCAATTCTTTTTTTTCCATGGCTTTTTAGTATCTTTCATAATGTGGTTGGTGCTTTCTGTTTATAAGCAATAATAGATTCTTTGATTGATGCAGGAAACTGTTATTTGGTGGTGCTCGGCCACGTGAAGTGGTGAGTTGATTTGTTTTCTCCATGCTGGGAGTTCAGGAACGAAATTCATGATCGATTTTAACATTGTTATTTACAGAGATAGTTGATCTGTTTATTCTCGACTCAAATGTTGCCCTGAAAAGATTTTTGGGTTGCACTTACTACCTTCATTACACAGGAAAGATAAAGGGGAAAAGCCTAAAGAAACCCTTTCTTTCTTCAGCCAATTTATTTGTTAAAGCCTTTAATTTTGTTTTGCCTCTCTAGTTCTCATGTTGAGCTTGATGACATTGCCAATACACTTTTCAGGTTTTGAAAGAGCGAGGAATAGATGATGCTGCCATGATCAACCATGATTTGGTTCGGCATTTAGACAGGTAGCAGCATTACCTTTCTCAGTGTTATAATGTGATTATGTTGGGTAGCAGCTTTACTTTTCTCATGTGGTTAGGTTTTATTATTTTGTCTAACAATAGTGTAAGTATCATTTGTTTCCTCAATTATTCATGTTATGCATGAAGGACCAAGCATGATGTTGTTAAGACTCTGAGAGTTACGGAGCATGCAACTCCTACACGTAATGGTCGAAGAACAGACACTCTTCCTCCGGATCAAAGGATTGTAAAGAAATTTGAGCGGAAGGATCAGCAGGTAGACACTGAGAGAGTGGATGACCAGAGAAGAAACTGGCATAATGAGAACTGGAGGAACAACAGGGAGACTGGGAGGAGGCAGCAGAATCAGCAGCAGAAGGAAAGACAGCCTTCACCAGAGACCTGGCGCAAACATGTTGAGCAACCAAAACCTGCCTCCCCTGATACAGGTTTGCGCTTTGGGAAAATAGCTTCAGCTCTGGAGCTTGCCCAAGCATTCTCAAGATCATTTTCTGATCGAAAATTAGCTGATCGATGTTCTGGCCAAAGGAACCTCCCTGGCAATGTGAGGATGCCTTTTTCCCGACTGATGGCCCCAACTCCTAGGCCTCAGATAAATGGCTACTAATTTGCGACTGATATTATCGGTTTGCAGGAAGAAGATAGTGTCAATGGATTAGTCCTTGCTGTTGATATTTCAACATTCCCGAGGAATGAATATTGATGACTATTCAAAATTGATTGCAATTTCATAGAATGTGTTGGGTCCATATCCTTAACTTCGTCACCCTTTTGTTTATTTTATTGACATCTGTATTCTTCATTTTTTTCTGAGAGGAAAAGGTGTTCTGTGACATGGTTCATTTGCATATCCAGTATACGAGTGGGGGGGCTGTTGTGCAAATCATCGGATAACAAAAAAATGCATGGTTGACAAAATAATAGTTTGCTGTTTATTGCTGACTATCTATGATCATTACTTTCATATTCAGCACAAGTGGTTATTAGCATGGAGTTTCATTTATAATAGAAACTTAAGCTATAAAAATCATACTATGGGTTTGGTAAGCAGATGGAACTGTGGACATGACTAGATTGGATGAGAAAGGATGGCACTAGACAGGACAACACTGTCTCATGTACTAAAAATCCCTAATGAAAATTTGGGAAAACCAGGCCCAATAAGGAAGGTTTATCAAAATTTGGATAAACTGATATTTGTAGTGAAGGTTTGTCCAGGAGGAGCTCACAGCTTCTACTTCGCCCAGTTTAATTCTCTTCTCAAGCAATGGGTATGGAACTAGAGAAAACGTGTGTGCTGCACTTACAGTTGAATTGGTCGATACTGGTCAGCTTCTTCTTCTGTTCTTGTTAGTAGGATCCAAAAACGTGTATGCTGCACTTACAGTTGAATTTTTGGATCCTGGTCAGCTTCTTCTTCCATTCTTTTTGGTGGATCCAATATCCTTGAAGAAATGGAGTTCTTGAAGTCAAGCCACTACAAGAACAGACGGCATAAGTGACGGAAAAGGCAAAGGCGATTAGGTCAAGTGAAGTTTTCATATGGGAAAAGCCAATAAAGACAACATCATGGATCTTGAGGAAAGCCAATAAAGACTCGGGATAAATAATTTCGGATTTCGAGCTTCTTCATGTTCTTGGACCCCCCCCAACAATTCCACAAGCAAGGATTTATTACTCTCAAGTTTCATTCACTGGTCCTATACATTGCTGTTCGATGCAATGCAACAAGGTTTTTTTTTTTTTAATTATTATTATTATGAATTTAATGCGAAAGTATATGTGGCTCCAGTCCAATTAAATTCATATGAAAAAAATGATTTGTACAGTACTTCATGAGCCCAAGCCATAACTCATTCTTGGGTATGCCCCATTTCAAATAATTCCTCAATACAGAAAATATAAAAATATTTTTAGTTGAATAGACATGATTTTTTTACAGTTTTGAAATTAATTTATATATTTTTATTTTAAAATAAGAAGTACTTGAGAATATCCTATTTATTTATATTGTTTTTATTTTTTTTTACGTTTTTTTATCTCGAAAAAGTAACCCAACGTTACCAAATGTTTTTTTTTAATATATAATTTAAAGTAGGTTTAAATATACCTATAATTTAGAGTCTTCTTTTCTTTTCTTTTTACCAGCTATCCCTAGTTATTTATATCATGTCTTAAATGAAGTTGACATAGTCACATAAAAAAGAACATGAGAATAGTCACTACAGTGATGAATGCTTGCTGCCATGGCGTATGCAAAGTTGTGAGAGCTTTTATAGCAAACTAGACAATTCCCATTTTCTTGAAATTGTCTGCTGTCACCTCTAATTCTTAGTTGATTTTCTTCTTTTTTAAAGTACCTTCACTGTCTAATTACTTTATAAATAATTTGTCTACGTGCCCATTGACCACCCATTCTACTTTTTCCTCTTTCCCTTCTCAGAGAATGAGCTCTTCATAATCATATCTCGACTATCCCTTTTGAGTTATGCAGAAAAGTTCTTTTCTGGCAAAAGGCCTTTTCAGTTGCATGTCAGTCTGATTGGAGGAGGTTCTTATTATTGTTTTATAGCCAACAATGGAAGTTGGCAACAGTCTTGAAGTGGATATCAATGGAGAAGAAATTTTCATAGTGGACAAGGTAAGAACACTCTACTGCCCTTTGCCTACCTTTCATGTTTATTAAGGTCTCTCTCTCCATATTCATGGTGGTTTCTGCACTGAATAGTGGCAATTTTCAATGCTTGATCCTACTACCAATTCTTGGGATAATTTTATTGAAAACAATATATGGGGTCACATACAACTACTCCTGTACTTATTCTCAATAAATATTTCTGCTGCCTGTCATCTACTTTGAAACTATTGTACAGTGGTGTGGGGCTTTTCATGATATTTCAAGTCTCCATTAATGATTATTTCACCCATGCTTTCGTTTCCTTCCACAAATTGTAATAGGGTCTTCATCATTAATTGTTGACAGAAACTTCTTACCATAATTTCTGATAAATAAAGGAATCCACAGTGTCGTCGTATAGGATTTTATAGTTCTGTTTGATGCATTTAATGCTTTTTTCTCTTGATGGTAGCTACATGGGATTAGAAGGATCCAATGAACGAAGTGTTTTGCTGTCAATTTTTCTTGTTTTTTGCCTGCTCTGGTCAAAGAAAGTTTCAATATCTTCTGGTTGATTTGCTTACAACGTTCCTTTTCTCATTGAAATTTGTTGCTGAATTTGACAAATATTATGTTTTAACCATGTGATTAATACTGTGTAATTTTTTGCAGAAAATTCTTTCATCTTTCTCTGCTAGACTCGGCAAATTATTTGGTAATTTGGCTAGTAGTTCAAGAAAACTGAAAGTAATATTTGACAACTTTCCAGGAGGTTCACATGTTTTTGAGCTCATGGCAAGGTTTTGTTATAACAATGGCACCATTGAAATTACTCCTTCTAACGTTGTCCTGCTAAACTGTGCTGCTCATTACATGGAGATTGGCAGTAATAGCTCAGAAAAGCTTAACTTAGGAGATCAGACTGAGAAATTTCTTGAAGGGATCAATTACTGGACTTGGTCTGAGCTCCTACAAGCTCTGAAACAGTGCCAAGATTTACTTCCTGCAACGAATTCATCATTTTTGCTTGAGAAAGTTTTGGATTGCCTTGTAGGAAGGCTTACTTTGCCTACTCTGGCAAGCCCATTTACATGTTCGTCAAACAATTCAAGTTCTCAGTTATCCTGTGATACAAGCAGCACGTGTAGTATGAGGAACAACTGGTCTCAAACAACTTGGTGGTTTGAAGATCTTTTGGTTTTGAATGCCAATTCATTTGAGAAGGTGATCAGGATGATGGTGTCCCAGAAACTAGAGCATGCTACCATTTTTAGGTTCATTGTTTTTCGCCTAAAATCGATATATATCAGGGTCAGACCAGCTGAGGAGTGCAGAATCACAGCGGTTTCAATCAATCTGCTTTCCTTGTTCGATAGGAGTTCTCTTTCTTGCAAAGGCTTATTTGATATTCTACTGGCAGCAAGGTTGAAAAATTTAAGCAAGTTCTATAAACTCAAGTTAGAGCATCTGATAGGTTCAATGCTGGATCAATCAACTTTGGATCGTCTACTTGTTCCATCTCCACAAAGGAACCATCATGTGTATGATGTGAATTTAGTTTTGAGGCTTGCAAAAGCCTTTCTCCTTGAAGGTTCAAAGATGTCTCGAAATCAATGGAGTAAGGTTGCTAGCTTGATGGACTCATACCTTATAGAAGTGGCTCCAGATTTCCTTCTGAAACCTGCCAAGTTTGCAGCATTAGTAATGGTTCTGCCAGATTCTGCTAGAGAATCCAGTGACAGACTCTATCAAGCCATTGACACGTATCTCCAGGTATGCTAGTTAGATTATGGCTTTTAAAAAGCATAAAGTTATCTAAATTTTGTCTGAGCTAATCTATATGTGTTTTTTTTTTTTTCAAATTTGGAATGCTTGAATTGACTTTGGCTTAACACAGGTCCATGTCCAATTATCTGAAGAGGAAAAGATGAGACTCTGCTCCGTAGTCAACCGCGACAAGCTCTCGGCCGAAGCTTTGGAACACCTTGCTCAAAACTCAAACTTTCCATCAAGAGAAACACTCCGAAGTTTCATTACTCAACAATCCAAGATCAATATCTCAATCCATGATCACTTCTCTTATCTCAAAAACTCGAGTCAGTCTACCTTTCATAGTGATGCGAAGGGAGAGCAAGAGGCCCTTGAACAAATCCTTATTTATGCAAGAAGGCATGGACATTCAAAGAAGATTGACAATCTTGAAACAGAATTGCAAGGAATGCAGAAAAGGGTGGCTGAATGGGAGAAAGTTTGTACAATGATGTGTTCAGAGAAGAGAATTGTGACAAAACCAAGTTTGCATGGCCTTGGAAAGGCTAGATCATTGCCAAAACTCTGCTCATGATACGAATGAGGCCTCAAAATTCTTATGCTTATCTCTTATTGCCTCGGCCAATTATGTGCATAGTTTGAAACATGGGTTGATGTATATACGACATTTCTTTCTTTCGTTCTCAATTGCATGGGACATTATCGCTTTGAACATTAAGAAAATCAATGGATGTTTCTAAAGAATATTGAGAGTAGACTGCATCAGCGACCTCTACGGCTTACAGCATGCGAGTTGAGGGGCTCACTGCATTTAACAATAATTTGAGAGCCCCGAAGAAACATAAAGACATATTAATGGAGTTCCCAAAAACTAAAGCATGTTTTACCATACATTTTTGTTCTTGTACGAGACAAATGTATAAATAAAAAATGTCCCATGCTTTTATTTTATATATCTACACCCTTCATTATAAATTAAGCTTTCCTTCTTATTTTTTTTTATTCTCATTTTTTTTTTACTTTCAGGTTTAAGAAAATCTTTTTTATGTACCTACATGAAGATGAATAACTAATATAAAATTTGATCAACATTAAGAGCCTATGTGGTACAAATTGTTGGATTTTTGAATATCATACACTCTGCATAAACAATACAATAAAATTATTTGGGAGTCCCTAGAATCTCATTAGACAGATCTAGAGTTATCTATGAATTTATTACCTAAAGATCTGATCTTATTTGACTTTGAATAATTATTTAAATGTTGGGTTCTTATATTTCTTAGTCAATACTATTTGAGAATAGATAAAATATTTTTTTTTCTAATTCACTTAGGGTGATGAATCTTCTCTTGGTCATTCAAGTACCTTCATATAGTTCATATTATACCCAATATCTACTCCTTTATAACCTCGATTAAGATAACATGTAATAGGATCAAAGCATAACATTCTTTATATGTGATAACTTTATGATCTCAAATATAAGGATCATTCACACAACTGTTACGTGAACCTTTCCATGAATGTAGGTGATTTGTCCATATGAAATTCTTATACGAGTTAGTTCAATATACATGTCTTATAACAAGTACTTACATATTAGTTTCATGTATCTCTTATACATCAGTTTATGAGAACAATTGATTCCTTTTATATATATATAAAAAAAAACATGATATGTATTGGTCTCTACGACTTTAATAAATATCTAGTATTTAAGAGAGTATTGATTATGAACATTTTAGAAAGAATGTTTAGATGCAATAAGAATTTGATAATTATAATAACTTTAAGATTTTCTTTGCAAAGCATTTTTGTCTCATAAACTTTATCTTTACTCTATATTCATAAATCAAATATTAGATTTATTAATCTAATATTATATGAATATTAAAGATAAATTAAACCTTTATTAATAATACGTATGTATTTACATGAATATAATAATAGTACATGTAATCAACTGATTGACTATAAGGTATATAACTAACATTAATGTACTTACATGTAAAATGATAGTTTTAGTGAATTACTAGAAAAGTAGGAAAAAATCTCTTTATGGTCATCTTTTTATATGATTTTATTGGATGATATACTGTTTGTAAAAGTAATTTAATTGTTTATCAATCTATTTTAATAGTTGAATTAAAATATGCTCACCTTACAATATATATCATAAATATCAACTTAATGTTGATATTTTTTCCTAATAATATTTTAACCATAACAACGACGACGACAACTAATGTGTGTTATATCATGGTACATGATTTTTTTAAAAGTTTTTTTATTTAAAAATACATCAAAATAATTAATTTTTCAAATTTTGACTTCAACGAGTTAAAACCATAAAAAAATCTATCAAGCAAAATACATTTTTAAAATTCATTAAAAACAGAGATTTCCGCACTCATAGATACTCACTAACCAGTGGTTAAAAAGAAGAAGAAGAAAGAATAAACAAATAGCAAGTGCAGAAGTTAGTAGCAGAAGTCAATTTTGGAAAAACTACGAGGTACTCAAGAAAGTTGGATGTCTTTTTTGTTTGGAAAATGTGAGAGCTAGTTGCGCATTAAATGCTAAGCAATAGTATTTTTCTTTTCTAGTGAGGAGTGTGACTTCTCTTCTTCTGCCATTAGAGCTCCTTGGACCAACATTCTTGATATCACCATTGCTTCTTCTCTTCTGCCATTAGAGCTCTCCTTGGACCAACATTCTTGATATCACCATTGCTTCTATGCTGCATAAAACATGGGTTTATCTGAACAAACATCCATGAAGATGGTAATTTTTCACTTTCCATATTTCCAATTTGTTGGAATCTGGGACATTTATTATGATGGGACTCTGTGTTTGATGATTTATACCACTTAAAAAAGGAAAAAAGATATTCAAATTCAACTATTTAATTTAATTTAAAATCTCAATTTATACCGTTTGAAACGAGCTGAAACGAATTGAGATGTCCAAGGTGTTTCACCGGTCTTTCCGTTCCACTTAAAAATTGACTTTTTTTTTTTATTAAAAATCTTCACTCATGACATTACTAATATTTTATCCAAAAAGTATTGTTTTTATTTCTTGATATTTATAAAAAAAATAATCTATTCATTGAATAATAACTGAAGAAGCTTCAAAATTTAATATGCTTGGGAATAAAAAAAAAATTATGGTTAGATTATAGATTAATTAAATATTGTTGTTCAAAAGTTCATATTCTCCACAATATAAAAATGATTCGATGATGAGTGTTTTCTAAAACCTATAAAAAGTCATTTAAAAAAAAATTAAGGATTTTTTAATAGTAAAATTAGTAATTTTTAAAAGAGAAGAAGTAATAAATAAAGTAAAGAGTATTAAATTTCAAGGACAAAAATATTTGTTCTTGTTTTGATGTAATACATATTCTAATACTCAAAAGTATTTATCTTTTTAGAATAGAAGTTCTCAACCTCTTACTTGAATGATCCGAGGAGTATTTATAATTTTTAGATACATTAATCCCCTCTTCCGGGGAAGAGTAGAAGTGTATATTTTCACTATAATATTAATTTTAAACGTCCCTGATATATATAGACATTTAATGAGTTATAAATATCTATAACATTATCGTTAATAAGAGATAAATATCCTTGACATCAATATTAACGAGGAACAAATATCTCTGACTTTATCTTTCATGGCGGTCTATCAAGAGAAAAGATATTAGAATTTCTTCTCGTCCTTTGAGGATCTCTGAAGATAAAAATGAACCATTCCTAACTGGCATCTGTCAGGGGCCTCTCTTAGCACCTGAGCTCAACGCTAAGCCAAGCTTAAGCAAAGATGGGTTCACCCGAGACAGGTCCTCTTGGCATTTGGGCTCACCGCTTAGCCGAGTCCATGCCAAGTTGAATTTGCTCCCACCATCTTATTTTAGGGAGAGGTTTAACCTTAGCCTTCTTTATGAGAAACGAACTCTCTAGTTCGTTAATAACAAAATATCCCTATTTTTAAGTTATGTTGAATATATATATTTCAGAAAGAATTATTGTGACGAGTACAGGAGGTGGTGAAAAAATGGTAGTGAAATAATAATAATAATATATATTTTTGAAAAAAAAAGTTATCACCACTTTTAGTGATGGTTATAAAAGTAGTTAATATATAATAAATATAAATAATATACCATTTAAAGAAAGAAAATTTAACTATTGCATTCCTTGTTATCAAAAACAACACAAAAAATCTAGTAGGTTGTTGTTTGGTATTATGACGTAGAGTGTTTTTTTAAAAGTGTTTTCATTTGAAAATATATTAAAATAATTTTTTTTTTTATTTTTTACATCAACACATCAAAATTATCAAAAAACACTAAAAAATCATCAATTTAATATTTTTAAATGAAATACACTCTTAAAACATGTTCAAATACAAAAACTACCGCACTCTCAACACTCAAAGCAGCATATGTGAATTGCTTCCTAAAATCACGATAGTATTTCTTGCGAATTTGATTTAATTTTGTTTATTTTTCTCGCTATAATCAATTGAATTTAGTTCGGCCAAACATAAGTTTAGCAATTCAATCCAATAACTATAATGATCGGCTGGAGGGCAATTTTTTTAATTTTTTTTTTATAAATAGAATGACTTTATTTTGACTATATAAGAAATATTAACATAATCTTTGTATATAAAAATTGGCCAAAGAAGAATATCACATTACGGGTAAAAACAAAGAAAAAAAAATAGAGAAGAGATGGAGAAAACCCTAGAGTAGCATTGATTACCATGTTCAAGATTTAGAAAAGGGTTGCCATTGCAAAATTCAATGCTCAAATATCATCATAGTTATGTCAAATGAGGACAATATTCTATTTTGAATTTATTGAACAAACCAAGATGATGTAGGCATCTCTGCATCCCTTGCTTAAACCAAGAACCATAAATGAGCATTAAGAAAATCAATGGATGTTTCTAAAGAATTTTCACAATGGACTTCATCAGCGACCTATCCGGCTTATAGAACCCTAATTGAGAGGCTCGTTTCACTTACCCCGAAGTACCAAGTTATAGTAATGGAGTTCCAGAACCCAAAGCATGTTTTTCTTGTAAAAGACAAATGTAAAAACAAAAATCAATAATGTAATTAAACTCAGCTTCCACAACACTGTTAACTTGATAACTCTTCGGTTAATTCAAATTAAACTCGATAAAAGTTGATTTCACGAGTTAATACATGGTTGAATTAAAATTCAAATTAACTTTTTATTTTTATTTTAAAAATAATATTATTTTAATTTTAAAAAATAAAATAATATAGTTTTGAATTGACCTAAATTAACCCATGAATAGTACTTGACATGCTGGATTTAATAATTTTGACAAAAATGTCTCTGTAATTAACTACATACTTTTCAAACTCTACTTCTGCAGGGTGTGAAAAATAATGATTTAATGATTACCAATGTGGCAAGGACACAGATTAGAGGTGAAGGTTAGAAAATATCAAAATACGCATTTATTATGACCTTGCCATGAGCTCTTGAGGCCACCATTCTTGAAACCATCACTGTATCTTTGTAACATGAAAACATCTTTGAAGATGGTAAATTTTCACTTTTCAGCTTACCAATTTGTTGGAAGCAGTGAGCATTAATGAGGGGTGAAGAAGCTCTTCCTCGGGGGATTCTGCTCTTGGGACTTTTGTAATTGATTTTAGCTCTCATTTTCTAACCATTTTAGAGCTCTAGACATCTAACATTTATGGACAATGATTGATAGATAAATTGCTAGGTTTCTTTAGTTACCTAATAATTCTCTAATCAAGTGAAACAATTAATGGGCCTGGTAAATTTGAATAAATATGAGGCCATAAGATTTTTTCAATAGCACCATTTCTCTCTTTCATCCAATGTTTTAAAACCACTAATCTAAACTAACAGGTCAATTTAGTGAATTATCATTTTAGAGCCCGGTCTAGATTGGGTTTTGTATTAAACCAGATGGGAGAGAACTTAATTAAATTCGACCGACTTGATGGATTAAAATCCAAGTAAGATCTAGTTTTTGATCCATTTTTTTTTCTTAAAATGATATTGTTTTAACTTTTTTTTTAAAAAAAAAAAAACACATCTTAAAATGATATTGTTTTAAATTGACTCAAATTAACTCAGATTGACTCATCCATCATATGACTCAGACCTTGAGCCAATCTTGTTTTTACTAGATAGGTAGCTTGCATTATGCCACGAGTCGAACCAAATTTCTTCTATTTTTTTTTTTAAAA
>Ga0307517_10011347_pt1 | contig 12355 bp, 12 predicted proteins | sample 23_EM_MG_FD_194515 | JGI IMG/M metagenome (GOLD analysis project Ga0307517, IMG submission 194515) | Populus trichocarpa ectomycorrhiza microbial communities from riparian zone in the Pacific Northwest, United States - 23_EM | ecosystem: Host-associated > Plants > Roots > Unclassified | place...
GCTAAGATATATATTATGGTGTTTTATTGATTGTTTTGGGATAATATTTGGGGATTTAACATGTGCTTTTCTATCCGGTGTTAAGGATTTTATGCATCTCTTATGCACTATTATTGGTCATGATATTCACATCACACCCTCATAGTTTCACGCACATTGTTTAGGATTACTTGGCAGGATTTCAGGGTCAACATGTTCGCACTTATGTTTCTTACACAGTTTTCCCTATATTTCTTTCATACATATGGGCGCACACTTTTGTATAAATATGCTTGCTACCGCCCTCCTGTTTTGGAATAATTAAGAACCAGAACTCCTACCAAATCTGCTCTCTACTCCTCACCAAGCGTACCTCGCAACCCCCCTCGCACTTGCGTAGTATTATCCACATAGAATAGATTGTGCCCCTGGCGTTCACATTTTGAACAAGCACTACCTCCGGGGATGTTCCTAAAGTCTATCGCGCGCCGATAAACGGGCACTCCACCCGTGTCTCCGTCTTGCCCCGAAGCCGCGATGGCCAGGTGAATTCACTTTGGCAACAGGCAACAGTAGTTTTATCCTCCCGCTCCGTCGGCCGTGCGCTGCAAGATTCTTTTCATTGGTTGAGGGGGGCCCGCTGGACGGTTTGTGTCTTTCCTTGGTTTCTTTCCTATACTTGTCTTTCCTTACGTGTCTGGAGGAAGGTATTGCTCCGTCTTGCTTTCGTCTTAGATGCTATCAGGGGGGAGGATGGGCTCTGGGTTAGAGGGGTTTGATTTTTCCCATGAGGGGGTGAAGTGGGTCGTTGGATTGTTTATAGTTTTGTTTACGTCATAGCTAGCGCTCCATGCGGGTGCTTGTACTTTAACAACGGATACATGATATAAATAAAATAAAAATAAAAAAATAAAAAAGCCCCCTATTTTTCTTCATCATTCTCGTCCGCTCCTCCTCCAGCGATTGAAATCTCAACATCATGGGAAATCATCGTGAGAGTGTCCTCCGCCTCTGATCTGCCCCGCCCGTGGCATCTGCTCGAGGGTTTATCACGCCTTCATCTCTTCACTTTCTCTGGGGCCGTTGGCCTCCCCTCCCTGGGGTTATGGCTTACTTCCTGGTTCCGTTCGTCTTCGTTGAGCACACTCGCGTTCATGTTCCTACCCTTGACCCCGCACTTCGCGACGCGTCTCGCTTAGTGTTTTGCATAGTCGGCAACCCTTTTTCCTCGGCAACACGCCGTCGCTAGTCTCAGGCTATCGGTGAAGTAGTTGCCCTGGTGGCCCTGCTCTCTGGTATTGCACTCTCTCCTGAGTTGCTCGGTCAGTACGGTCGGCATTCGAAAAATCATGACCCTGTTTCGGTCCTCCGCGTTCGTACCTCTCGGTCTTTGGCGAGCCTTCCCACTCCCCCTTCCCACGCCTTGGATCCGCTTGCACCGTACTGCTGCATCCTTCCTTAGCTGGCACCTTACTGCCCACTCGGCTGGTACCCTGCTGCCCCTCACGATAGCTGGCACCTCCACTGCTGAGTGGCTCTCCTTCCTGGGTGACTCCCCTCGTCCTCCTCCCGCTCCTGTGATTTACTCTACGGTCGCCAACCTCGCTTCGGCGTCACTGACTTTCCGGGCAGTCCGCCCGTGACGATGCCTTGCCCCTAAGCCTATAGGTTCAGGGTATTTCCTTAGGCATCCGGCAATCAGTAGTTTGATTCTCCTCTCCGCCAGCACTTGGTGCCGCAAGCATCTTTCTTTTGTTTTTGGGGGGCCCGCCGAAGGGTTTGTGTCCTGCCTTGGTTTCTTTCCTATACTTGTTTTTCCTTACGTGTTGTGAGGAAGGTATTACTCCGTCTTGCCTTCGTCTTTAGTGCTACTAGGGGGGAGGGCGTGCTCTGTGTTAGAGGGGTTGGATTTTTCCCATGAGGGGGTGAAGCGGGTTGTTGGATTGTTTATAGCTTTGTTTACGCCATAGCTAGCGCTCCATGCGAGTTCTTGTACTTTAACAACGAATACATGATATAAAAAAACCAAATACAAAAAAAGAAAAAAAAAGAAAGAAAAAAAAAGCCCCCTATTTTTCTTGATTCTTTACGCTACCTGGTATTTCTTTCACGACTCTTGTACTTCAGAATATAACGTCTTCTATTCTGATATCCAAGTTCCACGCCAAGAACCCACGAAGCCTAACCCTGATCTATCATTACACGATCAGCCTTGACCTGAGATTGTCATCTCCGAACCCTCACGCTAAACGAGTGTTATCGTTTAGGACCTTCCTGTCGTTGTGTCCCTTAGACTCACGTCCAGTACCAAGACCCCATTACAACCTGTTTTAACTACGGAACAAAGGGTCACAATGCGGACATGTGTGCTAATCCACCAGTCCGCACTTAAGAACAGCAAGAAATACGTGAGAGACTTTGTCGTGAGCGTGAGCAGCTTACCAATAGTTATCCGCTGGTACAGCCACGATTGGAACCACCCCTTTCCGGTTCCAATACGATCACTCTCACACCGAAAGGAATCCTGCAGCGTCCTACTCTGGACAAAGCTTCTGGTACATCAGCAAAAATTAATCCTGCGTCTGAGGCGCGGGCGCCGCGTCCGGACGCATCCGACGTCGTTTTTCCGTCCTCTGCGTCCCCAGTGTCTGGACGCCATTCCCAACGCCGCTTGCGTCCTGACATGACGTCGGACCTTACCCACATCCCACTGCCACCCCACATCTCCTGCTCTTCTCCCCCCCCTTATCTCACGTCCTGACGTCTGTTTTCCTGCCTCGCATCTCCGCAGCATCCGCAGGCCTCCCCAAGGTACCCCCTTTTCCTTCCGCTTCCAGGCGTGCTAATTACAACTTGCCGCCGATATCACCCTAGTCATTCCTGCCGGTGTGCCTCCTACTACTACTATCTTGCATAATTTGTTTTTTTCTAGATGTTTCTATCCCTCTATGTCTATATCTCTAGTATATACTTGTCTATTATACACATTTATCGTCTAGTCGTGATCGTGACGCTACATCTCCGTCGGGGAGCGATGTAGCCCTCATCTAGGCTACATCACTCCCCGAGTTTATTTTATTATACAAGTCCCCTCTGTGATCCTAATAGATCTCGTTAAAGGTGCGTAAATCGATCCGACTGTTGACAAGCCAGCGCCGCTCTGTCTCCGGTATCCGATGCGCCAGGCCTATGATCGTCTCGATATCCACAATTGTGAGCTCTCGGGTAACGTCTCTGAGCTGACCGGTTACCAGACCGTTTACCTCCGACGGTCGTCCGTAGTCTACCAGGGTCATGAATTGAACCCCGGCGAGGCGATAAACCGTATCCTGCTGGACATAGCCCGACCGGATTTTGAACCGTGCTATGAGCCTTGCCGGGAGACGACCCCTGAGTGCACCATACAGATTCTCCCCACCAGCCTGTATCCAAACGCAATCGTTCCGACTGGTGTGGTTACGGAAGAGTCGAGCACCCGTGCATCGGGCCATATGTATGTCGTAAAGACCTGAGTCCTGGAACGCAAGAACCCGGATCTCCAGTCGCGTCAGTAGTTCCACCGGCAAAGCTCGTAGTATCGCCGGACTTTCCGGCAGTCTGCGCTCGGGAGGCAGGCTCAGTCGGCTATATCCTATCAATTCCCGACTAATCGTCTCCGAGATATATCGCATGCTCTGCCAAAATCAACGATGTCGTGGATATTATCACGATGTTCCTGCAGAATCCGCCGATGGGCTGGTCGGGTTGGCGCGGGCCTCGTCTTCTCTAAATGTTCTACTACCTCAGTTGGTAAATCAGCTCCTGCACGTTGAAGGAATTCCAAGTTCAAAATTCTCATGCGGATAGCATGTTGTCGACCGTAGCTGCTTAGTATCTGTCGTGCTGCGTCGATTTTATTTGAGCGTCGCCATCCATCCTTGATTTGCTCCTTATGGGCGAGCTCTCCATACTCGGTAGAATACATGGGAACATTGCCGAACATCTAGATGTGATCGCGAAAGTAACTTATTAGATGCATCTTAACAAAGTTGAAATTAGATTCGGAATGTATCAATTCCATATGTTGGTCGTTCTCTTCTTCACGATCGTTATCACAAATCCAGCGCCGTTGCGATGGGGGCACTCGCTCCCTCATCTGGGCTCTCTGACGACGCAGCTCCTTGCGCAACTCATCAGCCTCCTCTTGCGTCCGTTTGGATATGCGAAACTCCAAGAAGATGTCATTCGTCTCGTGGAACTGAGTCGCATATTCTTCCATATAAGATATAGTCTCAGGTGTGTGACTTTGGTATTGAGCCATCATAGTGAAGTCAAGCGGTGACCTGACACAGGTGAGCGCACGTCTGAAGGGTTGCACCTGCGTACTATCAGGCTGTCTCAACGCCACAGCGAGAACTCCCAACAAACAACGCCCGAGATTCCTCATCTCTTTTCCTTGGCACTGCGTAACCTCCCTGTAGCCCTTTTTGGGGACAAAGAATTTCAGGTAAGGGGGCAAAGCTTTCCAGGCGTCGTCGAAGGCCTGCTGTCGCGCATGTTTTTTGAGAAATCCCTGAATCCAGTCCATCATATGCTTGAAGAGTCCTAGATATATTGTATGGAGCATATCCGGCTTGTGCAGATCAGGCGTCGAAACTCTCACGAGTCCTTGAAAAACGTTTTGCCCCCTCTTGATACCATGAGTTTCATTCGTGTAGCGAGCGTGAGCAGCGTCGTGGGTCTCGGAATCTAGGGACGGGTTTTCGCGTTCGTAGCGTTCGTATCTTGCGTAATCTCTAGCACGATGGTGGCCGGCTCGGCTTCCTAATTCTTCTGGAGGCACCTCACATTTAGGACAGGCGTTGGATTTGATCCCGTGTAGGGTAACGTTTTCCATATGGTCCGCAATCCACCCTGACATTATCGGGAAGCATCTCCGGATCTTGCCGTCAGCACAATCAATAGGGGCGCCCTCCCGCGCCGCACCGTTCAATGGCGCAAAAATGAGTTCGAATACGCCACGGAGTGTGTCGGCATTTATCAGTCTCTGGAGTTTGTCGGCCCTAGAGGACTTTGCGAGCTTGGGCGGAATGGGCAATAGCCCAAGAAGCAGAATCGCCATTGATCCAGGTCTGTTACGTATTGTCGACGGAAGATTTCCGATCGTCATATAAACCGGCCATGCTTTCTTGTCTCCGGAGAAGTTGGTGAGATTCGTCTGATCTGACATCCCAATGATTGGAACCACAGTCGCCCCTTCCGGGAGTGTTTCCTGTGATCTATTAGTATGCTTTCACATAAAAGAGACTACGCGGCAGTACTTGGACGTCCCACCACCAGTCAGCCGTATGCATTTCTGCATAAATTCTCTGTCCGCTCTGGTCGTATTCACGGCGTGGCGCATAGACCAAGTCATCACGATAGGCTATCTGGCGAAGAAGATATCTCACGCAGTCTAGGACGTTCCGATAGAAGAATGGTAATGTTCTCTGACCGTCCTCCACATGTCCCTCCAACCATTGCAGATACGGGCTATACGGATCCAAGTGTCGGAGAAGATTCTCCAACGTATGCATAGAGCTATAGCCGACGGATGTCGAGTTTCCGATACCATTCGAAAAGTAATCGTTAATCCGCGTCTTTGAGACTTTGCTCTCAATGAACCAAGATGCAAGTTTGAAACCTTGTGCAGAAGCAAACGGAGCCCATGGGTTCTCGCACAAATCCCTGCATTCTTCCTTATACTCTTTAACCTCTCCAATGGCTTCCCTGGCGCCCGGATAATCCTCCTGTTCCGCAGCGACTGGGTACGTGTTGTCCTCGAGTACTTCTGTTTCGGGTTCCCGCCTAAGCGTATCATCAGGTGCGTCGCGCTCACTACCGGCTGTATCTCCGGCAGGATCTGATTCGTAGTCTGAATCGGAGTGTTCGATGGGTTCGTTGGCGTCAGATAGGTCGGTCCCCCGGTCGGTAAGGACGTCCGCAGGTGGATTCCGTATGGTGGATGCGAGTACGATATCGAGATTTGCATGCGCACTTCGCAAGTGTGTCTCGTATGCGCCTGCACGCTCGTATCTTTTGCGACAAAATGAACATTTGACCGGCATAATGGAATTCGGCGCCGCCGATTTCGGGAGTCCAGTGTGGGTGATAGTAGTGTGATGTTGTCGTCGTCTCGATGTTAACGCGTGCGGATGACTGGAGATGCTGGGCCTAGCGCTGTGCACACTGATCTATCACCAGCCGTCGAACAGGTTTAGCGTTGTGTGTCGCGACGTCACGTGGTATCAGCTGGTTATCATCTTGCGTTCACAGGAAACGACTGAAACACTAATGGACGCCCGAGGTGTCAGTTCTTGATGCATCTTAATTCTTGAAAACAATTCAAACAATTCATGATTCTTTCAAACCATCTTGAATGTCTGAGAGTTGTATATATAATGTGGGTTGATCACGACAGCAGCAAGTTCATACCAAGGATAATCCGACATCCACAACATCCACAACATCCACAATATCCTCTATATGCACAAGACTAGAATCTCCAAATCAACTATCAATATAAACCAACCCTCAACGGACATGGCGCAAAATATCAACATGCAGTACGTATTCATGCAAAATGCCGGAGTCCTTGCGCTGGGACAGACAGATCAACTCCCGCCTAGTTCTCTTCAAGGGGCAATCAGCATGCATCGCACCAACCCAGGCGGTTGACTGATTAGCGATCATAAGCTAAACATGGGCTTCACACAAGTCCAGGCTCAAAAGAAAATGTACACAGAGTGGCGCAACTGTGCGAAGGATCAGATGATAGCAAGGGGCTTTGCGCCAGCAGGGCGAACGGCCAAAGATTTCCCTGAGGCCAACTTCCGGCCAATATGCACAGGCATGAGGACCTTGAGTCCTGCCTGCGATCTCATCGTCTCCGCAGTGGCAGCCAATAATATGCATCATCTAGAGGATATCGAGAAGGCAGTCGTGGAACTGGTTAAGGACAGTTGCCGGAAGTTGAATGACACAAATAACAAAGGCAAAATAGTAGTGCCAAATCCCGCAATCCCCTCTGTGCAGAGGGTCGTGCACGCATCGTTACTACCGCCAGGGGCCCCAAATCAGTGGGGGGCTGCGACGACTATAGGGAACCCAGGTCAACTTCCTCCAAATCCTCCCCCAGCCCACGTCCCCGCAAGCGGACAACTGGGACAGGCTCCTCTGGGTGTGGCTGGTCCAAACCTACCTGCTGCACAAGTCAACGTCCCTGCTGCCAGACAACTCGGACAGGCTCTCCGGGTGCGGCTGGTCCAAACGTACCTGCAGCACAAGTCAACGTCCCTGCTGCTGGACAACTCAGACAGGGTCCTCCGGGTGCGGCTGGTCCAAATGTACCGGCTGCACAAGTCAACGTCCCTGCTGCCTGACAACTCGGAAAGGCTCCTCTGGGTGCAGTTGGTCCAAACGTACCGGCTGCACAGGTCAACGTCGCTGCTGCCGGACAACTCGGACAGGCTCCCCTGGGTGCGGCTGGTGCCAATGTACCGGCTGCACAAGTCAACGTCCCGGCTGCTGGACAACTCGGACAGGCTCCCCCCCGTGTGGCTGGTCCAAACGAACCTGCTGCCCAAGTCAACGTCCCTGCTGCCGGACAACTCGGACAGGCTCCCCGGATGCGGCTGGTCCAAACGTACCTGCAGCACAAGTCAACGTCCCTGCTGCCAGACAACTCGGACAGGCTCCTCTGGGTGCGGCTGGTCCAAACGTACCTGCAGCACAAGTCAACCTCCCTGCTGCCAGACAACTCGGACAGGCGCCTCCGGGTCCGGCTGGTCAAAACATACCTGCTGCACAAGTCAACGTCCCTGCTGCCGGACAACGCGGACAGGCTCCCCTTGGTGATGTTCCGGCGCCGGGTCCGGATGTACCTGTTCAACCTGGTGATGATCCTGCGCACCCAGAAATGGTACGTGATTCAAGTTCAGCTGATAATGACCCTGCGCTGGCGCAAATGTTACCTGATCCACGGCATAATGGCCCCGCGGCAGTCCAAAACCAACCTGTTGCCCGGGGTTTTCGCCCGGCACCCAACCGTAGGCCCACAGGTTAGTCACTTCCTAAATCATCAGCCTGTTTCAGGTTTTTACTCACTGACTTATGAGATACAGATTGGAGCGCTCTACTTGGGCGTCCGTGCGCTGTGTGTATCGTTTATGTCCTGCTTTCGCGACGTGGTCTGGCAATATCCCAGTTTGAAAGGAATAAGGTAAATGTCGCCCCAAACTATAACTTACTCTATTGGCGTCCCCCTCATGTCAATGGGCTAGTGTTCGCCGAGTTGGATTCCTATGACATCCGTGGAATGTCAGCTATGATTTACAGATCTGTACCTCACCACCGAATCCGCTACATACTTGGCGCTATTGGCGAACGGCGTAGAAGGTTACGTAGGTCTCCTATCCGAGAGCTGGATAGCCTGGATTATGTCTTCATCCACAGCAATGAAACTGTAAGAGCATGGCTCCTTTCAAATCCCGTGCTCGACGACCCGCTGGATCTCATGGTCTCCTGTTACCATGATCGGGGTTCAGAGCGGCAAGACACCCCGGCGCTGAGGAGAGTCGACTATCTCAATCAAAATGACGTCCCAAACTGGGCCCATGATCCGGCATAACGTATAGGCCAGATGCATTCCTGAGAATTATTCGACGAAAGACCTGCTGATCGGGAGGGTAGTGATACGGACGATGCGCGTGAGGATGATACCTCTCATTGATCCGAGTCGTCCTCAGGCATCCCAGACTCTCCGCATGGAAGTGAGATCCTCTTTACAATATTACCACGTCCGCCTGTAGGACACGCTAAATGGCCGGCGAATCGTATCCCCCGTCTTGCCAGATTGTTGAGCGAGCAGAATCGACAGCTACCATTTAGCGTCCTCCATCGCCCGGCTCAAGGCGAAGATAACCCCATGCACGGCATACAGTGCGATGAGGATTATCGCATGGAGGATACGCCCGAAAAACGCCGCTTGAATTACCTCAGCAAGGAGTATCGGAGATCCGAGGAGACGCGGAAACGTCGTGCCGGTTTCGAGGCCGAGAGCACAGAGGACCCTAAGTCTAAGAGAGTGCGTACCGGTGCTGGTCAGGAGAAGTTGACAGGAGAACTGATAGATTCGATGGCGCGCCGACTATTGGCGATGTCTACCTAGATGAGCCGTGGATTAGTTGTCTGGACTGTCATTTTAAAGGGTTATTGATTCTTTCCTTTGCTTTTTTCGTTTGATCATTGTGTGTGTAGCTCAAAGCGATGTTTAGTCTCGTTCTTTCTAGATCGTGTTACCGTCCCGTATACGTGCAGAATGTGATGTTCCGGTAAACAGTCGACGTTTGTGCGCCAAGACTTCTGCCATTGACGATGCGGCTCTTATCGGGGCTCAAACCCTTTTGTGATCGTCAGGGGGGGGGATCATGTCGATTGACGACACACCACATCATACCCCATAGGGCTATCACAGAACGAACCTCACATACACAAACGCCTGGCGAAATTCTGACAGTCCGACACGCCCACAGCGCTGTACATGTTGTTGTCTACGCGCAGTATAACAAGGCCACCAACCGCACATCCTTCCCCGCTGCACCATCCGTCTAGCGTTCACTTCCACACATCTTCTCACCTCGTCCGTATATCAAATGGCTCCATTGAGAAAAACGCATCCCTCGGGGCAAAGGTCAAAGTAAGAACTATCTCTTCATCAATTTAAGACCGCATTACCTTAACGTTTCTGTTATTCCCAGTCGCCAAACAATCCAGCCCCTGGGGGTTGACGCCACTAGCGCAAAAGGCCGAAAAAGCCATCCTCGTGCAGCTGCTATTGCCGGTGAGGCGTCAAGGAGGTAAGAAATCTTCTCTGTTTAGCATGATCACACATTCCAGAACGTCCAGATATGATCTAACTTTTTAACTTCAATAGTCGTTCATTGACGTCTGGTGCAAGACCACCTTTGAGCCAGCCGTGGAGGATTCGAGGTGAGGGTCAAACATACTACGCATATGTCACAAATTTGCGACCTAACCACAGCTGGAATCAGGGGGCGCTATGGGGCGATATCCTACGCTAAAAGCTGGTGTTGGTTCTTGAATGCACGCGAGCCTACAGCTGGGTACAAGGGATGGCGCGAACAAGTCAAAGCATACATCACAGTGCTCGGGTGGAACACTACGAGTCTGACTGGCACCCAAATGGACTCAGTACTCAGTTTCGCACGCTCACTCACACCTGTCAAAGGTCGAATTCCATTACTCAAAACAAACCACCGCCCCGAGGACGTCTATGAAGTCGAACGTCAAATAAGAGTATTGGTTAGGGACACAGCCAAGAAGCTTCAGCCGACGAACGATTGTCTCCATGCCGAACAGGCAGAGGATCCAATAGATGCAGAAGTCTGTGATGTTCAGAGTAAGTGTTCGCCCCCATTTACATTATGTGATTCTACGACTAGCAGTCACAGTTTTTCCAGTGGCCCAAGATGATTGGGCCTCCCCGTACTGCCAAAGGCCGATCAGGATCCACATTATTCGACAAACAGGCGCAACGAAAGCCGGGCACCCCTTCTTGCACTACCCCTGGTATGAGGAAGACTCGGGCAGAGGGATTGCGTAGGGAGTCTTAGCATCACCCAACTTGCAATCCCTACTCGGCGTGCTCAGGCGACCACCTGTTGAGGACCCCATCCAATATCCCCGATATCTCATCAGGGCAAATGGGCAAGGAGCCAGCGCGTTTCGCCGGCAACCGTCGGACCCGCTCCCCCTCTCGGAGCTCATATTTTTATATACAGACGATGACATCCGGGTGTGGCTGCTCGGTAATCCTGGCAAAGATCCTCTTGATCTCCTGGTGCTGGAGTCACGCCAGGATCAGGGAGAGGGCCGAGACGAAACCCAGGCGCCAGCCTCCGGTGGACACCCATTTTTCGATCGTAAGGCCTGGGACCGGTGGTGGCAGTGCGATGACATCGGAGCCGGGGACGATGACGACGACGACGACCAGAGTCTCAACGACGGCAGCGGCAGCCAAGACGAAGACAATGTCGATCACGGTCACCACGACGCTGATCGGGTGCCGTCGGGATAGGTTCAGACTCCTGATCGCCGTGGTAGAGATATTATTCAAGGTGACAAAGTAAGTTTTCTTTTATTTTCATTCAACATCTTATCTAATCATATATCTAGGACGACGACAGGGACAGCGGTGAATCGGAGCGTGGGAACACCTCAGGGAGCGATTATTCTCCCGTCAGAGATCCACGAGGCAGACGTACCGGGGATGCACGACACCGGGATTCAGACACTGGGCCATCTGAGAAGGAGCGGGCTAGAGTCCTGAGGGCTATTGTTCAAAAGGATTCCTGGCTTGCAAAACTCTTGAAGACTCCCGAACAAGAGGCTGTGGCGCCCCGACCAGGATCGGGAGGTGTGGCGCGCAGGACTAGAGAGCATCGTGGCCCAGGGCGTGGGCACGACGGCACTATAGACACACCTGCTACCAAATCAGAACCACCAGAAGATCGCGATATTCATCAGGCCAAGTCCCCCCATCAGCAAAAATAATACCTTGCGTTCGGTGCGTTCGCTGCGTCTGACGCACCTGACGCAGGAACGCTAATCGCGAATGAGGACGCAACCTCCGATCGACGTTGCGTCCTGACATTGCGTTACTTGGCGCCATCCGTCCTGACGCCATCCGGGCTCAGGCCCCTACGTCCTGTGAGTCCTGACTGCGTCTGGTGCTCCGCTACTCCGTCCTGACGGCGCCTCATCCAGGACTCTCCCTTCCTGACGTCGCCTGATCTACGACTCTCCCCCCCTGACGACGTCTGATCTACGACTCTCCGGCCCAGACGACGTCTGATCTAAGACTCTCGCGCCCAGATGCCGGTTCCTTCTCACCGAACGTCAGGGCTTCGTGGATCTTACCACCTCTCGTCCCGATTGTTTCTGCTCCTGCCTCCCTCGTCCGGATCGCACGATCCTGATCTCTCCCTTCCTGACATCTCGTCTGTTCTTCCTGATCTTACCCCCTATACATGCCGCGTCCTGATCCAATCGTGACTCTATCAGACGTCGCCTTGTGATCTCTGACGCATCGTGAACTAAGTCTAATGCTATCCTGGTCCTAGGCCTAGAGGCTTTTCCTAACGCTGTCACCATGAGTTTTACCGTATCCTGATCGCGTGTCACTAATTCTACTCTGATTCCTTGATTTTCCTTGATGTCCTCATATTAATACTAAGCTCCTCCGGGTACCCTTCCCACATGTGAGAGCGACGACCGCATCCAAATATTTATTACAGCTATGCTACACTTTCTCAATCTCCTAACTGCACGCATCATT
>Ga0307517_10011348_pt1 | contig 12355 bp, 8 predicted proteins | sample 23_EM_MG_FD_194515 | JGI IMG/M metagenome (GOLD analysis project Ga0307517, IMG submission 194515) | Populus trichocarpa ectomycorrhiza microbial communities from riparian zone in the Pacific Northwest, United States - 23_EM | ecosystem: Host-associated > Plants > Roots > Unclassified | place...
GATCGGAGTCCATGCGATACCCGCACTGGTCACAAGCTGATGTGGTAGTTTGTGAACTATGACCACTCACGTGAAGCGGGCGTTCAAGTACCGCTTCTACCCGACCGATGCGCAGGCAGCTGAGCTGTCGCGCACGTTCGGATGCGTGCGGAAGGTTTACAACATGGCCCTGGAAGCCCGTACCGTCGCGTGGTACCAGCGGCAGGAGCGGGTCAACTACAACGCCACCTCGGCGATGCTCACGGCCTGGAAGAAGACCGAGGAGCTGGCCTTCTTGTCCGAGGTGTCCTCGGTGCCGTTGCAGCAGTGCCTGAGGCACCTGCAAGGCGCGTTCACCGGCTTCTTCGAGGGGCGGGCGAAGTACCCGCGGTTCAAGTCGCGGAAGAAGTCGCGCCGCTCCGCCGAGTACACCAGCTCGGCGTTCCGCTACCGTGACGGCAGGCTCACGCTCGCCAAGATGCGCGAGCCCCTGGACATCGCGTGGTCCCGGCCGCTGCCCGAAGGCGCCGTACCGTCGACGGTGACCGTGTCCCAGGACGCGGCCGGGCGCTGGTTCGTCTCCCTGCTCTGCGACGACGCGATCGCCCCGGCCCCGGCCACCACGGCCGCTGTCGGGATCGACGCGGGGATCACCTCCCTGGTGACCCTGTCCACAGGGGAGAAGGTCGCCAACCCCCGGCATGAGCGCCGCGACCGGGCCAGCCTGGCCAGAGCCCAGCGGGAGCTGTCGCGCAAGGAGAAGGACTCCGCCAACCGGGACAAGGCCCGGGTGAAGGTCGCCCGAGTCCACGCCAGGATCACCGACCGCCGCAGGGACTTCCTGCACAAGCTGACCACTCGGCTCGTCCGTGAGAATCAAACGGTCGTGATCGAGGATCTCAGCGTCCGCAGCATGGTTAAGAACCACACCCTGGCCCGAGCCATTTCGGACGCCTCGTGGACCGAGTTGCGGTCGATGCTGGAGTACAAGTGCGCCTGGTACGGGCGTGAACTCGTCGTGATCGACCGCTGGTTCCCCAGCAGCAAGCTGTGCGGGGCCTGCGGGACGATCCGGGAAAAGCTGCCGTTGAACGTCCGTGAGTGGACGTGTGCGTGCGGCGTAGTGCATGACCGTGACGCGAACGCGGCACGCAACATTCTCGCGGCTGGGCTGGCCGTGTCTGCCTGTGGAGGCGGTGTAAGACCTCAACGGGAGTCTTCCCGGACGGGGCAGTCGTCGGTGAAGCAGGAAACCCAGCGGGTGGCCGCTGGAATCCCCCGCCGTTAGGCGGGAGAGGAAGTCAATCCGTCGTTCTGACCGAGGCCGCCGTCGCCGCCGAGGTGCCCGGCCAGTCCAGCTTGAGCTGCTGTGCCCGGGGCAGCCGCGACACGATCAGGTCGTACGAGTCCTCGATCAGCTCGCGGACCAGGCCGCCGGGCAGCGAGCCGTCGAGGGTGACCGTGTTCCAGTGCCGCTTGTTCAGGTGGTAGCCGGGCACGATCTCCGGGTGCGCCGCCCGTAGCCGTACGGCGAGATCGGGGTCGCACTTGAGGCTGACCTTCAGCGGGAGGCCGTCCAGCGCGCTGATCGCGAAGATCTTGCCGCCGACCTTGAAGACCGAGGTCTCGGGGCCGAACGGGAATTCCTCGGCGGCGCCGTTGAGACCGAGGCAGGCGGCCTTGAGTTCGATGGGGTCCACGGACCCCATTCAACCGTGAACCGCGCTCAGCCGCGCCGTACCCAGTACACATCCGTCGTGTACGGCATCTCGATGCTGCCCGGCTGCCGGGTCGCCTTGTGCGAGCCGAGGACCGTGAGGACCTCGGCCCGTACGCGCTCCTGCTCCGCCGGGCTCATCACCGCGACATGGCTGGAGGACATCATCCGCTCCACCACGTCGGTGACCGTCGTCGTGTGCGGGTTCGCCCAGTGCCGCTCCTGTATCCGCGACCAGCCCCGCCGTCCCGCGAAGGCCCCGCGCCAGCCGTCGTCCAGCGGGCTGGGCAGATCGCGGGGGGCGAGCCGGAAGTAGATGTCCTGGAAGTCGCGGACCCAGGGCACGGAGGTGTCGTACGTGTTCCACACCAGCGCCAGCGCGCCGCCGGGCCGCAGCAGCCGCTCGACCTCGGCGAGCGCGTCCGCCTCCTGGAACCAGTGCCAGGACTGGGCGGCGACCACCGCGTCCGCGCAGCCGTCCGGCAGCCCGGTGGCCTCGGCGGTGCCCGCGGTGACCGTGACGCCCGGCAGCAGCTCGGACAGCCGGGCCCGCATCTCGGCGACCGGCTCCACCGCGAGGACGTGGGCGCCGGTCAGCGCCAGCAGCCGGGTGAACTTGCCCGTGCCGGCCCCGAGGTCGACGACCGTGCGTCCGGCCTGAAGGGGCAGCGCGTCCGCCAGCTCGGCGAGCGCCGCCATGGGGTACGAGGGGCGGGACCGCTCGTACACACCCGCGGACCGCTGATATCCGACTCCTGCTGCGTGGTGCACCGTCACGCGGGCTGACGGTAGCAGGACCGTATGACAGGAGTGGTACCGGACCTGCGCAAAGAGCCGGGGAACAGCGCGCCAACTCCGCACGGTGAAGGAACGGTTGGCCGTACTCTTGAACGACGGCCACGGCGAGCCCCCATGACCCTGCCCTGCGCATGACCCGGCCGATGTTGCATGCTGTGCTCTTCCATCCGGCACACGTGCCCTGGCTACGGAGCGGCGAATGACCTCCTTTCCGGACATCTCCATCAGTACGGAGCGGCTGGTGCTGCGCTCCTTCGAGGAGACGGACATCCCCGCCCTCGCCGAGATGATGAACGACGAACTCGTGACGGCCTGGACCTCGGTGCCCTGGCCCTACTCCGAGGCGATCGCCCGGGACTGGGCCACGGTGAGCTCGCACGCCGTGCGCACCGAGGGGCGCGGCATCGTCTTCGCCGTCACCGAGTTCCTCACCCAGCGCCTCGTCGGCATCTGCCACCTGGACAACACCGACTGGCGCACGCGCAGCAGCGAGGTCGGCTACATGATCGCGCCCTGGGCGCGCGGCGAGGGCTACGCGGCCGAGGCGGTGACGGCCGCCGCCCAGTGGCTCTTCGACGACCAGAAGTTCGAGCGGCTGGAGCTGAGGACGGCCGCCGACAACACCGCGTCGCAGCAGGTCGCCCAGAAGATCGGCTGCATCAGCGAAGGCGTCCTGCGCAACGCGGGAATCGTCCGCAGCCAGACGGAGGACGGGCGCTGGGCCGAGATCCGCACCGACCTCATCGTGTGGAGCCTGCTCCCGGAGGACCTCGACGGCGCCGACGAGCAGTCCGCCGACGGCAGGGACTACGCGTCCTTCGCCGACTGGCACTGAACCGGCTGAGAACCCGGCGCCGGGAACCGCCGCCGAGAACCGGCACCGAACCGGTACTCGGGCGGACTCATCGCCAAGATCCCGCCGGGGTAGTGTGCGGTGACAGCCCGCACGCAACGCGCCCAGGAGGCAGACCACAATGGCCGACCGGGTCACGGTGATCGGGTGGGACGGCTCGCCTCCGACCGAGGCCGCGCGGTCCGCCCTCGGCGCGGCCACCCTCGTGGCCGGCACCCGCAACCACCTCGCCCTGCCGTTCGTCCCGCGGGACGCCGAACGGATCGTCCTGGGCAGCATCGACCTGGCCGCCCGCCGCATCGCCGGCCACCGGGGCACCGCCGTGGTCCTCGCCGACGGCGACCCGGGCTTCTTCGGCGTCGTACGCGCCCTGCGCGCGCCGGAATACGGGCTGGAAGTCGAGGTCGTGCCCGGAGTGTCATCCGTCGCTCAGGCTTTCGCACGCGCCGGAATGGCCTGGGACGACGCCCGCGTCGTCGTCGCCCACGAACGCACCCTGCGCAGGGCGGTCAACGTCTGCCGCGCCTATCCCAAGGTCGCCGTCCTCACCGCCCCCGGCGCCGGACCGGCCGAACTGGCCCTGCTGCTCGGCGGAGTGCACCGCACCTTCGTCATCTGCGAGGCGCTCGGCACCGAGCAGGAGCAGGTGACCGTTCTCACCTCGGACAAGGTCGCCGACCACACCTGGCGCGACCCGAACGTGGTGCTCGTCGTCGGCGGTATCACCTCGTCCGCGCCCGCCGTCGCCGGACGCAGCGGGTGGATCGCCGGCCGCGACCCCGGCTTCCCCGGTCCCGTACGCGGCTGGGCGCTGCCCGCCGAGGAGTACGCGATGGGGCCCGTGCGGGAGGTCCCGGAAGGCGGCGACTCCGCCTCCCTGCGGGCCCTTCAGCTCGCCCACCTCGGCCCGCGCACCGGCGACCTCGTCTGGGATGTCGGCGCAGGCGCGGCCGGAGGGGCGGCCGCCGTCGAGGCCGCGCGCTTCGGGGCCGCGGTCATCGCGGTCGACCGGGACGCGGACGCCTGCGCCCGGATCGAGGCCAGCGCACGGAAGTTCGGCGTCCCCGTCCACATCCTGCACGGCACCGCCCCCCAGGCGCTGGAGGACCTTCCGGAACCGGACGTCGTCCGGCTGGGCGGCGGTTGCGGCGCCGACGTGGTCGCCGCGTGCGTCTCCCGCCGCCCCGAGCGGATCGCGGCCAGCGCGGTCAACCGGGACGAGGCCGAGGCCGTCAGCCAGGCGCTGGAGGACGGCGGATACACCGTGGGACGTGTCCTGTTGCAGGCCGTCGAGCTCGGTTCCGACTGGGCCGAGCGCGAGCGCGCCGTGGTCTTCGCGCTGTGCGGTCATCGCAGGTGAAAGCCCGTACGGACCCCGTGCGGGCCGGTGGCTTCCGGGCGTTGCGTCCGGATTGCGCTGCACCCCCTCGGGAGTACGCGGACGTGTGCGCACGGTAGGCTGGCGGCTCGTTGTACCGGTCGTTGTGGTTGACGGATGGTCTGAGCGGCTGTCAGTGCGGACAGTGCTTCTCACCCTTCGCCGACGGTGCCGCTGACGGGGAACGCTCGTTGTTCCTGTGGGCGGCAGTGCGCGCGGTGCGGCGTTGGAAGGAGCGAAACCGATGGGCGAGGGGCACGCATGACTGACACCGGCCAGGTCCCGGGCGAGGGACTGCCGGGGAACGCAGGCGAAGAAGCGGTTCTGCACCCGCAGCACCACGCCGACCTCCCAGGCAACGCCGAACTCCAGGGCATCGCCGCGCCGCAGCAGCCGATGGGCGCCCCGACCTGGGACTCCGATCCGCTCACCGCGCCGGTCCCGCCCGCGTACACGTTCCTTGAGCAGCCGGACGGCTCCGGACCCGTGCCGGTGCCGATCGGTGCCGACGAGGACGAGGATCTGCTGATCATGCCGGGCCCCCAGGCCTCCTGGGGCGACCCGCAGCCGGTGCCGCTGCCCACGCAGTCGACCATGTCCGTTCCGGTGCCGACGCCGGTGCCCGCGCCGGTCCAGCCGCTGCTCGCGGTGCCGGAGCCCGTCGAACCGGTGGCGTTCCAGCCGGTGGTGGCCGAACTCGTCCCGCCGGAAGCGCTCGCCGTCGAGCCCGTTGCCGCCCAGCCCGTCGAGCCCCCGCCGATAGCGGACCCGTCGGTGCTCCAGGCCGAGGCCGCGCCGGAGCCGCACGAGGAGGACGGCCGTGACTCCGGCTCGGTCGACTTCGCGGCCGTACGGGCCATGGCCCCGGAGCCCGTTCAGCCGACGCAGACGCCGACGCCGGTTCCCGCGCGGCGGCCCCTGCACATGGGCCCCCCGATGCCCGACCCCGCGACGGGCGGCGTGGTGCGCTCGCTCGCCGACCGCGGCCCCGCGACGCAGGTGCAGATGCAGGTGCCCGCCCCCGCGACTCCCGCGGCCCCGGTGCCGCTACGGCAGCCCGGGCCGCCGACCACGGGTCCCGAATACCTCGACGTGCCGCGCGACGAACCCGCGGCCGTGCCCACCGTCGCGCCTGTGGCCGCGCCCGCGCCCGTACCTGCTCCTGTTCCCGTTCCCGCCACGGACCCCGTCCCGCAGGTGACCCCGGTCGCCGGCACCGCCTGGCCCGCCCCGGTTCCCGTCGAAGCGCCGGAGCCGGAGCCTGCGCCGGAGCCGGTCCTTGAGCCGGTCTTCGAGGCGGAGGCCGTCGAGCCGCCCGTGGACGACGTCACGCCGCTGCCCTTCGGGCTCGAACCGGCGGACGCCCCGCAGGAGTCCGCTGCGGAGCCGGTGGCGGAGCCGGTTGCGGCTGCGGTGCTGGAGCCCCAGCCCGTCCCCGAGCCCGTGGTGGAGGCCGTTCCCGAGCCGGAGCCCGAGCCGGAGCCCGTCGTCGTGGCCGTGTCCGGGGCCGCGGATGTTCTGGCAGAGCCGGAGTTGGAGCCGGAGCCGGTGGCGGAACCCGAGCCGGTCGAAGAGCCCGCCGCGGTGGTCCCCGAAGTACCCCTGGCCCAGGCCGTGACCGTAGTGGCGGAGCCGGAGCCGGAGCCGGAAGCCGTCGAGGAGCCGGTGATCGAGGCCGCCACGCAGGAGGCCGAGGCCGAAGCCGAACCCGAAGCCGTGGAGCAGGCTGTGGAGGAGGCCGTGGAGGCCCCTGCCCCTGCCCCCGCCCCCGGCGCCCCCGCTGCCGAGGGCTACGACGTCGCCGTGCGCGACGCCGTGCACCGCGTCATCCGCGAGCGCCGCGATATCCGCAACGGCTTCCGCAGCGATCCGATCCCGCACGAGGTGCTGATCCGGGTCCTGGAGGCCGCCCACACCGCCCCCAGCGTCGGCCACTCCCAGCCCTGGGATTTCGTGGTCATCCGTTCCGCGAAGACGCGTGAGCGCATGCACGAACTCGCGATGCACCAGCGGGAGGCGTACGCCAAGTCGCTCCCGAAGGGCCGCGCCAAGCAGTTCCGTGAGCTCAAGATCGAGGCCATCCTCGACACCCCGGTCAACATCGTCGTCACCGCCGACCCGACCCGCGGCGGCCGCCACACCCTCGGCCGCTACACCCAGCCGCAGATGGCGCCCTATTCGTCGGCCCTCGCGGTCGAGAACCTGTGGCTGGCGGCCCGCGCCGAAGGCCTCGGCGTGGGCTGGGTGAGCTTCTTCGACGAGCGCGAGATGGTGCGCGAACTCGGGCTTCCCGAGCACCTGGAGGTCGTCGCCTACCTCTGCGTGGGATACGTCGACGAGTTCCCCGAGGACCCCGAGCTGGTCCAGGCGGGCTGGTCCAAGCGCCGTCCGCTGGCCTGGGTCGTCCACGAGGAGGAGTACGGCAATCGCGCCCTGCCCGGCGAGGCTCCGCACGACCTCCTCGAAGAGACCCTGCGCGGCATCCGCCCCCTGGACGCCAAGGCGCTCGGCGAGGCCTGGGAACGCCAGAAGCGGATGACCAAGCCCGCCGGCGCCCTCGGCATGCTGGAGATCATCTCCGCGCAGCTCAGCGGTCTGTCCCGGCAGTGCCCGCCGCCCATCCCCGAGCCCGCCGCCGTCGCGATCTTCGCCGGCGACCACGGCGTCCACGCCCAGGGCGTCACCGCCTGGCCGCAGGAGGTCACCGCCCAGATGGTGGCCAACTTCCTCGGTGGCGGCGCCGTCTGCAACGCCTTCGCCAACCAGGTCGGCGCCGAGGTCTGCGTCGTCGACGTCGGCGTCGCCTCCGAACTGCCCAACACGCCCGGCCTGCTCCCGCGCAAGGTCCGCTACGGCACCTCCGACTTCACCGTCGGCCCCGCGATGTCCCGCGAGGAGGCCCTGCGCGCCATCGAGGTCGGCATCGAGACCGCCCGCGACCTCGTCGCCGCGGGCAACCGTGCCCTCCTGACCGGCGAGATGGGCGTCGCCAACACCACGGTCTCCGCCGCCCTGATCTCCGTCTACACCGGAGTCGACCCGGCCGAGATCACCGGCCGCGGCACCGGCATCAACGACGAGATGCACGCCCGCAAGGTGGATGTCGTCCGCCGCGCCCTCGAACTGCACCGCCCCGACCCCGCCGATCCCATCGAGGTCCTCGCCGCGATCGGCGGCCTGGAGCACGCCGCCATGGTCGGTCTGCTGCTCGGCGCCGCCTCGCTGCGTACGCCGGTCATCCTCGACGGCGTCAGCGCCGGCGCCGCCGCGCTCGTGGCCCGCGCCATCGCCCCCGAGGTGCTCGCCGCCTGCATCGCCGGTCACCGCAGTGCGGAGCCCGGCCACCGCGCGGCCCTCACCAAGCTCGGCCTGCGCCCCCTGGTCGACCTCGACCTGCGCCTCGGCGAGGGCACGGGCGCGCTGCTCGCGCTCCCGCTCGTGCAGAGCGCCGCGCGCGCGATGCACGAGGTCGCGACCTTCGACTCGGCCGGAGTCACCGAAAAGGCCTGACCCGGACCGTCCTGCGAGGACGCTCCGCCACCGGGGCCCGGGGCAGGGCCCCGGTTTCGGGCTGCCCACCCACCGCAACCACCCCATATCGTTGCCGTGAACGGCAAACCGCACGACCGAGGAGCCGCAACCGCCATGGACCGTAACGACGCGCCCGCGTACCCCGTCGGACTGCGCCTGTCCGGACGGCGCGTCGTCGTCCTGGGCGGCGGCCAGGTCGCCCAGCGGCGGCTGCCGCCGCTGGTGGCGGCGGGGGCGGACATCGTGGTGGTCTCACCCTCGGTCACCCCTTCCGTGGAGGCGATGGCGGACGCGGGCGAGCTGCGCTGGGAGCGCCGGGCATACCGCGAGGGCGACCTCGCGGAAGCCTGGTACGTACTGATCGCCACGAAGGACGCGCAGGCCAACGCCGCCGCCTCCGTCGAGGCCGAGGCCCGCCGCGTGTGGTGCGTGCGCAGCGACGACGCGGACGCGGCCACCGCCTGGACCCCGGCGACGGGCCGCAGCGAGGGCGTCACCGTCGCCGTGCTGACCGGCCGGGATCCGCGCCGTTCCGCCGCCGTGCGGGACGCGATCGTGGAGGGCCTGCGCGACGGTACGCTCGCCGCTCCCCACCACCGCACCCGCACCGCCGGCGTGGCGCTGGTCGGGGGCGGTCCGGGCGACCCGGACCTGATCACGGTGCGGGGCCGCAGGCTGCTGGCGGAGGCGGACGTGGTGATCGCGGACCGCCTCGGGCCGCGCGACCTGCTGGACGAGCTGGCGCCCCACGTGGAGGTCATCGACGCGGCCAAGATCCCGTACGGGCGGGCCATGGCGCAGGAGGCCATCAACAACGCGCTGATCGAGCACGCGAGGGCGGGCAAGGCCGTCGTACGGCTCAAGGGCGGCGACCCGTTCGTGTTCGGCCGTGGCATGGAGGAGGCCGAGGCGCTGGCGGAGGCCGGGATCCCGTGCACCGTGGTCCCCGGTATCTCCAGCTCGATCAGTGTGCCGGGCGCGGCCGGCATCCCGGTGACCCACCGGGGCGTGGCCCATGAGTTCACCGTGGTCAGCGGGCATGTGGCCCCGGAGGATCCGCGTTCGCTGGTGGACTGGACGGCACTGGCCAAGCTGCGCGGCACGCTGGTGCTGCTGATGGCGGTCGAGCGGATCGGCGCGATCGCGGCCACCCTGATCGAGCACGGCCGTGCCCCCGGTACCCCGGTCGCGGTCATCCAGGAGGGTACGACCGCCGCCCAGCGCCGGGTCGACGGCACGCTCGCCACCGTGGCCCAGGTGGTCGCGGACGAGGGCATCCGGCCGCCCGCGGTGATCGTGATCGGCGAAGTGGTCACCGTCGGTACGAACAGGGCCTAACCGCCGGTAACTTCCGGTGTCCCCGGCATTGGCACCGTACTTCGGACAAGGCAGTATCACTCTGTGGCTGAGCTCATCACGATCGACGATCCCGACGACCCGCGTCTGCACGACTACACCTCGCTGACCGACGTGGAGCTGCGGCGCAGACGCGAACCGGCGGAAGGACTGTTCATCGCCGAGGGCGAGAAGGTGATCCGGCGCGCCCGGCACGCCGGTTACCGCATGCGCTCGATGCTGCTGTCGGCCAAGTGGGTCGATCTGATGCGCGATGTCATCGACGAGGTCCCCGCGCCGGTCTACGCGGTCACCCCGGAGCTCGCCGAGCGAGTCACCGGCTATCACGTGCACCGGGGCGCCCTGGCGTCCATGCAGCGCCGACCGCTGCCGTCCGCCGACGAACTGCTGGCCGGCCCGGTGCCGCCGCCGGGCCCGCAGAAGCGGGCCGGCCAACGCCGTATCGTGATCTTCGAGGACATCGTCGACCACGCCAACCTCGGTGCGGCCTTCCGCAACGCGGCGGCTCTGGGAGTGGACGCCGTGTTCCTCACCCCGCGCTGCGCCGACCCGCTCTACAGGCGGGCGGTCAAGGTGTCCATGGGTGCGGTCTTCGCCGTCCCGTACGCCCGGTTCGACTCCTGGCCGCGTGACGCCGATGTCGTGCGCAAGCACGGCTTCGTGCTCGCGGCCTTCTGCCTGGAGGCGCGGTCCATCACCCTCGACGAGCTCGCCGACCGCCACTACGACAAGCTGGCCCTGATGCTGGGCACCGAGGGCGACGGTCTGTCCGCCGGAGCGCTGCGGGCCGCCGACGAGCATGTACGCATCCCGATGGACGCCGGCGTCGACTCGTTGAACGTGGCCGCTGCCTCGGCTGTCGCCTTCTACGCCACCCGGCCGCGGCCCTGACCGCTACGGCACGTCCGCGATGAGGCCGAGAAGTTCCGTCACCACGACGGCATAGGCCGGATCCGCGTAGTAGGAGCTGTGCCCGCGCAGCGGCGACACGGGCGTGTCCGGGGCGGCGGTGACCTGGGCCGGGTCGCGGAGCTGGATCTCCGGGCCGAGGCGGCGCAGCCAGTAACCCTCGCCCGTGACGGGGGTGGAGGTGGGGACCGGGGCGCCGTCGATGACCTGCCACGGGGTGTCCTGCGGCAGCACGGGGCCCACGGGGCCGGTCGTGGGCGCGGCGAGGACGGGGCCGCCGAGGGGGTCGGTCCAGCGGTGGAGGTTGCGCCAGCGGCCGTCCAGCCCGGCTTCGTAGAGCTCACGGAGCCGGGCATGTCCGGCGTACGCCGGGAAGAGCCTCGGGTACGCCCACATCAGCTGCGAGCCGTGCGTCAGCAGCGCGAGGCGGGGGAGCGGCGAGGGGGTGTCCCGGCGCAGCAGCATGGCGGTGGCCGCGCAGATCAGGCTGCCCTGGCTGTGCCCCGACAGCACGACCTTGCCGCCGTCCTGTGTCTTGTCGCGGACCCGCTGGGCGAGCGCCAGCACCGCGCGGCCGCCGTACGGGGGCGGGACGATCGGGTGCGCCAGGCGCGGCCAGAAGGCCAGCAGGTCCCACAGGATGCCGGTGCGGCGCCGCCACTGCGGGCTGCGGAAGGCGCGGACGCCCAGGAACGCCAGCCCGGCGGCCAGCCCGGTCAGGGCCCAGGCGCCGATGTCGTCGGCCACGCCGAAGAAGCGGTACCGGTACAGGTGGTTCTGGATCCAGCCGTAGCTCAGGTCCGGGCCGGGCAGCACCGCGTACCAGCCGAGGCCGCCCTGGACGACGGCGGCGAGGAAGCCGGCGGTGCCCAGCCAGGCCAGTTTCGACGGGAGCCGGTACTTCAGCGCCGCCCCGTGCCAGGCACCCGCGATGCGCCCGGTGGTGCGGTCGCCCGGTTCCCCGGGGGCGTAGTCCTGGTGGATGCGCGCGGTGTAGTCGAGCCTCAGCTCCGGGCGGAAGCGGCGCCACGTCACGGCCGCGGCCAGCAGCACCGCCGCCGCGACCACGGCGGCCCACAGCAGCGCGGTCACATGGATGAGATCGGGCAGGACGAGGGGGACCGCCTTGTCCCCGCGCACGTGTTCCGCGGGCTCCACGAGACGGCCCAGCAGCCGCGCCGTCTGCAGTGCGAAGCCCGAGGTGAAACCGGTCGCCAGCAGCACCGCGAAGCCCGCGATCGCCGGGCAGGCCAGCCCTCCCCACAGGGCGCGGAACGGCGCCGGGACCTCGTCGGCGGGCGGCAGCGTCGCGCGCAGCAGCACGGTGGCCCCGAACAGCACCAGCAGCAGAACCGCGCTGCTCGCGTACAGCGCCTCGAAGGCCCAGTCGAAGCCGTTCAGATGGACCGGCGGACGCGATCCGCCCGGCAGGCCGGAATCGGGCCCGCACACCGCCGCGATCACGACGGTGGCCAGGAGCATCGCCCAGGCGAGGCGGCGCTGCCACAGGCACCAGGGCGGAATGGCGATGGCGTCGTGGCCGGTCGGATCCCACTGCGGCCTCCTGGGGTGATGGCCGGTCAGGGTGAGGACCGCGCAGGCCAGGGCGATGAGCGCGGCGGCGAGGAAGAACACCCACAGGGCGTTGTCCGCCCAGCCCTGCGGCTTCTCGGGATCGGTCGCCGGACGGATGGTCAGATGCGCGACCAGCATCACGACCACGGACGTGGCGGCCGTCGTGTGGAACACCCGGAGCATGGGCGCGCGCGGTGACGTCGACCAGAAGGCCTCCTGGTCCAGCGCCCCGACCGGGTCCGGCCACGGCTCGGGAGCC
>Ga0307517_10011349_pt1 | contig 12355 bp, 5 predicted proteins | sample 23_EM_MG_FD_194515 | JGI IMG/M metagenome (GOLD analysis project Ga0307517, IMG submission 194515) | Populus trichocarpa ectomycorrhiza microbial communities from riparian zone in the Pacific Northwest, United States - 23_EM | ecosystem: Host-associated > Plants > Roots > Unclassified | place...
ACTCTCCAGCATGTTGGGCTGAGCGTCCTATCAGACAGAAGCCCTCACCTTCATCTCGGCCATCCATAAGAAGCACCACCAAAACAACCCGAGCAAGTGTAGCAAAAGACCAAATCTGAAGTCTATATATAGTTAAGACTTGTAGACCCATTTGTAGTTTAATATCATACAAATCCATTTGTTAAGCTTTATCTATTACATAAATAATAAAACTATGAGCTACCATTTAGTTATTATCCTAAAACAGAAAAGATAATAGAAACAAAAATAAAGAATAATATATTTAATTAAAAATACAAAAACAAAAACATAAAAATAAATTTATCTATGGAATATTTTTTGATTGAATTTTTATATTTTCAAATTAGAAAGTACAAAGAAACATTCATGTATCCGGAGATAATATTTATTATTTTTTATTTCTAAAATATCTTTATAAAAAACTCTCATTTCAAAAAATTATCCATCTAAAACATATAACAATGAAAAAAAGAAGTTATTATCATAGTTTTCAAACCTACCTTGAGAGTCAATCCAATGCAAGACTCGGATCACTCATCATGGTCAGCTTGACCATGATTAACCCAAGTCAGTGTAAAAATAAAAGTATTTATTATTATATTTTTAAAACTTAATTTAGAATCGACCCATAACAAGACCTAAGTCGCAAATGAAGGTAACCATTGACTTGAGTCAATACAAGAATAAAAATAATTATTAACATAGTTTTAAAACCCTATTTAAAGGTCAACCTAGGACAAGACCCAAGTCATGTGTCAAGAAGATCAACATAAAATAAAAATAGTTATTATCATAATTTTAAAAAATAGATAAAAGTTATTATCATAATTTTAAAATCTATCTCAAGAATCGACCGAGATAAAGTTAAGTCACAAGTTAAAAGGGACAAAATGAGTAGACTTGAGTAAAACAAATATATTATTATAATTTTAAAACCTGACTTAAAAGTCAACTTAAAACAAGGTTCATCTCACTAATCATGAGAGTTAACCCTACTAACCTAACTTTTCTACTTAAATAATCACAATAACCTTGTTTTGAACAAAAGTTTTTTTCAAAAAAATCTACCTGCATTTTACCAATGTTATATCTTGGATTGACATGGATTTTTAACTAAATTAGATCAAGTCAATTCTTTCTCTATTTTTTTTCTTCTTAAATTCAGATCAATCCAAGCTCCAAGTTAACATGTTCAGTCAATCATGATTTTATAATTAGAGTAATCATAATATTATTAATTTTAAAACTCAAAATAAACTAAAGTAAAAAAAAAAATATTTTTTTTAAATATATAAGTTTAACAATCCATATTAAGAATAAAATAGACTTTTTTATATTTTTTTATCTTGTCCACCATAACTAAATTGGATTAAAAAAATCAATCATTTTATCTTCCACGTCACTAAAAAACATAATTTTATCTTCGTACTCTTTTCTATCTTGTCTCATCTATCTCCACTGTCGCGATCTCTTATGTTCTAGAAAAGCATCCAAAAACTACCTTTCAGACCAACCTAGAGGCTCAACAAATACCACTACACACAAGTAGGACCGAAATGAAGATCAAACTTTGATACTTGTATAAGCAGATAAATTAGCAATTCATATCTATTTGTATACACATTAAAGTTCCAAAATGAACATACCATAACAAGCCTTGATTTAATGCATATTAATCCAAGCGGGGAAACTTGAAATCCCTTAAAGAGAGCTACATTCCCACCACACTACAAGCTCAATGCTTATATAATAGATTTGCAAAAAAAAAAAATTATACTGTGGAGGTCTCGTAGCAACACCTTGAGCAATGCATGTATATCGAAATTTTCATTAGTTTCCATCTCCAACAGACAGGTTGCTTACGGAACTTTATTGTGAGAAAATGCAAACATAGAATTCCCAAAACAGATCAGGCAGAGCTAATTTCTCGTGTTTAGAGCATAGAAGACATGAAAATGGATTTACCTGATAGATCACAAACTCAAATAGCATATTGGGAAAACTGCACATCATAATGACTCCCCTTCATCACAACATTATTCATGCTTCCATATGCCAAAGCACATCAAAATCAAAATGGGGATCATCAAATGCCCAAATCACATTTCAATAGATTAATGCTAGTTTAATCTCAAGCAAGTACACATGCAAATGTTATATTTATTTCATGTTTAAGACAAGTGTTAAATGTTTTTTTTACTAGGCCTTGATCACATTGACAGAAATTGCACATAGCAGAGGGATTTCAACCCTTTTACCTTGTTTTTGCAAACCCAACAGCCCACAAACCAGTGCAATGCTGCCAGATAGATACATAGGAAGAAAAGGAGAGAGATAAAGATGCGAATAGCAGAACTGCAGGTACAGTTTGCACGACTAAATTACCAGAGGCCTTGTAAAGCCAGATACATTCATAAAGCCCACCAACAGGCAACTTCTTCAATGCTTAAATAGACAATTTGCAGCATATTTATGTAAGCATTAAAGCATTAGATGTAGCCTAAAGCTTCTAATGACTTTAACCTAATCGAAGTTCAGATTCATACAGCCAATTAAGATTATACTTGAATTTTAGCTGGTACTGATTAGAACATTTCCTATGATTGATGGGCAGTGCAACCTGGAACACCAAAGATTGTCATGCTGCTATAGTGCCAGCAAACAGCAGTTCTAATGCTTATATGAATATGAATCAATGCAATGCAAATCTACATAAGCATTAAAGCAGTGATGTGAAGGAACCTAAAGTCTCCCATTACAAATATCACACAAACAAGAACCTAAGAAAACTATAAATATATGCTTCTAGCTATGACCATAGAAGTAATTGTTTAAGGACTAATTTATATCTTTTCCAAAAACAATTTCCTTTACTGTTACATGGTTCAACCTAAAATCTTAAGATTGATAAAATATCAATGTGCAAACATTATAATGCTTGTATAGATCTACAATCAAAATTGCAACCAAAAGGTAATATAGCTCTTAGTGCAATGCACATTGATCTAAATTTTCTTTCATTTTTGGGTTTAATATAAGATAAAGAATTGAACCTATCTTCAATTATATTACACCTTTAATTAAATATCATTCAAATTCAACAGTTTCGATACAGGAAAAACCCAGGCAAACAAATAAACCAATGACCGCTGCAAGAGAGCAAATCAGAACTCAAGCAAGATCTGTTTCTAGCTGGAGTTAAGATCAAATATGGGATTCTAAAATGATTTTCAGCCTATAATTAAGTTTATAAAACTTGTAAGAATTTATGGAATGAAAAATATCTTTTCAAGCAACAAAAAATGCATTAGAAGAGCCAATCTTTAGATGTCCTAGAGAAACAGGTTGCTCATTGAGTGGATGTCCCTCGTTGCTTGTTTCCAATGGGAAAGCAAATTCGAACCCCAGCTTCAAATGTGCATATAATTTGTGGTAAGACAGCCCCACCACAAAAATATTGGCAACAAACAAGCAAAGAACACTGAAGTTGTCAGTTCCAACACCAAATGACAGGTTGTGTGAGCAATAATTTGAATCACATATCACAGGTTATGAGATGCAGCCATAGACTTTCAAAACAATTCTGCCAAATACCTAATTTCGGACATCAGGGAAAAGGGGCCAATGAAGGGATTTACCCTATAAAACAAGGGGAATTTGATTTGCAAGCCACAAACTCATAACAGGTAGCAGTGAACTTGACATTACGAAGACACATCTTACAAAAACATCAACCAAGATAATAAAAAAGCCAATGCATCCCATACTCTTGTCATAATGTAAGCCAAAATCAGGTTTCCACTAATTTCCAATAGATTACCTAGGATAGAATCAGCGTATTCCAATTGTATTTCTACCAAATTTACGCAAGTGTGTTATATTTATTGTCAAATCTGCATATTGCAGAGAAATTTCTACCCTTTTGCATAGTGTTTCCATATGATTGTCCTACATGTTCACATAGTCATTCTGTTTTTTTTCGATTGTTCTTAAAATACTATCATTCAATATTTCAGTAACCCAAAGAGCCCAATAACCAGAACAATGCTGCCAGACAAATTATATGGAAGAAAAGAAAAAATGTAGAGATGCAAGAAGCAGCACAAATATCAATAGTTGAACTCCAAGGTGCCAGAAGCACTGTAATTCAATTTACATTCATGAAGCCCAAACCACAATACAATATAAATAACCACGTATAGAAGAAGTCTATTTGGTGGGGGAAAAAATCAAACTAAGGGACTGAAATGCATTTTACACTAAATAACAACGAGAAAGGAGGAAAGGTTAAAAGCAATTTCAAAGGGAATGGACAAAAAGACATCAAATTGATCATCTAATTGCTGAAGACAGTTGTTTTTCTCTCATAGAGAAATATCAATCTTCCAGGCCAGGAAAAAGAGAGTATAGGAGCCAGGCTAGGTAGGGCATCAGAGAGACAATGAGAGTAGGGGACAGAGCAAGTTTTGGTTTCAGTATTGAAGTTCGATGAAGGAACCCTTGGCAGAAAATTTGGTGCTGGGTTGGTATTGAACTATTTGGAAACCATAACAAGTGAAACAAAAAATACATTTTACCAATTGAAATTGAAAATTAACACAACCATAGCAATGTAAAGGGAATGAAGAAAACTCAAACACCAAATTCTGCTTTAGCAGCACAAAACAGCACGAACCAGAAAAAACAGTGATATTTATCATCTACATCAGCATAAATTCCAGCATAGCAGAAAAGGCCAACAATCCTTCCGCAAAAGCACTGTTCTACATATATTAACTAACTTTTGTAAAGTTAGTAGCATCCATCACAAATCCAACCACAACTTATGGAAGCAGATGAAGTGAAGCAGCAACAAGAGCACAGCAGTCCACATAATTAAATTAAAGATTCATTGCTTGCATTCAGGAAAACACGACAACCATTTAAAGAACTTGTGCCCAAGAAGCTCTCACACACCTGAATCAAACACCCATCAATGTCAAACATGTAGAATAAAGCTCATGCAGGCTAAAGGACAGAATAACAAGCTAAAAACAGTTGTGGAAAGCCATAAAACACAAAATACAACAAGTCCAGTGTATCTTTGGAAGATTTGAAAACTCTTATCTTTCACGAGTGTAGTTATAATTGTTTATCTATAACCCACTTTCCAAAAAAGAAAATGCTATAACAACACTGTCAAATCCATTGAGCTGTGACAAGGCTTCTTGACAATTGAAGAGACACAGCAATTAGTCCAAAAATTAACAAATGCAATTATATACACAAAACAACAGGTTTGATGGAAAAAGGGGGGAGGGGGAGACACAGTAAAATTACATAAAATAAAAGAACCTCACATTGAACAAAATCAATTGAAAGTAATAAATAGCAATAATTACCTTCAGTAATATGGTGGCATACCCTGATACATCCCTCCAGCTCCATGTGGCAATCGAGGCGGCATTGGCATTGACATTGACGATGGCTGCTGGTGCTGAGGCAATGCATAAGACCCGGTATCTGGATATACCCCAGAACCCGAAGCCTGTGGCATCCTATACATTAAAGCCCCTGCGTTATTCAGTCCACCATCATTCAAACCCGCCCCTAAATATGGCGGATGCCTATAAGATCCATTATATCCAGAACCCGTCATTGAAGTATTGATCTGATAGCTATTAGTACTAGCAGGCCCATAATTTTGTGAATTTCCTGTTAGCGGTGGATACGTTAATGGTTGTGATGTTTGTGTAATCGCACCAACCTGACTATTCTTATTAACCTTCCTATTATCAGCAGCAAATTTACAAACAACTTGATGCCCATCAATATTTTTCATAGGATCAGCAATAGCAGCCTTTGCCCCCTCCTCATTCTTGTATATAAGAAATGCGAAACCCTTTGATTTCCCAGTCGATTTATCAAACCCAAGCGGGCCTTCTTCAATCTCACCATACATTGAAAAAAAACCCAACAACCTCTCAGAACTAACCTCAAAAGGCACATTCCCAACATATACTTTCCTTAACGAAACATCAGTAGTACTCGAATTATTCGATGCTAATTGCGTAACAGTAATCCTTCCATCAATTTTTTTACTGGGTTCTCTAATCGAAAGCATAGCAGCGTCTACATGTTTGAATGTAATAAACCCGAAACCTTTCGATTTACCTGTGTTCTTGTCGTGAATAACAATAGCTTCTTCGAGTTCTCCGGACGAAGAAAAGAGAATTCGGAGGGTTTCTGAGGTTGTCTCGGAAGAGAGACCACGAATAAAGAGCTTTCGGAGGGATATGTCGCCGTCGGCTACGGAACGGACAGAGTTAAGGACGTCAGAATGGTGGAGCGTGGCGGATTGGAGGATGTCTAATAGTTGGTCTTTGGTAAATGGTTCGATGATTTTACGGATTTCTTCGGGGGTTAGTGGCGTGATTGGGGATGAGGGAGTGGTGCCGGTGGGGATTGAATTGCCGTTTTCGTCGGCTTTGCGTTTTTTAATGAAGTCCATTGTGTCGATGGCGGCGGAGAAGGAGGAGGATTGGTGGTTTGCGTGGAATAAACCCTAGAAAGGAGGGAGATGCGCTGGACAGAGAATAAAACCGGTCTTGATTTTGTGGAGATTGAAGTTTTTGGGATTTGGGAGACCGTTTAGGGTTTCATGGCCTTGATGTTGTTTTGTTTCAAGTCAATGCTTGATGATCCTGAATGAGTTCTAATTGGGCTGGGCTATTATTGGAGGCTTGGGCTGGTATTTTGATCTGGGCTAGGATTGATTGCCCAGTGCAGATACTTGTTGAAGACTGCAGCAGCTTGAAATTTGCTCACATAAGCTTATGATTAGTAGCCATGAAGCTATGGAGAGCAAAAATTGATCTTCTAGTTTTGGCAACTGGAAGGCTATAAAAATAGGAAAAATAGTTCGTGCAAGAATTGAAATTGATATTCTTGGAAAGAATGGGAATGAGACCCCATCTGGAGACTGCAGTTTTTTTTAGTTCCGCCATGTACAATTATCATCAGCTACACTGCACACAAAAGCATTTATGTGGTAATTAAGGGTCACAATCCCTTGATCTGTTTTCAATAATCAACAAACATGAGAACTGGGATCTTAAGAGCCGCCTGGAAATTGCTAAAGGGCCTGTAAAATCTTTAGCAGGGCAGGCTTTTAGAACTTGTGCTGATAACCAAGGACTTGAGCATGGAAGAGTGCCCTGAAGTAGCATTGGCTCGCCGAGTTATCAACTCCATATTCTTATGTAAACTTTGCTTCACCAAATCCTTCATCAATTTCTTTCCTTCTTGAGCTTCGCTATGATTTACAGGTGACCCTATTGCGATCCTTGCTGTTTGAGGCCCAGAATGTGGCCCCATCCTTGTCTGCCTCTCATCTTTGAACCATTGCAATAGTTTTAGTGCTCTCTTTTGAGCTAGAGGACTCCCCAGTAACGCCAATTCAAGAAGTGCAGGGACAATGCCAGATTTAGCCATTTTTTCGCGTTGAGCTGAGCTTTGATGAGCTAGAATCATCAAAATATAAGCTGATAATTCCTGACATTTTGGTTTATCCTCCCATGTCATTATCTCTATCAAGCTCTCTGGCACAAGTGAACTATTTTCCATTGCTTTCTTCCCCATTAAGGTCACCACTAAATGCCCTAGTGTTGCAAGGGCTTTCTCGGAGAGTGCTTTTACTGATATTAACCTCAAGAGAGTTTGAACTACCCCATTAGAGAGCAAAGCTCCTGTATTATCCAACACAGCCGACAGGTTGTATAGAGTACCCAAACACGACTCCTTGGTTTCACAGCTTGAGCCTGACTCGAGAATTCCAATCAGAAACGGCAAAACTTCTGATGAAGCAAGAGGAAATTGGGTATGATTTGCCAGGGAAGATAATGACAGGATCAATTCTGCAAATTCATGTCTTGTTGGTTCTTCTAAAACATCTATGTTAACTGGTAGTTTTGAGAAAATCCCTGCTTCTACCATGAGAGCCTTGTTCCTGAAGAGTGAAAAAAAACAAAAAACAAAAATACATTAATTAAAATAAGAACAGCACACTAATCTAGTTGCAGCTAATAAAACAAAAGGTGTATCATTATTGTTCTAGGGTTAGTAAGACAGTAGCATTTTTAAAGGTCTCCCCATCAAAGATGAGCATCAGGCACACCAAACGAACCAACGAACAGACTTGTTTTATTAAACAAATTGCTGTCTTTCTAAAAAAAGTCAAAAGGGATTCTTGGATTTAGATCTAAGTTGAAAGATGGAAGTCAAAAGATGAATTTGTTTATCGTTCAGGGATCACAGGGAATCTGATGATCACCTGCAATAATTCTCATGAGCTGTAATTAGTTTCTATTTAAAGACAACATTGTCGATTCAATAACATCATTGCCTCCTTCTATGCTTCCCAATAGAGCGTGTAACAAGCGCACTTCGTGGCCTCCCAATTGATCCCAATTAATTATTGAATATTTTGATTCTCAAAGTTTTTTTTTTGTTTTTTGTACAGGATGTAATAAGATTGAGAAATGAGTTCGTAGAAAATAAGAAACATATGTGAAACCATCGTTAGTAAATTTGATATGGCCCTCCTATATGAAATAACTGGCAGTCCTGCCAAAAAAGAAAAAAAAAAAACAAATCTAGATGGTGCCGAAGTCCCGACTCCATTTTCTCAAACTCGGTTGAAAAAACATCCAAATCCATAAGCTCTTTTGTACAGACTTTGGTTTTTTCTTCTTAACATTACAATACAATAATAGATTTTGACATGGATGGTCAGTCACAGACCCACAATGGCTTTAAAGCAGTTGGCTGATCAAATTAAAGTGCTAGTGGGATTTGACCCTTCGATACACGCCAAATAGTTTTATAGACCTTGGTGTATGTAGCACCCGAGCTGATGTTAGGTTTAGGCAAATTCTACAATGCCAAGGCCTGCCGGAGGCTGTCTTTTGCGTTTATTTATCAAAACAGGTACAGAATTTCTTAAGGAAAATTGCTCAATTGAATGTCTAACGGGGAGTGATTCTGGACTCTAGTTGAATTTCATTAGTAGTTAAGCCATGAATAAATAAGAATATAGGATCATTATTGTCCCTAACATCTAATTCGCACGAAAGCAATGCCTTTACCGATGGTTTAATAGTACTGTAATTTACTGTGCATAATGTAGTCCAAGAAAAGATGAAGAAAAAACGAAAATCAAATTATATTAAATTAGGAAAAGAAGAAGAAGAGGGACTTACGTGTAAGTTCCATTAGCAAGCTCAATCAAGGCCTTAATAGCCACTCTCCGACGGCCAGCTAGTTCCGAAGCCACCATCCCCACCAAGGCAGGAATAACACCAAGCTCAGCCATCATCTTTCTCATCTTAACATCTTCTCTAGCTAATCTTTCAATCTCAATAGCTGCCATCTCCTTCTCTTCCAAGCCTCCAAAGTGAAGTCTCTTCACTGATCTTTGTAGCACCACAGAATCATCATCATCATCATCACCACTTCGTTTATCCGCAGTGGTTACTTGCTCTTCTTTACTGACCATAGCTTTATTTCTTGATTTAATATTCCTCTGTATCGTTTTGGTTTGCAAGAACCGCCTGACACGAGCAAAGAATCGGAGTTTCATGTGAGAAAGTGCCCAGATAGAGGGGGAAGGAGTTGTTTCAGGCATGTTTGGTCCTAGCGTTTGAGACATGAAGGAAATAATCAAGATCTTGTTTTGCGTTTGTTTTGCAACTCTTCTTTTTCTATAAAACCATCTACGAGACTTGACCTTTGAGAGAGTGAAAGGGAGAGTATATATATATGGGGCAGAACTGTCTGATAAGAGGGAAGATGAGAGAGAATCTGGAAGGGAAAATTACAGGAGGAGCAGAGAGCACATGCAGAGGGAACAGTGTTGTCTCTTTAACTCTCAAACCATAAGGCACGATATCAAGATCGCTAGCTTGCATACCCATAAATTACTAATACATGCCATCTGACGAGGGAGGGATTGATTAGCGATACGTATGTATTTAACACCATTAGTAGTAGGATACAGAATCGGGGTATTTGGTGGATTGTGATTTTGTCACCTAACCCATCTTGGCGAAGCTTCCTTGAGGTACAATTTATCGGACGGCTAAGACTACTTGTTGACTCTTTGTATTGAACTTTGCACTATGATCAGTAATGTGTTCCTTAAAGGATGGTAAAAGTGTAGCTAACTTTTAAATAAATCTCTGAATCTATGTAAGCTAAATTAATGGCATGTGGTTTCAAGCAGCATTAGCCTTGGTGCTCGCTGATAATGGCGCTGTTATCAAGCCGTGGTGTTTGCTCTTTAACACCTGTCATCCATGCAGTGAAATGGGGCTGTTAGTTTATTAGATTTTCAGGAGAAAATCTTCTTTTTCAGATAAAAAAAGATCTGCTTCCATGCTGTGATAGTATTTTCTCCGAGAAATTGGGTGGATGAACATTCATGAAATCCCATTTCAAGCGATCCAGCAAAAAGAAAAAAACTTAGCAGTGGATTTCCTTGTTCTATCCCAGTATTCTTCTGTTAAATTAATCTTATAATTAAATACAACGTGTCCTAGAGATTTGTGGCTGGAACAAAGGAAAACCAGCCAACATGTAGGATTTTCTTGTCTAGTCAGTGAGGACAGTGTGGCAACCTGCCTGTATATCCTTTGTTTCTAAAACATTGTGGCAGCAGAAATATTAGGTTTTCCAGTAGATCAAGGCTTCGACATTTTATTGTAATGTCTCGAAATGCTAGCTCGATGATCGTGTTCAGAAATGACAAGATGACTGGGTTTGATCTGTTGCACAGCTATTCACATGGCATGATTCATGGCCAATAATTTATGAGCAGAGTATTTTTTTTCCCCTTTTCCTTGCCTGTATTCAGTTTCTTATAAATGTAATCAGTACCACTGTATTGATTTTGATTCTTCTTAAGTGAAAAAGAATTGTAAATGTCTACTAAGAAGGAAGTAACTCAGCTGGACAGATACTAGATTTATTTATTAGAGATCATCAGTTTGAATCTCATAAACTTTAGAGTTATTTGAGGATTATATAGTCGTTAATTTCAAGATCCGTGAGATTAGTCGAGATATACACAAGCTGACCCAAACTTCCACATTAATATAAATTTTTTTGTAAATGTCAACCCTTCAGCTCCTCTTATGAATTAAAAATTGGAAGTTGCGATATCAGAAGAAAAACTTCATTGGTTCCCTATGTTTTTGAGATTTCAAAATTGGAGTATGGAAGAATCGATTGTAGCGATGAAAAGCATGAATTTGAAGCGTAAATGAGACGGAGATTAACTTTGAAAGACATCTACTTACCTTAATTTAGGCGTCAAACTAAATTCAGGTCTTCCACTTTCCTCGTTGTGATGACGGGCACTGATCATTCTGTAACGCGCAATGCTACGGTTAATTTTAAAAAAACATTAATATAAAAAATATATATTAAGTACTGCTAGTATAATTTAAAAAAAGCAATAAAAAACTCTTGAATCATGTTTCTGAATTGATTCAATACGCAAATTTTATTTAATTATATTATGATAAATAGTTAACCATTGTAAGTCAAACTAATAAAAAAAATTGATAACAATGGAATGCAAATAAAAAATAGGTTACAAGATCTAGATAAATTTATAAAAACTCGTAACTTAAATTATGAAATCAAGATAAATTTATTGAAAGTAAATAAAAAAATTACAAAGTCTCACTCCAAACAAATCTAATGTTGAAGGTTGAAATCGAGAAAAACAAACTAAATTCATGAGAGTTATATATAATCCAACAAAAAAACAAAATTGAAAAAAAATATGAATCACAATTCTCAAAACAACATAATATTGAAAGATTAAATTGAAAAAAATCAAAATAAAAAAATTTAAAAAATTGATTGTTGAAGGATGAAATTGAAAAAAAAAAACACAACATTATTTTAGTGAATACTATTTTTTGAGTGTGACTATAATGATTTAGCCATTAAAAAACAAAACATTTTAGTTTTTTACTAGCTATTCGCCCCGCGCTCCACCGCGGGTTGAATATTTTTTTTTCCAACAAAAAAATTGAGCATACAGGTTTTTTGATAGAAAATATTAAATGCAAATCAAAAAGCATATGCATGCATCTAGTTAAATAAAACAAGAATCATATGTGTCAATACATGAAAAAAAGAGAGTCACAAACGATAACTAAATATGTAGCTGAAAAAGTTGAAAGACAAATGTAAATTAAGATAATTGATCAAGTAATACGAGTTATTTACTTGATTGTATTTAATGACTCCATTTATTAAAATTAATTTTTTTTATTAAAATAAT
>Ga0307517_10011350_pt1 | contig 12354 bp, 20 predicted proteins | sample 23_EM_MG_FD_194515 | JGI IMG/M metagenome (GOLD analysis project Ga0307517, IMG submission 194515) | Populus trichocarpa ectomycorrhiza microbial communities from riparian zone in the Pacific Northwest, United States - 23_EM | ecosystem: Host-associated > Plants > Roots > Unclassified | place...
GACGTTTCTGATTGCGGGAAGGGGGTCACTAAGGCGGGCAAGGACGGTGATCATCCGGTGCGTTCACTTAGTGCGGAGTCACGCACGATTCCGCTCACCACGCCCCGTACAGATTCCGTCAGCGCCACACCTTGACAAGTCAGACCAAGTGTAGTGTCCGGGACGAGCCCGCTTGTGTCGGGTCTCCCAAGTTGTCGTTATGGCAGACCTCCCAAACCGACGCACCTTCCGAAACATCAGACTCCGGCCGCATACCCTCGACTGAACCTCGAATTTGATTACCGCCTCACCTGTCGGATGCCACACGTCTCTCAAGCTCATTCTGGGCTACCGGTTGTTTTTAACCGCACATCGTCACGGACAAATATATCGAGATGTTCCATATAGAAAACCTGATTTACAGTGTGCACAATCGACGTAAATCCTCCATCAGCACATTCTAGGTAAATCAGCGAACCATTCCAGTATGAGCTTGGCCGAAGCGCCTAATTCGACGAAGCGCTCTTGGCCCGTACTGTGGCGAGGTACTCTCGACCTTCTACCTGCTCCTCCAACCACGTCCAAAGCTCCTTACCTAGCATCGGATCGTTGCTGCGTGGGGTACCCACTCGTCCCCACGGGACAAGGTACTCGCCATTGAGGTACTCAACCTCAGGGGATACCCCACCATAGAGCGGGGTGATGGCACCCATCGGGGTTGGGCGGAAGACCAAACTGATAAAGAATTTGTGGACAGCACCTTTGCGAGGGATTGGGTGATAGGGGGCGACACGATAAAGGCGGACACACTTACCACTCAGGCCCGTACTGTGTCTCGATAAGTCGCTGATGATAGGACCTATCGAGCGCAAGAGTCGGTCAACGCATGCAAGGTTCGATTTGACATGGACACCAGACCTGGGTGGGTTGAGACGGAGATGATCCTATCCCCATACCGTCGGGCAAACTCCTGAGTGTAAACGGTGGTCCCCTACAAGATTGTGGTCGGGTGAATTCGATAGGAATCACGAACCGCTGGATCAACTTACCAGTTTGCTTTGGTTATACGATGCATAGCCAGACATCTTCCTCCTCGCTGGCGAGTCCTTGAAGGTTGAAAAATCGAGCCCAGAACCAAAGGCTGAATTACCTAGGATTCCCATATGTGAGGAAAGGTTTACAACCCGTGGTTTATGCAGTCCTTGTGTAGAGGCATTGCGCAACGCAGGGATAAGTAATTCCGTGAAGTAGAAGTGTCCTGTGATTCAGAATGTCATGGCGGTTCTGCTACGGCTGGGATATGGCGCAGATCAACCAACCTAGCACACTTGTGCCGAACGTCATGTCATAGCCCTCCGCGGTGAGTGCATCGGGAGGAGATAGTACGCCTCTAGTAAGCAACGGGTGAGTCCCAAAAGTTATCGGCACAAGTGAAGTCTACCATACGCATTGTTGAACAGGATATGTAATTCGGTTTCTTTACTTCAAACGATCGGGTCCGGGGTCAGTCCGCGGTAGAGAGGCATCACACAACCGCGACGTACCTGTGGAACTTGGCGGCCGCCTTATCGATGCTCTGGAAAGAAGAAAGGTCCAACTCGAGCCAGATAGCCTCCTTCCCTGTCTCCGCCAATAACTCTGCGATGGCGGCTTTAGCACGTGGCTCATTTCTTGCAGCAAGATACACTTTGGCGTTCTTCGCTAGGAGCATCTGATGAACGTTATAAGGTAATCCAGCTCGACGGAACACAAATCCAAACGGAGATGGGTACCTTGCATGTCGCCTTGCCGATACCAGCGTTTCCTCCAGTGACGATGATAACCTTTCCGGTCAAATCTGGGACATCCTGCTCCGTGAACTTCGGTTTCGGAAGGAAGATGTTCGTAGTGTAGAAAAGTCGACCGTAAACTTGGAGAGCGGAGGTGTATTGACCCATCTCGATAGCTCGGGAGCAAGCAACTGAAGGTGGGTCGCTTCAGACCACGCACTTATAACCTGCATTCAGCGCGTGAAGTCCACCGCGCCTTGTCTCCTTCCATTCTCTCGGGTCCGCAGTACAGGAGGAATGGCGACGTGCTGTCCGCCTTAACACTCCATTCGACATTCGGCAGCAACGATCTCAGCTGGGCAGGAAGCTCCGTACTTCCACGAGTGCGGACTTCCCTCCTGTTTGGTGGGGGCAGGGTGTCGTTCCCTGCTTGCTTCTCTGGACTTGGTGGCCTGTGAAAGAATCAGCGTCCTGGGCGGTTTATCACCCCGAATATTGTGAGATCCCCGTTGGATCTCCCCTTCTCTTCCAACGGCTGCGCACCGCTGCGACCTCCCACCTCCCTTGGTCGGTTGGTCGCCGAGTGGTCTGGGCATGGACCCAACGACCTCGCTAAAGAATGGCTCCACCAGGCTCTGCCTGTGTGGGGGTGAATTGGCCGCAGTCTTCCATGTGATTGGAAGCGCTCCTCAACAGGAGCACCCTCTCTCCACCCGCTCTCTGTTTCCCAACCGGTTGATCGCCCGTCCCGTGGCCGCCTTCTCCCCGTTGATTCCGGTCGCGCCTATACGGCGCTCTCAGACGACGCCTTCTCGGCACTCTCTTTTCGGGCCGGTTGATTGCCTGTCTCCTGACCCTTCCCATTGAACAGGACGATCTGCCGTAGTTATTTTTTTCCCCCGCCGAACCCCGGCTTTCGTTGCAAGTTGTTTCATATGACCCAACTGTGTGTTAGATAAGACAGCCGCTCCTGTACCCATGTACGTAGCTAGCGGGATAGAAATCGCGGTGAAGTCCACACGTCGTCAATCAAGCTGGTGAGATTCAGTATTGCTGCGCAGCGTGGGGTAGAGTAAACGATCACAAGTTTGTATATCAGCCAATCGTGCATGCAGCCAGCAGAACAAGCGGAGCGAGAAAAACAACAGCCGGAAAAAAAGTCCAAGAAACCGATGCAACAGTTGATCAACCAAGAAACCCCAAAGCAAGAGCGGAAAGAAATCCTTCCTAAATCTTATGTGGTGGCTGTTCGCCTAGCTTTCTTCAATGCGTTTTTGAACTTGTCTGCGAGTGTATCCTTCCGGGTGGGTGTCGTAGCGGGCATGGGTAACGGTTCGGCAGTCGTGTTGGTCGTCATGGGTGGCTTTGGAGAATGATTAGGCTGAGCGTGTTCAGGGACAGGCATGGAGATGATTGGAGGGGTTATTGTGGAACCGGGCGGATTCAATTCGTTGGGTTCATCTGCCGCTTTCTCAGTGTGCTGGAGAGGGACCTAAAATCACTAGATGAGAACCAGCCGCCAAATTACAAGGCGAGGACACTTACATCGGAGGAATCGGAGTCTTTCCCAGCTCCACCCTTCTCGTGGTCGGACATTTGTTGGCTCTTCCCGTCCTCTTCAAGGTCGCGGTTGTTTGCTTCAGGGTCCTCTCGTCGACCAACGATCTTCGCTTTGATCTTTGTGTAAAGAACAAACAGGAGGATGATGCCTAAGAGCAGAAGTTGGGATGAGAACCGAAATGTGTCCAGAAACAATAGGCAACGACTGACCGAAAATGCCGCCGACAACATATCCCGCGATCTTGCCGTTCTTGGTGACCGGACAAGGGATCTCGACCATCCTACCGTTGAACGGTGAGCAGCTGTACCAGCGATAGAGAATGCGGATCTTACTGTTCATTATAGCATCGAGTGATCTTTGAGTTCTTGTCCTTGACCTTCTTCGTCTTCGACTTGGATCCAGAACTAGACAAGCTAGGGGAACTGGAAGACGCAGAAGAAGTGGGGCTCGAATTCTTTCCACCTCCCTTGCCTTCAGCCACTGCGACGACGAGCAGGACCGTCAATGCCAACGCGAGGAAATTGCAGAGCACGTAGTTCAGAGCACCCTTCCTGGCCATATCTCGAGTGGGTACCGATGACTCGCGGGGTAAGCCTGAGGAGATGAGGCGTGCGAGGGGGGTGTAAATCGGCGAGCACAATCGCACTGAAACCGCGACTCATTTTATTCGACGGGGCATGGCTAACTGTGGTCCCGGCTGATGACATGGACAGCCTGGGAATGGCTGGTGGACATGGGCACTGGAGGGGAGGCCCCAACCAGCGGGGCGGGAAGATCCATGGTGCAGATGCTTGGGTCCAAGGAATTGAGGAACGTCAATCGACGGCTGGGCTTTCGCACGCGTCGGTTGCGACCGTGCCGATTATCCTGGAACCGCTACGATGACGAGTGGGAGCCCGTGCGTCCAACGCATGGACTCCCTTGAGGGAGGTTTTCGGAGCGACAAAACGGGTTTTCTCTCAGGCGCCGCCCGTTCATTGGATGATCGCGGGCAAGGGGTTTCGGTCAGGGCCGATCCTCGAACCGAAAGATCCATTCGCTAAACACGCCCTTGGCGTAATCGATTGATTCATGGCCGCCCAAAGGCATACGGTCGGTTCAGGCGCAACATGTTCGTGACGATAAAAGTTCACTTAAATAGATCGATATTACAAGGTACATAACTTAGGAGCTGGAAATCCAGAGGGTATTTTAACGGGGAAAAAAACGGAGCGTATCTGCCTACACCAACCGCATGTTCTGTTTCATGCGCGGGCTTGGGGAGCTGGGAAAGATGGAGGGGGGGCGAATTGGGGTGGGGGAACGTCTTGCCTCCATTCGCCCGGATTGTACGGAGCTGGAGGTTGTGAGTTGGGCTGTATTGCGGTAGGTCAGGGTCATGGAGGTCGATCGAGGAGGTAAAAGTGTAAGGTTCTTACAAGTGTGGGAATGTAAGGAGAGGAGCCGCCTTTTTCAGGGCTTCCGTCATGCCCTCCGATGATGTACGGCGCGTCCTGTGGTTGAGCGGACTTATTCATCCCCTTCAACTTGCCCGAACGCTTCTTGATAAAAATGATGAGGGCGACGATGAGCAGGACTGGAAGCCGAAGAATCTCGTGAGCAAGGAGAAACATGGTAATAGTCATGCACGTACGAACGACGATTGCGCCAACGACGCCAGCGATGAGAGCCACTGGGATTGATTTCTTGCTCCCAGATTTGCTCGAGGAAGATTTAGACTTCTTCCCCTTGGCCGCGACAGTGACAGCCTGGGAGACGGTCAAGAGAAAAGCCAAAGATGCGCAGGTAAAGGGATTCATGTCCTGTGAGAGCAGCAAGGGGAGTGTACCAACTGGGGGGTCGATGAACCATCTCGCTTCCCTAGGTCGGTTTATATGGGCTTGCGTTTGACATGGCTGATGGATGGGGTTGGGTCAATCAGACGATCTTGACAGCCCGTGGTCATGGACAGATCCCCTCAAAATCCCTGGAGGATTCTTCCTCGTTTCAGACAGCTCGGTTGACCAATCCCTTGAGATCCCGCGACGTCCATGATCACGGCAATGCCGCCAAATCCCCTCTAACGCCTCAAGATGATTGACAGTTGACACGTGAGATAAAGTTACGCCATGCCTCAAAGAGAGCGTGGCCAATGGCGAGCACTGGGAGGTATCCATGCGGGTCGCTGGTGCGCGCTCCGAGCTCATGGGAACGAGCAAACGTTCGCCGTTCCGGAATTGTCCAAGCCAAGGCGGGATTTGGGTGATGGGAAACACCTTCCTAATAAGGCACCTCGCGCCCCTCGCCTTCATCCCCGTCCTGGGCTCAAGCGGTCACCGGTCACCGGTCACCGCCCGCCGACTTCGAGTTTCTTTCTGGCTCATGAACACCGACAATCTTTTCTAACGACTGCATTTTATTTATACCTTCATTATGTCGGAAGGAACTCACGCCGGCGGGTTTATCAACGGACGCTGTTACGCTGAGAAAGTCCCGGACGATGGACCGCCGTTGTACCACAGCGGAGATTTTCACTTCCAGGGTGCGTCTCACATATTGTTTGTCTCTTCATGGCTAGCTGACATCAGAACCTTCAGCTCACCATGTAAAGTGATGTTCCATCTTTGGGCCATGTCACATTGACAGCCGTGTATAGGTGGGATGGATTATCGCCGGAACTTTTGCCTTGATCTCGACGATTGCGTCCATCTGGCTCGTCAACAAACATCTCCAATGGTATACCAATGTGCGTCCTCAATTCTGCTGTGCGCATTTATTTCGGTTATTGACAACTTTTTCTAGCGAAAGCAGCAAAGATGTGAGCGTCTCCCTTGTTGCCATTCGGTCCCGATCCGAATAACACCTACAGACATCGTGCGATTGTTGTTTATGGTCCCCATTTACTCTTTGATCAGTTTCGCATCATACTTGTTCTGGGTGAGGAGAAACGTTAGGCGACTGTCGTTCGGTCCCACTGAATCACGCAACGGACAGAATCACTCCACGCCCCTTATACTTATCCGGGACTGTTATGAAGGCGTCGTCCTCACCTCATTTTTTTACCTCCTGCTTACCTACCTTTCTCCGAACCCGGACGAACAAAGGGAAATCTTTCGCCTCAACGGATTATCTCACGAGAACGACCGCCAACGAAAGAGGAAGGGCCAGAAACCTCGGAAATGGGTTTTCCCCCTCGGGTTTGTCAAGTCCAGGCCGGCGGTAAGCTCCTCCAGCTAACCGCCTCACGAACTTTCCTGAAAGAGAAGTATCACCAGGATGGGTTATATTTTCTTCAAATCATGAAATGGGCCGTGCTGCAGTACTGTGTGATTCGACCAGCGTATGTAACGCATGTGATCGACTGGTTGTGGGTCGCTCAGGTTATCTCAGGACCACTCTCGCGGCGGTGATTCTTGACTACATGGGGCTTTATTGTGAAGCTTCCTGGACTCCTGGGTGGGGTCATCTCTACGTCAGTTCCTCCGCATCGAGTCGGCGAAACGGTCCTGACCGAGTTTTAGATTGTGGTGATCGTCTCAATATCCGTCACCGTCGCCATGTATTGTTTGATCCAGCTTTACGTCGTGATCTCTGAGCAACTCAAGCCGCACCGGCCTTTGCTCAAATTGTTCTCCGTCAAGGCAGTTGGTGAAGGAACTTTCTTCGCGCTCGCTGCGGATTGGTCGTTGATGGATGCGTACAGTGTTCCTGACTTTCTGGCAAGCTACGGCTTTGTCCGTGTTTGCTATGCTCGGCGTCGTGAAGGATGTGGGTCTCAGGTTCTCATGTACCCGACGCCTCTCCTGACCCCGATGTGCAGACCAAGTACATGACAGCGGAGAATATCAACATCGGCATTGGCGCCATCTTGGAGTGCGTTGAGATGACGTGAGGAACCTCTCTTTGTTTTTCGACTCGATTAATGTTCAACATACGCGCAGCATATTTGCCTTCCTGCACATCAAATGCTTCACTTACAAGGTCTACATCCCTGACCCATCCACGATAGAAGGTGATTTGAATGACCACCGTACACCTCGGCTCAAGTCTCTTGGTCACGCGATGAACCCGATGGAGACGTTCCGGGAACTCTGGGCTGGCACTGTTTATGTTTTCCGAAAGTGGAGAGGGAAGGAGACGGACAAACAGGCTCGGAGGGTGGCTGCTCACCAGGGTGTGTTTGGGCATTCAAGGTTGAGGATTCTGAGCGATGCCTCTGTCCAGAGTGAATCACTTATCCGCGGTGGTCAAGAGAAGAGGCGGGAAAAGAAGACCACGAGCCCCTTGCGGCGGGTCGAGTCTGGAAGGTTGGATGAGGTGTTGGTTGACGTGAAGAGGGAGGTTTACCTGGGTTCTGAAAGACAGTGGCTTGGAGTTGGGGATAGTCGAGACTACGTCCTCGGGTCAGTCACGCGGGAGAAAAGTGAGGGTTTTGAGGATGCAGTTGCCAAGGAACTCTACAGGAGAGGTTACACACTGAGGGGTAAGGGTCTTCTCGTTCTTCCGACCGTGGACGCAGCACTCATCCTCCAAAACAGAGGTCAGTAAACACAAGAAGGGCAGGTCTGTCTCCCGAGACGTAGATATCGAGCAGGGTCACGTCCGGAGCGGAAGTCACGGTCGGTCCTGGTGGCGAAGCATCTACCAACGAGTATCCCAGTCTGGTGGGGACGATGAGCAGGAGAAACATTTATCCCCTCATCCGAAGCGCAAATCGTCTTCTCGATCCAAGGATTCAGTCCAAGCCCTCCCTCTAATCCAGGAAACACCAAGGAGTGGCCTCGGTTGTGTGTACGAGGATCCTCCTCCCCCTTCGGCCCTGGGTGCATACCGTTCAGGTCGGTTCACAGATAATGAACGTAAGATCCCGCGCAAGATACCTCCCCGTGCTTCCCCCCCACCCACCTTAGATCTCGCTCACCAACCTCCTGAACCTGCAAAGCCAAAAGTTAACCCCCCAGCCAAGCTCGGCCGATCTGACAGCCTCCTCGATCGGGTGTTTGCCTATCTCGGGAGTGACGCTCACGCAACGAACACGGATTTAGGTCATGGCACCGAGTCACAGCCCAGCCGACCGACCAGTTTGTGGAGAGCGGGGAGTGCCAACGTGGTACCAACGCACGTTCCAGAAAGGTCGACTGTGACGCAGGTGGGTGTCTCTGACGGCGTTGACCCACAGCCCGTTTCTCCGGCCAGGGGTGACATTGTTGGAACGGGTGGTATTCTGGGTCGAGGTGAAGAAACCCCTGCACCTAAGAGGTCACACATCAGGGATGGGGCGGACCATTTTGTCACCCCGCCGCAGCCATCCCCGGCCGTCGATCCTCCACCTGTTCAACTGGTGAACTCACTGCAGCCTCCTCAGCCACCTGGTATTCCTGAACCGAGCGCTGGCTATGATCTTTCATTCCCTCTTCTCCCTCTTCGTGCGGGGTTTGAACCTCAACGACACACGCCCGAGCAAGTAGATCCGAGAACAACCTTTTCGTTCCCAATGCCAGACCCTCGATCTCGCTCGCCTCCGAGCTCACCGTCAAACTTGACAAGACCACGTCGCGCTTCCCGTAACGAAGCTCTCCTTCGGTCGTTCCCAGAACCGGCTCATCGCCCTCCTCCTAACGTGGGACCAACAAGATTCACTCCACCCAGGAGTAAATTGACGATGCCAGTCCCTCTCGTCCAACCTCTACCGCGTGGCAGTGGGAGCCTGAAGAAGAACAGGACGAACACACTACCAGCTCCCGAGCAACACGCTTCGCCCAACGATGAACCGTATCGGGAGTCTCGCTCACGGAGACACTCTCAGTCGATTCAAGTCCCTCGCCAGACGACTGACCCTAATTATGTGTCACATCCTCCGAATCACTCATCAGGGAACCCTCACCGCAGAACCTCGCAACCGCTTCCGATGCTTCAAGAGACGAGTCACCTGCACATGAGCCCTCCGTCAAGTCCTCCGCAACGATCGTCGCGTCGGTTGTCCTCTCCATTGATGTCGGCACTCCCTCATCATAAACCGACTCGATCGAATGCTGTCCATCGGAAGTCTCCAGGTTTCCGTTCTCCCGCCCGAGTCACGAGCCCACGGATGAATTTGCTGGCGGAGCTGAGGGGTGTACCACCGGTGGAGAGTGATAATTGGTCGAGGTATCCTGTGCCGGGACCTGGCCATGGAACCGGTTCACCACCGAGGATCGAACGGACAAGATCACCGCCAACTCCGAGGAGTCCGCCTTTCGTTAATACCCACATGCTTCCGTTACCAACGGATAGCCCGCGAAGCGATATGGAAGAGTGGGCTTCCGCGGTTTCTTCCCTCCCACCGAGTGTGAGAACAAAGCGACCATAACCCCCGCTGGCATAGCCCTTTATTTTCATCCTTTCGCAATTTCTTCTGTTATTACTTGCTTTGCTTTATTTGATTCCCGCGCATTTAACGACCCATAGCTCCAACGCATTGTTTACGACCGCTCACGACTGACCACTCATTTTAGCATGATAGGTATTTTTTATCTCACGACCAATCTCCTCACGACCATCTGTGTTTGTTTCCTCTGTTGTAGTGCTCTAGTGTTGTTTGTAAAACACGCTCTTTGGCTTTAGTGGGGGTCCGTCTCCTCGGAGTCCATCCACACCGATACACGACGTTTCTCTTGCTTCTCACAGCTGGCCGTTGATCGAAGGTATGGATGAACGGATGTCATTAAAATGGGTAGAAAACGTTAACCAACCACTAATCCAATCCTCGAGTGAACATCGGCCACCCTGAGATTAGTTTGTTTGCGCGTATTTGGCCGTCCGCCTTGTGGTACGTGGGTGAAGAACTCAGTCTCCTGAAACGACAGCCATGTCGTCGGCAAAGACCCCAACCTCCTCATTATCAGGTAGTCCCAATCCACACTCCTTTGTGCTCTGTTGAATGTTAACTGCAGTGGTTGAGTTACTCGCCAAGTGAGTTTGGTACCGAAGCCTGGCAAGGATCCGGAGAGCGCATTCAGGAGGTGCTTCCCCAAAGACTTCCACAACACGCCCGTCCCCTGCCACCAGGCTTCCCCAGGAGATCATTGAAATGATTATCACCCACCTCAGTTATGACATACGTAGCCTCCGCGCATGTTCCCTCACCTGTTATTCCTGGTACATCGCCGCCGTCCATCCTCTCTATTACACCCTTATCACTCCAACCTATTACTGGTGCAGAAACAAATTTCTGTGGCCCGAACCACTCCGGTACATGCACAAGCTTGGTTTACTTCCCTTGGTCAAAGAGTTCCAGGTCCAGATACGCAGCCCCATTGGCACCGATGGATTTTCCCCAGAACTGTTCAACTGTCGTATCCTACGCCAATTTTCTGCATTAACCAATGTCCAGGGGCTTGGGATAGACTGCTTGGACGTCCACAAGTTTATGCCGAGGATTCGACGATACTTTGGACAGTTCTTACCAACAGTCCGATCTCTCACCCTGAGAGAACCCAGAGGGTCCCGCCGCCAGATTCTATACTTCATCGGACTGTTTCAGCACCTGGACGACCTTAAACTCTACAGTGTACACAGTTTCCAGGAGAGACCAACGGGTGACCTGACACTCATTCCGCCCTTCACCCCTCCGCTACGAGGACGGTTGACGATGACGCGATTCGGAAGCATGGGGTTCTTGAAGGATATGATTGACCTATTTGGGGGGATCCGGTTCCGTTGCATGGACCTTTTTGAAGTGGACGGGATGCGGCTCCTGCTGGGTGCTTGTGCAGAAACGTTGGAGGTTCTGCGGTTGTATCCAACCGATCGTCGCGGTAAGGAGATTTCTCTGGATGGCATGCAGGTGCTAGCTGATAATTCCTCAGCTAGTTTTTCCCTTGGGGACATTGACCTATCACAGAACAGGTCGCTTCGGGCCCTCGAGGTCACAGCATCGTCTGTTATTGGTGGAGAACCGGAGTTTTTGACGCGTGTGCTTTCGACCATCACATCCCCTGCGTTCTCCGAGGTCGTCGTCTTTTATAGGGACTATACCTTCCCTGGTGTACGAGGATCCCCGCTGTTCTTGGACCTCTCTGCTTTCCGTATGATGTCAGATGCTGACATAGTGGAGCAAGCCTCGAAGCATCACAGGCGATTCGAGCTGTTCCGCGAGATGCACAAAGTACGGGGCTTTCAGTTGGTGTTGTGTGCGGATGTCTGGGACCGTGTGGTGGAGTACACGGTACAAGTGTTAAAACAGGCGGTAGCAGTAGAAAAGGCGAATGGGGGATTTGGTGGTCTCTTCTCTGAGCCATTGGTGGTTTCCACTCCGCGGAGGTCTCCTCCCGGAATTACAACAACCTGGTCTGTTGACTCCTGCATCCCATGGACCCCACTTTAAAAGCTGTCTAGCGATAGACCAGAACATGCATCAGGAAGGACACCAAGGCTGTCACTCCCCCTACTACTGTTGACGGCGTGCAAACCACATTGTGATTCCTTAGCCGGACCATGGCTGCATGTTCGACTGATTGCTCCTTTCTCGCCCTTCCTGTACCCTATTTTAACTCATGCGTTTCGCGGCTTCTCTTTTTCGTTTCCTATCGCCTCCCTTATCTCTTATCCATCATCGGGGTGTGGTCGGCCACCATGTACAAATATTGCCCTGAAAACATTCATGAAATTGGTCTCGTCCTACGTGATAAACACCGTTCGTGCCCATTCCCCGTTAATGAGCGAAGATATACGTTCCGCAAATCGACCACGGCGGCGACGGCGCGAGCCCCTCACGTCAAACAGTTCATTCCAGTCTAGTGTACCCATCCCCAAACGTCGAGCAACGACCAGTTGTCTTGGTACGCCCCTCAAGGTTCGCGAGCTTGCGATTGGTGATTCGGAAGGTCGACGGGATCCATCTCGATGTCCTCGCGAACGGCGGGTGCCTGTATATCAGGCAAAGGACCACTAACGAAGTTGACCGTACTGAAATGCTTCAACTGCCACTCTCGGTCGCCATCCGGATCCGCGGACTGTTTCAACGAGAGCGCGAACCTAAGGGTCAAGATGTGATTGATGCTGTGAATGAAGTGAGTATAGCCACTC
>Ga0307517_10011351_pt1 | contig 12354 bp, 4 predicted proteins | sample 23_EM_MG_FD_194515 | JGI IMG/M metagenome (GOLD analysis project Ga0307517, IMG submission 194515) | Populus trichocarpa ectomycorrhiza microbial communities from riparian zone in the Pacific Northwest, United States - 23_EM | ecosystem: Host-associated > Plants > Roots > Unclassified | place...
TTATGGATGTGTGTTAACTAAGTAAATATAGGAAGAACGTTTGCTTATTAATGTCGAAAGAATTTATATAAAACTATTTTAAGATCTCATTTAACTATATATTTCAATTTATGGTGAGATGGTTTTTCACAGCTAAAATTAAAATCGCTATTTTTTTCTTTTGATTTTTAATGAATTATCAGGCTACTGAAATGAAGTCCATTTATCCCCAGCTAGCCCTGTTCTTAAGCATGCATTCACAAGATTTTTTTTTTCCTTGTAGCATGCATAAAAGTCCAACTAGACTGGGACTTGAAAAGATAGATTAACATCAATCGTTGCGTAGCCTTATCATGCACGCCAAAAAAAAAAAAAAAGGTAAGAAAGAAAAGTTCTATTATGACTCTGCACATGACACTACTCGACTACAAGTTAATTCCATGGAGGCTACTAGCAAACAGCTCAGCACATCTTTGTATGAAAGAGAAAGAGAGAGATACAAAAATCACCACGGAATAAAGAGAATATATCCAAACACTCGCATAAGTCCGTCCGTCTGATTTCAATAATTTCCCACCCCAAGAAAACATGCAGGCTCCAGTACTAAAAGCAGACGTCCAAAAATGGTGCTGGCCACTTGGAGAGAAGGATATTCAATTATTACATGCAGGTAAACATTCATTGCTAAGTGATGTCTTGACAAATCTGCCTTGAATCCAACCTTTGTGATCATAAAGGTTTGTTCGATCTATGGTTGGATTTTTCTTAGTATTCGAGAACTTGGAAATTAAAAACCTACGATGGACCCCAATTCGTCGAATATATCTAGCACATGTACCGATGTACGCATCCAGTCTCAATTCTTTTGAGCATGCGATGATCAAGGACATGGCAAGGTCAATTATATCGTTGATTTTTAGCTTCCTACATTTATTGCAGCCCTTTAATTCTAACAGTTGCATACGTCTTTCATTCTAGTCTAAATTGGCTGCACGTATTTTACATCATGTGTACGAGAAGAAGAAGAAGAATTGTAACTCGCGAGTTTTGATGCTGGACAGCTAAATTGAGGATCAATCCATGCAGATGATGGCCATGTTATTCTTGGTAGCCCTTGAGAGATTCGGGTAGAATTTTCTTTGTGTTGGTTAGCACGTAGTAGTTTGCATATTAATGAAGATTGAAAATCGCTGTTGACAATTATGATCAACTTTATGGATATACTGGACTCAGAAGTTCTTATCACAATATACAGGAATAGGATTTGATAGCACGACTCCTTCTCTTGTTGATAAAAGATAGCTTGAATTAATGCGATCCTTTCAAGTTTCAAGTTTTAATTTACCATAATAAACTGGTTTTATTAATAATATCTTAATTATCATAAAAAAAAGTTTTGTTGATGAACATATACTCTGGTATTTATTAATGAAAGCTACTTTCATTCTATATATATATATAAAAAATTGATGACAAGGAAAAAAAAACTAATTGGACGATAGGTACAGATTATAGAATCTTTGTAGTGGCACTAAACTCCGCCGCGAGTAGTTGTCAACCCTTTACTATTTAGAATTTTCCAAAACTATATATTCTCCCATTATCAAAACGTCAAAATATTAATTACTTGGTTTTCTTATTATATATACATTTAATTATAACTCTTTTTTTGTTTAATTATACCTATAAACTATCTGTTATAAGTAATCAAGGAAATATTTTAAGATTTTATTTTGATACTTTATAAAAATAAAATTAATTATGCTGTATAAATCCGGATATTATTTACTATACTATGTTAAAAAAAAAAAGATGTATGCATTAAGATTTGAAATTTGTTAATTAGCAGTGAATAAACTCCTAAGGCTAATTTTGCTAATTTGATGTATGCTTCATTAAACAAGGATACCATTGAAAATAACTTCAAAGCATATGACATGGCATGGAATTACATTGATTACACTTTATTAATGTGTGAAAAGTCAAATAAGACTAATATTATAAAATATCACTTGCACACTCGTTGTTCCTAACTTTTTGCGGTATATATCCAATCTGTTGCCCTATTGGCCCTTCTGTCCAAACCTGCACCCATCGGTCTCAGCCTCTTTAGCTGCCCCATCACTTAGCCATAGTCAAAAAATAAAGACCCATCCCATCATATTAACTTGACATTTAAAAAAAAAAAAAATAGATGACTGGACAAAGGAATAGGATAATCCTGACTTTTGCGGGCTGAGTGATGGCTAATCTGACTTAGTTTCATGTTTTGCTGCCAATGCCTAACAATTTAGTTCCATTGAACATGTTAGGACCGAGGAGCTGGTGAAACTTTCTTCGGGCAGAATTCATGGCAGATGGCACCATGAAGCAGGCGGCAATCGACAAACTCCCACCATTTAGGCCCAAATCTTACTTGTTTTGGTTCATGCCCAAGCCTTCTAATTTATCTTACTCGCCTTCCATTCAAAAGATTCTGGGCCTTAGTGAATCTGGACTGACCGTGAGCCTTTGTTAGCTTGATCCTAAGTGGGCTCGAGACAGCATAGGCTTCTTTTAGTGAGCAGGTTTAGATTTTTAAGATAACGCTACCACTTGGCCCTGGGAGACTGTCTGAAATCCATTTTGGTGCATAAGCAGACCCTTTTAACATGGGATAACATCGAAGGAAACAGGAAAAGCTCTGCATCCTCAATTGGACGTTGTATCCAAGTTCCTGACATGCAGCTTCACAAGAGAAGGAACATAAAACTAAAATACAAAGAGAACAGTCAGGATTCAAAGTGTAAATTCAGTAACTACGTATCACTTTCTCCTTTCCAAAAATTATAGTTGTCTTGATGACGTAGTAGCTAGCATTGTCAAGTCGTTATTCATGGATTGGCTCTTTAGTTTGTAAGGTCAAGCTGTAAGACTTTGAAATTAATGAATTTGTAATGTAGAGTTTACATGCTGTTTGTAGGGTTAAATGGATTTTTTAATTTGAAAACTTCTTGAGAGTATTGATTTGAATTCTAAATAGAATTTAATTGCTAAAAAAATAACCAAAAATAAATCAGGGAAAGAACCTCTGATTTGCTATAGTAGTTCCCTTGAATTGATATTAAAAATAATATTCTAAAAATACTCTTAACAACACAAACTCTATTTGTTTATAAAAGAATAAAAAAAACCACTATTTCTTTCCTTCTCTTTTTCTAATCTTCGTGCCTGCTACTTGAAGAGGGGATGTAAACTGCAGTAAAAGTGGCTGCTAAATTTTTTCTATATAGCTCCTCTTTTATAACTACAAAAGAGCTGCAGAGGGCAAGCATAATGAACAATTTGCAGATTATTTTACGCCTTTTCCAATTAATTTTCTTTTACGGATCTTAACTAATTCCAGTAATGAATAATGAGGATGAAGATTAACAAGTCCTTTTCTTTTTCAAATTATGCCTTCCTTAATTCTCAACAAGTCAGCACTCAGCAGAAATCAAAATCCGTCTCTTTCAAAGCTTTAACTCTCTCAAACACCTAAAACATGTCCACGCAGCCCTTCTCCGCCTCGGCCTCGACGAAGACACTTACCTCCCTAACAAGGCCTTACGATGACAATTCTTCTTAATCACAGTTTACAAGTTTGAATCTAAAACAACCGCAAAAAATCTAAAGCATAGTTTAAGATGCTGCTGAAATAAGCGCTTGACCTGTCTCCTTAAATAGAACAGTCATCAAAATACAGTTCATGAGAGCAATAAACAATTTGCAGTCTATTTTACAACCAATTTAGAAAAAGTTTTCCTGCCCTTTAGCCTTTGTAATTCTTAAGTTAAAAGGGCCAACATCATTCTTTTCATTTTACTTGGAATGAAAAAAACTCTCTGCCTCCAAATTGATTCGGTACTTATTGAGTTTTTTCTGGGACTTGAGTTGTATAAAGTGTATATCCTCGAATCAGATTTTGTGATATCCTTGATCATATAAAAGGGGAAGTCCAACATGAAGAATGATTAAAGCTATATATCTAGTCCAGCACTTGGGATGTTAGAGTTAGACTGGGAAATTAACATGAAGGTGGTAAAATATTACAAGAATAGTGTAAAAAAAAGGTAAATATAAGGGTTCTTGCAAAAAAAAAAAATTGTAAGAAAAACTGATTCTAGAGCAAAATAGTCAAAATTCAATTCATTTTCATAGATATTTCAAATAATATAATTAAATTTAATATGTGATTTAATATTTTATTATAAATATAAAAATTATAATATATTATTAAATAAATTCAAATTATATTTAAGATTGAATTAAATTTAACATGTAATTCAATTCGCTGTTAAGTTTCTTTTGATCTTCGTTTTGATAGGAAGCGTGGACTTTAAACGATTTTCATTGGGCTTTCAAAATAGATAGTTCTTACTCTGTTCAATTCAGGCCTGCTTGGACTCCTATTAATGACACCCAACGTTTGACTTTTCTTTCCACCATATTTTAAAAGTAAACTCCGAAATAATAAGGCATCCTTAACATTATCATAAAGGGTCCCGTCAGAAACCAGAAAATTTAGTTAGGGAGCTAAATTATAAAATCTTTTTAGAGAAAGGTAAAGTTTTAATTTCACTAGTTTATGGGTTAAAATTATAAATTGTTAAGCAAAAGGTTGAAAAAAACAAATTATGCCTATCAGCCCCCTATATCCGTCACTGGGTCCCGTACCGCGTGACAATGTTAATTCGCATGTGCCCGTCCATACTGTTTTTTTTTTCTTTAACGCTATTCTTTCCCTGGTGTTATTATTAGATTTTTTTTACTAGTCCCGTGCTGTTGGAGCATGGGTGAGTTAACTTTTTTTTCATATAAAAAAAAAATTCAAATGATAATATCTAAGTAAAGATTAACTTAATAAATTCGTGATCTGAAATAACATCATGGAAGGAAAGGAAAAAAAAAAAGTTTAAGGTACAACAAAGCTAATTTTAAAGGATAAATTTTTAAAAAAAAACAAGAAAAACAAATCTAAATATGCCCGAGTTCACTCCACTAACACACCAACTTCGAAATGAAATTGAGATAAGATAATTAATTTTTTTTTGAAAGAAAATCAAATCTAAATAAATATAAAAAACCTGAGTTATATTGGGTTAACCTAACGAATCTGTGACCCGGGATAACTTTATGGAAAGAAAAGGCATAAAAATAAAAAATATCAAGATCTAATAGCCAAATCTCAAATGATGAAACTAAAAAAAAACATTAAGAAAAAATCAAAAGCAACCCATGTTAACTTGATTAATCCGTGACCTGGGATAACCTAAAAGAAATTAAAGAAATGGATAAAAAATAGAAAGCTCAAGATAATAACTAAATGCCAAATGATAAAATTATTAAAAAAAAATTAAGTTAAATCGAGATAATCTTCGAAACTAGCAATTCTAGTCATGAGACCGAGATAATTATAAAAGATAAAAAAATCATAAATAAAATTCTTAGCCATTAAAAAATTAAAAAGAAAACAAATAGTAATCGAAATAATAAGATAATATAAAAACTAATGAAAGAAAATAATGAGGGACTTAATCCAAAAATAAAATAAAATAAAAGATAAGAAAAAAACAATTAAAAGAATGTGGAATGGAATTGGATAAAAAAACAGATAAAATAAAATGTTGAAGAAAAAATTAAAAGAAAAAACAAATTAAAAGAACAAGGACCAAAACTAGATTAAAAAAAACAAATAAAATAAAATATTGAGAGACTAATTGAAAGAAAAAAACAAATTAAGAAAATGATTAAAAAAAAGCAATTAAAAGAATGACGATCCAATCTGGAAAAAAATAAAAAATAAAATGTTGAGTGACAAAATTAAAAGAAAAAACCAAGAAAATGATAAAAAAAAAACATTTAAGAGAATGAGTATCATATTTGATATAAAAAAAAACAAAATCAAAATCAAAATCAAATGAATAAAATTAAAAAAAAAACAATTTAAAACAAAGAAAGACCAATAAAAAAAAGGATTATAATTGCAAGATAAAATAAATGGAATGATAACCTTGTTTGTTTCACCTAACACAAATTTCAAGAAGAGAAGAAAAAAAAAAAAAAACCAACCTTTATGATTTGAGAAATATGCATTACTTTATAAGTTTCACCTCCATAAAACGCTTTAAACACATGGTAATAGAAAAATTTTAGTTATTATATGACTTTGCATGTGTCAATAATTTTTTATTTTTATTTTTATTTATGAAAATATTAATTTTTTTCTATCCAAATAGAGTATAACAAAAAATAAATAACCCATAAAAAATATTAAAATAACCCTTTACCCATCCTTTAATTTTATTGATTTTAAATTATTCCCAGTCAATTTACAAACAATCTTTATATCCCATTGAAAATACTGTTATAGCCCTATAAACAAAATAAAAACTGTGTGCAGATAAAGGCAAAACAATAATTATACTCTGCAATTCCACAGTAAATTACCTCGTATTCTACCGTAAAAAACCATCAGTTTTAGAGTTTTTTACAATACGCAACCAAATTAAATACTAATAATTTAACCTTACTTTGTCACGTCGGTGGGTCGTTACATATTTATGGCACGAGTCACGACTACCAACCTTTTCTTTTTTGTTTTTTCCTTGACATTATACTATACGCGAATACATTTGTTCATTTGTTCCCCCCTGAACCCGTCCATATGTTCGACTCAGTTATCCAAGCAAGTTAGACATTTTTTCTCGCATTTCTGTTTTCTCATAGCATAAAGGGTGAAAAACCATACGTCTCAGTCTTGTTAGTTTTAGATGTATCCACCAATAATTCATATTTTAAGTTCCTTGATAATCTTTCCTCCCCTAAAAAAAAAGAAAAAGAAAAAGAAAATCAAAGATTGGAAATCACACAAATAGCACTAACAGAAAAAGGCTCAAAACCACTACTGTATCACTACTATAGTAGTAGCATTCACCATTTATTCAATAGCGGACCCCTCAAACCCTACTCTCTTTAATGAACCAGTCCCGGAGGCAACTATGGCTCCTTGATAGTCTCTCTCTCTCGCGTGACACTCCAGTTCACGCGCCATAGCCTTGTAAACTTCCTCTCCCTCCCTATCAAACTTGAGATCAGTCATTCAAAACCCCTTCATTTCCCATGGCAGCTGCTTGTTTGATCGACGCAACCCGCTCCACAACCTGCAGAGACACACAAGCAGCAACCCACCTAAAACTAATCTCCATCTTAATAATCTTCTTTACAAGCATAATTGGCATCTCTTTTCCAGTTCTCTTAGCTCGCTATTTCCAAGGCAAACCCGTCTACGACAAGGCAACTCTAATCATCAAGTGTTTCGCGGCAGGAGTAATCCTCTCCACTTCACTAGTCCACGTACTCCCCGACGCTTTCGGTGCACTCTCTGATTGCCACGTAGCATCAAAACATCCCTGGAAAGATTTTCCTTTTGCAGGTTTAATTACTTTAATTGGGGTTTTACTAGCCCTATTAGTTGATTTAACAGCAAGTGCACACGTGGAGCAACACGGGCAAGGGCATGGTGACGGTGACGGTGACGGTGACGGGGAGTACACGGTTGTTGGGACACAGGAGGAAATGGTGGGAAAGAAAGTGAGTGACATGTCGGTTAAGGTGGAGATCATGGGAGAGGTGGATTTGGTTAAGGTAAAGCAGAGGTTGGTGTCGCAGGTTTTGGAAATTGGGATTATTTTTCACTCGGTGATAATTGGGGTTACTATGGGTATGTCACAAAATAAGTGTACTATTAGACCTCTTGTTGCTGCCCTTGCTTTTCATCAGATTTTTGAAGGGATGGGTCTTGGCGGCTGCATTGCTCAGGTAAATTCCTCTTAATTATTTTGTTAATCTAACCTCTGATATGGTATTTAATTGTTAATTAATTCGTGCTTCTTGATGATGTGGTTTAATTAGTTTATTAGCTTCCTAGTTAAAGAGAAAAACAAGTACTCCTATGCATGTGGGCTTGGAATGGGATGATTTGTAAATTTGGGCACTTGCCAGTTTAGAAGGAACGACATGTCTTTCTTTCCAGCAGCCGAGTGTCGTTCATTCCTTCAACCACCTTTACCTTCTAAGAAGGAGACGACCTGCTTGATTGTATTATATCAAAATCTGTAAGCTAATAATTTCCCCATTCATGCAATATAAGAGTGGTGATTAGGATATGTAGTTAGTACATCATGAGCTGCTGGATCATGTTGGAGTTCAAATCTTTTGCAGGAGTATTAATGGCATTTACTTGCTTCCTTGTTGGATGCGTAAAATGTATATTTAGTATTTAGAATTTTACATGGCAATCTTGCGAGAATGAGTCATTCCTCATGAACGATTGACAATAACGAGGATATCAACCAGCTTTTCAGTTTGTTCAACTTTTCTTTCTTTCAAAGAAAGTTGTCGTCGGAACATGTCAACATAAATCGGGCACACTTCTTTATGGGAGAGGATAGAAATACTGTGACAGCTAACATTTCATTCTTGCTATGAATCTGATTGTGCACGTAATGGTGGCAAATTGCAGGCAGGGTTTGGCTTCGGAACAGTGGCCTACATGTGTTTTATGTTTGCAGTGACTACGCCGATGGGGATAGTCTTAGGGATGATCATATTTTCAATAACCGGTTACGACGACAGTAACCCCAATGCCTTGATCATGGAAGGATTACTGGGGTCATTATCTTCAGGTGTACTTGTATACATGGGTCTTGTTGATCTCATAGCTGTTGATTTCTTCCATAACAAGCTGATGAGTTCTGCTCCATGGTTGAAGAAGGCATCATTCATCGCACTAGCTCTTGGCTCTACTTCAATGTCTATCCTTGCTCTTTGGGCTTGAAATTCTTTTTGTGCTCTTGTTTCTGAAGGCTAGACATTAAAGTAATGATACGGGAGCTTGTATACGTCGTTCAAAAACATCAAAACAGCCTTTTATATATATATATATATAAGGACGCTTGCATGTAGCTAGCTATCAAGGTGTATAATTTAGAAAACGTGGTGGCATACGGCCACTTGGTATCAAGAATTCGAGGTAGGCTAGTTACTAGCAAATTTCTTTTTAGTTACATCCAGAGAATGTTATAGCATAAACCTTTCTAAAACGTAGTGCTCTTCTCTGCCATGCAAGTGGAGTGCTGCTAATTTATCTTTCACCTTGATACATATATATAATTAACCTTGGCACTTTTGCTATATGTCTTAGTATAAATATAACTCATTAGTTAGTTAATTATTTTGTTAGTTTACATGTTTTATTAACTTATAATTACTTTTTAACTTATGTTGAAGTTTTTAATTTTAATATGAATATGTTACAGCATTTATCTTCATTGTCTAATCTAAAGTAAATTTATGCGGTGGAGTTAGACTCATTCATTTGTGTAGAATTGAAGTTGAGTCAGCAGATGGATGGTGGGTTATTGTATCCTAAAAAGAATAAGTTGTTGAGAAGGTTTTTTGTATTGATTATTATTATTATTATTATTATAACTTATAAATACTAAAAATCTTAAATCTATGTTAAAAAGGTGATATACTCTTGCCTTGGCTAACTATATCATATAATAAAATTACATTAACAAAAACTCTACAAGTTTTAATAGAAAATTTATTGTGAATTGGTGTAGTGAAATTATATTTTTGCTCTTGAGTGGAAAAAAAATAAGGTTTGAGACTGGAGGTTCTTTGGTCTTTTTTATTGATCCATTAGTCATTAGAAAATTGTTTGAGGGAATATAAGTTTTTTTTATTTTTTAACACAATAAAAATAATGTTTTACCTCCAAAGTCAAAAAATTTAAAACTATTGACAAAAAAATCTTTCGACTTTTCACAATTCCCTTAACAGTAAAAATTTTATTTGCCCCTAGGATCAAAAAAATTATTGGACTACTGGACAAGAGTTGTTTTTTTTTGGTTTTTCCATTATCTATACATGGTAAAAGTATGCGTTTAACTTTAAAAAATACAAAAAATAAGTTTTGCCTTTGCTTTTTTTTTTTTGTACTTTTACATGAGTATTTTGTGTAATTATCAAGGTCATAAGGGGTGTTTTGGTATTTTCACGTTTACTTTTGAATTTTTAAATTATAAAAGCTGATGAACACGTGCCAACGAATAAGTGATGTTCGTGTCATTCAAGCGGCCAGTGAGATGCTACCCAATAGCCAAATCAAGTTTTTCGTCATCTCCCTAAATGTACAACGGTGTCCTCTTTCACATGGAGTAGCACGTGGCGGATTATGGTGGTCGAATTGTCGTCGATGATCGTTTGTTTTTTTCCTTTTCTTTCTCTCTCCTAACAGAAAAGGTACATCATTATCTTCTTTGTTTTTTGGTTTTCAATTTTAGTCTTAATTTTTTTAATTTCTTATTTCATTCTTATTTTTTGTATAGAAGTTTTTTGTTTTTCAATTTAGTCTTTCAATTACAATTGCTTATATGTTTTATTTTTTATTTCAGCCCTCATTCTTTTAATTTTTTATTCTTTTTATAGTTTTAGTTCTCATTCTTTTAATTTCTTATTTCATTCTTATTTCTTTATATAAGTTTTTTTTCTTCAATTTAGTCTTTCAATTACAATTTATCATATGTTTTGTTTTTCATTTCGATCCTCATTTTTTTTCTTCTTCCTTAGCCTTTTTGTTAAGGTTTTTATGACTTTCAATTTCATCCTTCAATCAAAGTATTTTTTTTCTAGTTTAACCCTCATTCTTTTGATTTGTTTTTTATTTTGTTAAAGCTATTTTTCAATTCAATTTAACTCTCTAATTGAAAATCTTAATTTGCCCTCTAATTAGTGCCTTTTTTTTCCACTCATTTTTTAAGATTCTTTTATCTAATTGATTTTTTTATGGTTTTATCTTTTAACATTTGATTTGTTAGGGATTTGGCTTTGTGCAATCTGATTGTTCTGCATTATTTTTTTTAATATTGTTTTTGAAATTATCTTCAATTTCTTTTCTATGGGTTTATCACAGTCTCGAAATCTAAGTCACGGGTTTTGCATACTATTTTTAATATAATTTTTTTAGAATTGTTTTGTTTGTGTTTTATTTTTCAAAATATTATTCTAATTCATTTGTATTTTTTTTGGTTTTATAAAATGAACTTTATTTTTTAAAATAAAAAATATTTATTTTTAAATAATATTATTAATGTGTACGTGATATTTTTTAGGGCGTGAGTTTATTCAATCAGTTTCATTTATATTTATTTTTTAGTTAAATTTATATTTTTTTTTCATATTTTTTTTAATAGATTTTTTTTAATTTTATTATTCAATAGTCATGGGATTTTTTTTTTCTGATGGTTAACATTAAAATTTTCTCTTATTTCCTTATTATTTAATTGTCGTTGAAAACAATAGTGATCGGAACTCAAACTTTATTTTAAAGAAAGAAGCTATCAGAAACAAAACTGTTACGCTAAACTTGGTTAATGTCTCTTTTTGGAGCGTCGCATCAAAGAACCTTTCTTTTTTCTGTGGAGTTTTCTGCCAGCATCTACTTGTTCTGTACCGATTTCATATATATACATGTGCATGATAAAGCAGAAAAGAAGTGTTAATGTTCAATGGTGATGAGCTATGGCCTCACGACTGGAACAAAATTTGCTCAAAGTGCAGACATAGTGAATACAACGTCAGAAACCCACTATCGAAACACCCCCGATTATTTCCTCATGGAATGGTGTGTGGTTTGAAAAAAACAAATCTTAGTGCTGGTCGTGACTACTGGAAGCTGACGAGTGACTCCATCTTCCACTATCTATATCAAGTCTCTGTGCTGACAGATGATTCGCAGCTTGCAGGACATGCTATTGAAGAAAAGAGGCCTATGGGGCAATGTTATCATTCTTTTATGAAGTATGGATTTGTTTTGTTGAAGATTCACCGGTCTTTTTTTATTTTTATAATATTAGTGGGTTTACGCCTCACCAAGCATGTGATTGGTCAGTATCAATCTTTGATCGGCGGGCCATGAATTCATGTAATGTAATGGAGAAATACGAGAACAGAACTCGAGATGATGAAAACTGGATAGAGAACTGAATAAACAGTTTAGACAAAAACTAGTATTCAGATAAATTGTATTATCCCCTTTCAGAACACAGGTCCCGTAGCTCAGTTGGTTAGAGCGTTGGTCTTATGAGCCGAAGGTCGCGGGTTCGAGCCCCGCCGGGACCATTCTGTTTAATTGTTTTTACCTCTCTTCGAAGAGGGTGCCTTAAAGCTTAATGTAGCGTTTTTTAATCTGTACTCGTTGGTTGGAAGAGTGATCCCGTAGCTCAGTTTATTTTTGCTATTTTTTTTATTTTAATATATTTTAATAAAAAAAACAATTCAAAAAAAAAA
>Ga0307517_10011353_pt1 | contig 12352 bp, 19 predicted proteins | sample 23_EM_MG_FD_194515 | JGI IMG/M metagenome (GOLD analysis project Ga0307517, IMG submission 194515) | Populus trichocarpa ectomycorrhiza microbial communities from riparian zone in the Pacific Northwest, United States - 23_EM | ecosystem: Host-associated > Plants > Roots > Unclassified | place...
ATAGTTATAATAGAAAAAAATTATTATTCTTTCTTCTTCTCTTCTCTGTATCATTCTCTCTCTCTCTCTCTCTCTATATATATATATATATATATATATTAACAGAAAAAAATAATCCCGCAAGTGGTGTCGAATTAATAACAAGAAAGCTGGTGTTGGGATATCACAGTACCCGCAACCAAACGGGACCCAAAGAAAGGCCCTAGCTAGTAGCTAGCCTGCGAGACGAGCACGGCACGCGCATCTTGCTTTCTTTTCTCCATCCAAACTCCAAAGACCTCCTCCCTCCCGGTTAGTGGCAGCAGAGTCCTCAAAAGCACACTCTTCCTCATCCTCTCTCAGAAAGAGAAGGCGATTATTGAAAGGTATAAGAAGAAGAAGATATTATGGTGAAGGTACGGATGAATACGGCCGATGTGGCCGCTGAAGTGAAATGTCTGCGTCGTCTAATCGGCATGCGTTGCTCCAATGTCTACGATCTCTCCCCCAAGGTCCTCTCTTTTTCCTGTCTTCTCGATCAAAATTTTAATTTGTTATTAATTAATTAATCGACTTGGATTTTTTTTAATTAATTAATTAATCGGAAAATGAACAGACGTATGTGTTCAAGCTAATGAATAGCAGTGGAGTTACAGAATCAGGAGAAAGCGAGAAAGTTTTATTATTAATGGAAAGCGGTGTTCGCTTGCACACCACTGCTTATGTCAGGTATTTATTTAACATTTCCTTTCACTTTATTATTATTGTTATGATTATAATTTTGCCTTTCATTGTTAATAATATTGAATTTTGTTTATTTTGTTTTTTAATGGTTTACGTAATGTAGAGATAAAAGTAATACTCCCTCCGGTTTTACTTTAAAATTGCGAAAACATATTCGTGCTAGGAGACTGGAAGATGTGCGGCAGCTCGGATATGATAGGGTATGAAATTTGTTCATTCATTTTGTGATTGATTGACTGATTTATTTACTGATCAGGTGCTATTTGATTTGTAGATCGTTCTGTTTCAATTCGGACTTGGAGCTAATGCACATTATGTTATCTTGGAGTTGTATTCGCAAGGCAATATTATACTTGCTGATTCTGAGTTTATGGTTTTGACTCTTCTTCGGTCACACAGGTTAGCAAGATTCTTGTTTGGTCGTTTCTTATGCTTTTGCTTGTGTGGTTTTAGGTACTTGATTGTTTACTCGGTGGGATGTGTTTAATTAATGATAGGGATGATGATAAAGGGGTTGCTATTATGTCGAGGCATCGATATCCTACTGAAATTTGCCGAGTTTTTGAGCGATCGACAGCTGAGAAGTTGCAGAAGGCTCTAACATCTCTTAAGGAACTGGAAAATAGTAACCCTGTGAAAGTTGATGCTGATGGTGGTGACAGTAATGTGTCTGATAAACCTATGAAAGTTGATGCTGATGGTGGTGACAGTAATGTGTCTGATAAACCTATGAAAGAAAAACAGGGGAAAAATAAGGGTGGGAAATCTTCAGTGCCTAGTAAAAATACCAATGAAGGGAATCGTGTCAAACAAGCTACGTTGAAAACTGTTCTTGGGGAGGTGTTGGGCTATGGTCCTGCGCTTTCTGAGCACATTATATTGGATGCTGGTTTGGTACCAAATACAAAGTTTTCTAAAGATAACAAATTAGATGATGAGACCATTCAGGTTTTGGTAAAAGCTGTTGCAAAGTTTGAAAACTGGCTCCAGGACATTATTTCGGGAGATAAAGTCCCTGAAGGCTACATTTTGATGCAGAACAAAAATTTGGGCAAGGATTGCCCTCCATCTGACTCCGGAAGTTCTGTCCAGGTTATTCTCTTACTTGTCTAACTTCTCTTTCCTTGCATTTATCTAGAGAATGCTTGTCTCGTCGTTTGTTTGACAGTCATATAATTTCTGAATAGTATACGATGGAAAGTTTGTTTCTGCTTTCACTCTCTCTGAATTTCTTATTAGGAAGAGTTGGAATGTAGGACCTAACTTAATCTCATCAAACCCTTGCCATTATAACCCAAGGTGCATAGTAAGATTTAAGTTCCATGATATTTTTTTAGCGTGTTGTGGTTTTCTCTGCAGATCTACGATGAGTTCTGCCCTTTGTTGCTGAACCAGTTCAGAATGAGGGAACATGTGAAGTTTGATGCATTTGATGCAGCTTTGGATGAGTTTTACAGCAAGATTGAAAGTCAAAAGTCAGAGCATCAACAGAAGACAAAGGAGGGCTCTGCCATTCAGAAACTAAATAAAATACGCCTGGACCAGGTCTGTGTTAACTATCCAGTATGCATTATAAAACAGAAGGATGGTTTACTGCACTTATTTATGGATGCAAGCTATGGATTTAGTTGAGTTGGCTTTCTATTATTTCTGGATGTGTGTACAGAACAAAAACTTGGACACTCGTTGTTGTTTCATTGGCTTTATGTTATTTCTATTAATTTTCATGGATTATCTGTATTGGATTTAATTTTATCTATATTTATCATATCCTAATTCTTTGGATTCCAATTCTGTGTAGGAAAATCGTGTGGAAATGCTGAGGAAAGAAGTTGACCACAGTGTCAAAATGGCAGAATTAATAGAATACAACTTAGAAGATGTGAATTCTGCTATCTTAGCTGTTCGTGTGGCTCTTGCAAAGGGAATGGGTTGGGAGGATCTTGCTCGGATGGTGAAGGATGAGAAGAAGGCAGGAAACCCTGTCGCTGGCTTAATTGACAAGCTCCATTTTGAAAAGAACTGCATGACATTGCTATTAAGCAATAATCTTGATGAAATGGATGATGATGAAAAGACATTTCCGGTGGATAAGGTGTTACTTCAGTCCAAATTATGACTAGTGTAATTTAAGCACACCTTGTAAAAGTGAATCAAGAAACTGTCTTTTGTGTTGTCAACTTTTTATTGCTAATGTCAATTCATGCACATGATTTCTAATTTAGACATTATTGGTTTCGAGCTATGTCTTTTGATTTAAGTCTTTGCATGTAATACATAGCATAAGATACAAGCATTATCACTCATGCTGTTGCTTTATCTATTTATGTAATATTGCCATATTTCAACTTTCAGGTAGAAGTCGATTTAGCACTTTCTGCACATGCCAATGCACGGAGGTGGTATGAACTGAAGAAAAAGCAGGAGAGCAAGCAGGAAAAAACTGTTACTGCACATGAAAAAGCTTTTAAAGCTGCTGAGAAAAAAACCCGTCTCCAGCTTTCCCAGGTTTCTTTAAATTGTTAATACAGAAATACAGGATTGTGGCATGCTATGCATATTAGTTTGTTAACTATTAAATAATAAAGGTCTTGTGCTTACAAGAAGCATCTGCATTTTTTGTATTTAAAAACTTCAAAATTCATTAGTATTAGCACGAAGTGTGATGTATTTGACTAGGTTGGGCAGCTTAAATGTCTTTTGATGGATATCATGTCACAGGGTAAAAGTTGATAGCTTTACATTATTTAATACAAGCATTAGTAGGATGTATTGATGGCCTAGTGTACACGAGACCATTTATTTCTGAATACTGTGTGCGCGCGCTTCTGTGTCCATGTCATAATTTAAAGAAGGTTTGCGTATTTATCATTGATTGTCTAAGAATCTGCTACGTGTAATTTAATTGTTATGATAAACTGGGACATTCTGTCTTCTGAATTTTATCGTTTACATGCCTATGCTGGTGGTGAATGCAGGAAAAATCTGTTGCCACTATATCACACATGCGTAAAGTTCACTGGTTTGAGAAATTTAATTGGTTCATCAGCAGTGAGAACTATTTGGTTATTAGTGGACGTGATGCTCAGCAAAATGAGATGATAGTCAAGCGTTATGTGTCAAAAGGAGATTTGTGAGTCATTTACTGTAATACTCAGATTGTTAACACAATATTTTTAGTGCTTTTCTTGGACTTTGAGTTGATCCACGGTAACATTCAGATAGTAAGATGTCTTTTTGACATGAAATCTGCAAGTAAATGTTGTAGTGACATTCATTGAAACTATGGAACAGGTATGTCCATGCAGATCTGCATGGAGCTTCCAGTACTGTGATAAAAAATCACAGGCCTGAACAACCTGTACCTCCTCTCACTTTAAATCAAGCTGGATGTTTTACAGTAAGTCATATCTCCCACTATCCTGTTCATATCTATTTTATTTCATTGCATACTGAAGTATATGTTACCGCATGAGTCAACTTCACAATCAAATTATGTTGTGTTGTAGGTTTGCCACAGTCAGGCATGGGATTCGAAGATTGTCACTAGTGCTTGGTGGGTGTACCCTCACCAGGTCAGTAAAACTGCTCCTACTGGAGAATATCTTACTGTTGGGAGTTTCATGATCCGTGGGAAAAAGAATTTTCTCCCACCACATCCTCTTATAATGGGCTTTGGGTTGTTGTTTCGCTTAGACGAGAGCTCTTTGGGCTCCCATTTAAATGAAAGGAGGGTTAGAGGTGAGGAGGATGGGGTGAATGATGTTGAAGAAAGTCAGCCTCTCAAGGAAATTTCTGATTCTGAGTCAGAGGAGGAGGAAGTTGCTGGAAAAGAACTTGTGTTAGAATCAGAAAGCCATTCTAATGACTTGACTGTCTCCAATACCATTTTACATGAATCTTCTGTCCAAGAGACTTCCCTTAATGGTGTCAATATTGAAAATTTATCTGATGTTGTCGGAAACGATGTTGCTCCAGTTACCCCACAACTCGAGGATCTCATTGATAGAGCTCTTGGGCTTGGACCTACTGCTGTGTCCAGTAAAAATTATGGAGTTGAACCATTACAAGTTGACATGACGGAAGAACATCATGAAGAAGCAAGAGATAAACCTTATATTTCAAAAGCTGAGAGAAGGAAGCTCAAGAAAGGTCAGAGAAGTAGTGCTACAGATGCAGAAGTTGAGCGGGAAAAGGAAGAATTGAAAGACAATGTTGTTTCTGTTGACCAACCTGAAAAGCATGTTCAAAACAATAAGCAAGGCGGTGGGAAAATCATTCGTGGTCAGAGGAGTAAGCTTAAGAAGATGAAGGAGAAGTATGCCAATCAGGATGAGGAAGAGAGGAGTATTCGGATGGCTTTACTGGCTGTGAGCACAATAACTATAACTATTTTACTTATATTATTTAGCACCCAATTTATATAATCTTCAGCCGTGGCATGCACATCTCTCTCTCTCTCTCTTTAAACAGTTTTTTCTGTTAGAAACTTCTTACTGCATCTTTGAAAAGATCCAGAAATAATATAAGACTTGAGCCTTTCTGGGGCTGAAGCATGGCCTATTCAGTAGCTATCTTTCTTGCAAAGAGGAGATTATACTTTTGGAACCCACCTCTCCATACCATTGAATTGTCAAAGAGACTGAAAGACAACATAGTAAACTTTCTGCATATCCAATCCACTGTTATTTAGACACGCCATCTTTACTAAATTAGCAGAGTTGTTTCAAATGCATTAGTATGTAATTGTGATTTATTTATAGAATTGCATTTCTCCAAAATCTTAATGAGAGATCATATCTAACGAGAACCTCCTGCTTTTGGAGATATCAAAATGTCCAGTGCGATTATTTTCTTCTCAGGAATGGCAATTTTTCATCCAGTCAAGATATCATTTTGTTTATTAACTAATACTTTGAAACTGTCAACATATATGATCTTGCAGTCTGCTGGAAATACACGCAAGAATGATGGAGAGATTCAAAATGGAAATGAAGCTACTGACAAAGGGAAGATATCTATTACCGGTATGTTTTCTAAACTTCCAGTGATTGTCAAACAATTTCAGATTATTTTGATGTTTATTTATCTCTGTTTAATGCTAAATTAATCATCCAAGTGCTCGATCAATTGTGCTTCCACAAAATCTCTCCTAATCATGGTTGTTGAGAATCCCATCTTGGGGAAAAATATTAAATTGTGATTTTTTTTTGCTGATTCAATCTGCCAGGTACTGAAGATGCTCTGAAAGTATGTTATAAATGTAAAAAGGCAGGCCACCTATCTCGGGATTGCCCAGAACATCCTGATGACAGTTTGAATAGTCGTGCAGATGGTGCTGTAGATAAATCTCATGTGAGTTTGGTTGATTCCACCTCTGAGGTGGACAGGGTGGCTATGGAGGAGGAAGATATTCATGAGATAGGCGAAGAAGAGAAAGAGAGGTTGAATGACTTGGATTACTTGACTGGGAACCCACTGCCTATTGATATTCTCTCATATGCAGTGCCTGTCTGTGGTCCATACAGTGCAGTGCAGTCATACAAGTACCGTGTGAAGGTTATTCCTGGCACTGTAAAGAAAGGAAAAGGTATCTTTTCTTTCTTCTCATATTTATCTCAGTCATTGGAGAGCTATTGTAGTTGCCATGTTTGCCCTCGTTTGGGGGGGTCTGGGGTGAACTTTGCTTGTGCATTCCCCTCTCCCTGTGCAATTTGTATTGTATGTGGGTTTTGCATTTTATTCGTATAAATTTGACTAATCCATGGATTTGGTATCATTCTAGCTGCAAGAACTGCCATGAACTTATTTAGCCACATGCCAGATGCAACTAGTAGAGAGAAAGAATTGATGAAAGCGTGTACAGATCCTGAGCTAGTAGCTGCAATTGTTGGCAATGTGAAGATCACTGCTGCAGGACTTGCACAATTGAAGCAGAAGCAAAAGAAAGTTAAGAAGAACAACAAAGGTGAAAGTTAGCAAGCTAACCTCAGGTCGGGAGTTTGTAAAAGCCAAAGGCCATATGCCTACGACTATATCCTTTATAAATCCGTGGGGAAAAAAATTCATGCCTTGTAGCATAGCCGTTACAGTGCCAGGATTGTACAAAAAGAGTTATCATAGATGATGTTAGTGAGAGGACGTCGTGATCGTGGTAGAAGTTTTACAGGGAGGAAATTTCCATTTGTACGAAGGTGTTTTTTCGCTGCTCATGTGTCATCCGGGTGCTAACTTTTACCTGGAAATGTTCTTAACTTGATTTTTTTTTTGGTTAAGATATATACCGACTTTTAAGTTTTAATATCTTTAAAGTTCGTATGCTTACCTCGAGGAAAGGGTAAGGCAGATATCGGTAAAAAATGAGTGAGAATGAGATTTTAGAAAGAGTGAACTGTCTGAAGATTTCTGGGGTTTTTATGGAATCAGCCTCATTGTGCTCTATTAAACTGACGAGTCAAAATCCCAATGCTACCCGCATTGTCAAGAACGCATAATACTCGCACACAAAAACATTGAAAAGAAGGGTGGCCGCTAATTCCTTTGCAGAAGGGGTGCCATTTGAACAACAATTTTACATGCACACGCGCGCCCACCAAAAAACAAGAAGAAGAAGAAAAGGAAAAAAATAGAGAAGCAGAAGGCTTAAATCTCAATCAGACTCTTTCTCTGAAATGCCATCAGATACGTCAGCCGGGGAAACATCACTCAAGTCTAAACCTTCGGCAGGCATGTCTGAATTAAGCGGACTCAAGATCCCATCAGAGCTGAGAGTTAGCCCACTCTGTTGAAATCGATACAAATAGGTTAATTCAGATACGTTTAGAAACCCAAATAGTAGAAATTAAAAACACATCTCAGGTCACTTCACTTCAGATGCCAATGAAGAAAAAGAAACTGATAAATCAGGATGTCTTTTTCAGGCATCGACTGCCCTTGGATAAAGTTCCATCAAGCACCAGCAGACCAGGTATGTGAAAGGGGAAATATGTCTTGTCTAATGCATATCAACACAACTAACTGACCTTATTCTATACTTGGAAATGAAATCTATTCTATAAGTTCTTTTAGTTTCAATGAATTAATGCTCATCATCCAAAACAAATGCAAATGCACATTAATATTTTCTGGTTTGCTCCCATCTTATTTTAGAAGACAGGGAGAAAAGAAAACACAATGTTCTATTTGCCTTCACGCTATCCTTTAGTTTCAGAGTTTAGACTAAATTCAAATGTTATTCGAGAAAATGACTGAAGAAGTACCTCAGGCTGGAATCTTAGCATGTCAGCACGAGCCATAGCCTCTGCCTGGGCAATTCTCTGCCTGAATGTCTGGGCCATCTCCTCAGCCTATTAATACAGTACAAAGATATGAGTACAACATATGTCAGGGAAAGGATGAACTGGTTTTTAGCATCTTCTATACCTCTCCTCTTAAAGGACAAAAAGGAAATCATACTACAATATAAACATCCAGCTTTATACTATGTATCCAAAACATTTGATGATAAAGAAAGGTGTGTGACCATATCCAACAATTACCTTTTCGAAGACAAGCTTTGGATTGCGAATCATATCACCAGGAGTGGGTTCCAATTTTTTGGTAGAAAGACTTACTCGGCCTCTCTCACGGTCATGGCTTAGAATCATGACCTGCATAACATATTATGGTTTAGATATATAGAAAAGGACAGAGAATGCCTTCTTTGTAATATGGCACTGAGTAACCAACCTTGAGAGTATCACCAGGCTGAAGAACTGTTGCAATATCAGAAACACGATCATGGCTAATCTGACTGACATGAAGAAGGCCATTGATTCCGCCAATATCAATGAAGGCACCATATGGTTTGAGGCTCTGAACAGTTCCAGTGACCACTGATCCAATACCTAGCTGTGCTTGACTGTCAGCCATGGCCTTGCGGTTACTGAGGATTAGTCTAGACTGCTCCTCATCAACATCAACAAATTTTAGTGGAAACTCTTTATCAAGAAGTTCTTCTGGAGTTGATTTCTGATACAAAAACAGGGAAAGTTGAGAATTTGGGAATGACTGAAAGCACAGTAGGACAATATGGAAAGAGCAGTTCAAGAACTAACCGATGATATCTGTGAGAAAGGGACAAATCCTCTGAGGCCTTCAACAACTGCAACTAATCCACCTTTGTTTCCGCCAACAACCTATATACATATTCCAATATTCGAAGTTTTGAAAATAGGAAATTTAGCTGTGATTTAAACACCTCATGCAATTAAGAAAGGCTTAAAAGCAGGCATTGGAAAACATAGATTCATGACAAAAGATTCAACAGTTACCAATGCAATCACACTGCAAATAAGTTGCAAAAAATTGAGTAACCAGCAAGTACTAAATGATAACTCAATTTTTTGCACCTCGCCACCACCCAATTTAAAGTTCTGGACCAGACACATATTAATAATAACATTCCTTGTGAAAATGGGGGAAATGCAGTATTTGTACGAGTATAGATATAACTAATATCAGGAGAGTATATACCCACCTTACCTTTCACAATGACATCCTCAGCTTGAAGCTGCCTACACCTTTCCCAGGCAAGTTCATAATGGATTGACCTTAAGCTCAAGATTAAGCTATCATCAGCTTCATTTTCACCAATGATTACAAACTCTTCTCTCATCCCAGGAACTATACCAGCTTCTTCCAGGCGTTTTATTCTGTGAATGCTTGCCTCTTGCACCGGTAAATATGCCGAAGATTTTGCAGTAATGTCAACCAATGCCCCATTGTTATCAGTCATAAAAACTGTCCCCTTAACCTGATTATAAAAACACATACAGAATGACAATCAAAATACTATCCCTCATGCACCCAACAACTGCCTAATTTTCACTTCATATTTCTTTTGGAAGTTCTCATATAATTATGTTTACTTCCGTTGAATATTCGAATGGACACAGTATATATATTGCACGTACTATTAAGAAGAAAAGGCACACGCTTGTAGAAACCAACAAGAGAAACAAAGAAAGGTTAACCAACAAAGACTTAATTCATCAACAAAATCATTCACTCAATTGCAACAAACAATCAATCAATAACTTGTAACCAATTTCACTTCATTTGAAAGAAGAAAGTTTCAACTTTTCTTGCAGCCCACAATTCCATATCCCACATAATTCACATAACTTTCCTTATTGAAACACAAAGCCACCTAACAAACACATCCCATTTTCAATTATCCATATTAAAACCAACAAAAGATTCAATCTTTAAAAAGGCAAAATCCCCAAGAAGAAGAAGAAGAAGAAGAAGAAGTAAGGTTATGCTACTAACTCTGGTGCCAATCTCAGAATTGAAGTCGTAAGCATCAAGAGCAGAATGAAAATCTTCAACAGTAAAAGAAACTCCTTCCATCGGAGCAGTACGGCATCGTTCATAAGCTTCTTCGAAGAGTTGTTTTAGTTTTTCCCTCTCTTTGGTTTGTGCATTTGATATTGCCACTGCTTTTGCTGTTACAACGAAGTTCGCAGCCCTTTTTGGCTTTGAAAATGTCGCTGCTCTTTCTGTCAGTCTTGAAATTGATATTGGCGGGCATCTTAGGCCTGCGAACTGCTGAGCCAATGATGCCATCTCTCTCTTGTTTTTTTTTTCGGAGTGTTGGTCTCTTCTTTTTCTCGAGTTTTTAAGCTATAAAGATAAGGCAAGGTGATGAGAGACTTGAGGTTTGAGAGAGAAAGCAAGTGTGTTTTTGAGAGTTGAAGGTGGGGCCCAATGTTTGAAAGCCAATGGATAATCACTTTTGATCAGTGAAAATGGAGGGTCCAAAATTAAGGTGGTGTATGGGACGTGGTGGTATTGCGGTACGTCTCGTTTATTTTGGGCTTCTTGGGTCTTCAAGCCTGCTTTGGATTAGAGTTCGAACTTTCAACTTTCTTCTTGAAACCGAAGTAGAGATGGCCATCTGGTTCAGGACGGTGGATTGGATACTTGCTCTGACCCATCAGCAAAAAAAAAAAAAAAAACTTGATTTTTATTATGTTTTATTACATACAATACAATTGTTTTCTTATAAGCATGGATATATTAAAAAAAAAATATCAGGAAGAATAAAAATCCGGCTGGTCTTTAGATAAAAACAAATGGGCTGGGAAAGGGTGTTAAAGAATATATGTCTCGATCCATGGTCATCCAAGAACCAGCTCCTCCCACAAGTTTGTCCAATTTCCGATAAGCCTCGGAGTCATTATTTGTATTTTGTAAGAAAACAAGTGAGCCTACAGCTTAGCTTAGGTATACCTAGACAAAGCCCAAATATGTCTGCGCTTCACTCCGAGCAAAGGTTCTTCTTTTTTTATATTGTTATTTTGAAAAAAAAATTAGTTTCTTAGGTATAAGAAACCTAGACAAAGCCCAAATATGTCTGGGCTTTACTCCGAGCATAGGTTCTTTCTTTTTTTATATTTTTATTTTGAGAAAAAATAGTTTTTATTTTTTATGTACATTATGCATCCAGTAAAGTACAGAAAAAATAATTATTCTTTTGAAATTTTTTATTTTAATTTATTCCTACGCTATCACGTTATAAATCCATATTGAAGAAAATTAATCGATAAAAACAAAAGTATAAATTTATTTATGTATTTTTTCATAATTAAAATAAAAAAAAACAGGATAAGTAAAAAACAAAAATAATATCTATTTTGTCCGTATCTCAAGTATGCACAAAAACACACATAATTATCAGTATTTTGTCCTGTTCTATTTTTCATAATTAACCGAAGATGAAGACAATATTTTATATCATGTCCATCAAATCAAACATAAATCAAATTCATCATTGACATCTCATTTCATATTTTCTTATCTTCATTGTTTTATCCTTGTAATCTTATGTGACATATCATTTTTTAACCCAGCCCAAGAGTTTCGTGTGTTTGTTAAATATATTAAAATAATTTTTTTTATTAATATATTAAAATTAATATTAATTTTTTTTTTAAATTGAACACATTTTAAAACATGCTTAAACACAATTTTTAAACGTGAAATCTCTATTCGTTGTCCACCTTCTTATGGGTTAGAGGCTTTGAAGGTTCCTTTCAAATATACCAAACATATTTCAACTCTTTTGACATTCAAGAGGTTCACAAGTTTGAAATTCTGTTTTAGTAAGTGCACACAGAGAATCGTGCACTTTGTAGCTTGTATTCCTTGGGTTCAACTGAAAGTAGTTCTGGTGCAGCAAACTGAAGAACCCACTTCATTCACTCACATAGACCCCAATCATAGTCAAGCAGTAACCAAACACATATCTCCACGTGTAAAGACAAGAGTAATTCATGCTTTTGTGTCTTTTTCTTCCCCCAAGCCTTTTTCCTATTTAAGACCGATACTCCAAAATTACTGGCTAGATTCCAAAATATTTGCGATAAGATGCGCACTTGTTTCCTCGACACAAGGAGCATACACGTGTCCGATTATTATCGGTATCATCTCAAGCATAAAAATGGAATCGACAATATTCCTCCAAGCGACTGATGCTTTCCTATTCTCTTTCATGTACCAATACTTTTTTGGACAGCCTCGAGGATTCTACTTCTAGCGTTTTGTTACTGTATTGGAATAAAAAAAGAAAAAAAAAATAGTAGAG
>Ga0307517_10011354_pt1 | contig 12352 bp, 4 predicted proteins | sample 23_EM_MG_FD_194515 | JGI IMG/M metagenome (GOLD analysis project Ga0307517, IMG submission 194515) | Populus trichocarpa ectomycorrhiza microbial communities from riparian zone in the Pacific Northwest, United States - 23_EM | ecosystem: Host-associated > Plants > Roots > Unclassified | place...
GGAAGATGAGAATTGTTTTGGTTGAAGAAGATGTTTACCATTGGAACTTCATTAGTATTTTGAGAGCCTTTTATTGTTAAAAATAATATTTTATATTTTCAATATTAGTATATTAAAATAATTTAAAAACATAAAAAAAATTAATTTTAAATAAAAAACATGATATTTGGTATTGAATTTAACCATACTTTTATTGTTTTAACTTTGAATTACTTTTTATTTTTTTTGTTTTTGTATGGTTTATTTTGATGTATTAATATTAAAAAATAAATTTTAAAAATAAAAATAATATTATTTTAAAGCAGGAACTAGTTTAATCATCCACGCTTTGTGGAAAATAAGAAAGCAGGAAGCTTGTAGATTTTCACATTTGTCTTGGGGAAAACAGCATCGAGTGATTTACTTACTATTTTTGTCGTTTGTTTGTGTTTTTTTTTTGTACCGCCGTGTATTATTAGGTTCGAACAACACGCTCTGTGTAATATTATTCCTCGTTATTGCATCATGTATTTCACATGAACATGATCCAGCGACCCTCTAATCTTTCCACAAATAATTAAACTAGCACTAAACTAGTTTAATCACCCACGCTTTGTGGTTAGTTATTAGAATTCAAAGTTAATTCGATTCGTTTAAGAAAAGATTGAGAGGGTGTAAATCAATATTTAAATAGAAAAAATTAATAAAAAATAAAATTAAAACAAAATAACACCCATCGATTAAAACAAATAAACAATCAAAAACTTTAATAAAAACTTAATATTAAAAAATATAATTAAAAAATTAAAACAAAAAACAAAAACAAGTTAGGCACCCAAGACACGATACCCCATTTATAAAGGATATTAAGCCACACAATAAGGGATAAACAGACTATATTGTATGGTTCTTTTTAAGCACTAAATACTAAGTTTCTCAATGAACCATTAGCACATCATATAATTCTTCAACATGATGTCACACTTCATGGAGCACTAAATACTAAAACAAGCATAACAAATTATGTTCAAATCTAATATCTTTATCCAAGTCAACTCACACAACCCTAAAACTTATCATTAACAACTCAACCACTTAATCTAATAAGAACCTAAATCAATATAAAGTTTTTCAAATTCACAAATCACATTCAAACCATAAACTTGTTCAAACAAATACTATAGTTAAACACATAATCCATGAATCAAAGTCTAATATTCAATTAAAAATACAAGCTAAACATGAAAAATAAGGTTAAGAAGTTATGGTTTAGGATCTTAGAAATCAATCTTCAATGGAGGAGTTGAAGGTCTTTGGAGGTGTTGGAATCCACAAAAACAATAGCAATACATTAGTATACGTAACTTGAGAAAGCCAAAGCTTCTGGCATGTTTTTCACACACACTAATAACAGTGGCGGAGCTAAAAAAATTTAAATGAGGGGGCAAATTACTAATAAATACTTGATATTATATATTATATAAACATGTGTTATATACAGAGAAATCAATTTGAAATGCATCTATTAACTCATGTCAAGCAAAATTAATTTAAAAATATTTTTAAAATGAAAAAACTTACATTATAATTATTTTTTTCGAGTTTTTATATTTTGAAACTGTTTCATAATGATTTCATTATTAATTTCATTAAAGATATTCTTTCTCTATATATATATAATTAAACTTTCATTCATCTATTTCTTAATCTTCCAGGGACTAGTGAAATTATTGGCAATAATTTTTTGTTAACTTGTTGTTTTATACAAGTGGGTTAAATATAAATATAAATATATTGTTTTAATTTTTTTTATTATATCCCTAATTTTTTTAGTTGTTCAGTACTTTATTTTTAATCACTAGTAAGTTGATCACCATTATTTTTCATATGCAATTCATAACAAAATACATATTAATTTATCAAAACTCATTTCAATTCATATTCATATGTATATAATATTATCCATACACATATTAATTTAACAAATCCATAAATTATCATAAAACTCTAACATTTTTAATAGCTAATTATTAAGGAATAAAATTAAAATTAGACAATGAAATAAATAGAAAAAATGAAGGAAACTCACCTAAAACATAAAGCATAAAGCATAAAAGGTTACTTAACTAATTAATAGTTTAGGACTTGAAGAGAAATTTTGTAGAAGAAAAAGAGACAGAAAAAATAATTCATAAAAAAAAAGAGCTTGGATTAATTAGTAGTTAATAAAAAAAATTAAACTTATTAAGTTATTATATTAAAATTCTAATATAAAAAATATTTTAAAAAAAAAGATTAAGGGGGCAGTTGCCCCCTTAATTCCCATTGTGGCTCCGCCACTGACTAATAACAAGACTTGTAGGTGTGTGACCTTCGCGTGATAGACCAACTCTTTCTTTCTTTACTGGTATCGACAATGTAGCTCACCATCTATGAAAAAAAGAGATTGACTTACTTGAGGTTTTAGTTTTTCTTTTCCTTTCTCTCCTCTTCTCTCTTCACTGTGAGTTATTGTTGTTGTTGGCATCAGCTACGAAGGGACTCGGGGGCTATGTATTGTAGTTTAGGTGCTGGCTGGTCGGAAGTTTTGTGTTAGGTGAGAGAGTGGTTATGGTTTTTGATGTTTAAGTGTTTGGAGACGAAGAAGATGAATAGGAATTAAAGAGTGGATAGGTTTTTTTTTTGATGTTTTTGTTTATTTGAATATTTATGTGTGTGCTGGTGAGTGGGAGAGTGTAGGGGTGTTTTTGTTCTTTCTCTTGGTTTTGGTTATTTTTAAAGAGTGTTTTGTAGAGTTAAACTAATTGTGGGGTTGTTATTTTATGGTTATTAAGGTTTAAAAAAAGTATTGGCATCGGGTTAATATTGGATTTCACGAGAGAAAAATTCAATTTTATTACTTGAAAAAGATTGAAAATAAAGAGATCAAAATTGAAACAAAGAAAATATAATAGCCCTTTTGTTTTCTAAAAAACCATTGTGTCAACTTTGCTCCTCTTTCTTCTTCTTTTTTCCCTTTTGGTCATTAATTTTTTTTTTCGATTTTATTTTTCAGTGTTGTATTGATTAGGATTTATGGTTAATAATTTGTTTCAATTTTCTTTTTATGTAGTCACCTCGATCTTGAAAAACATCATACTATTAGGTTGATATTTGGTTTTATGAAAAAGAATCCAATTTTATTATTTGAAAAATATTAAAAATGAGAGGACCAAAATTTAAACAAAAATAAAGGGATGAGCACTTAAAAACAAATGGTGTTAGCACATTTTTCCTTCATTTTGCCCTAGATTCTTTCCAATAAATCCTTTTTAATCCCTTTATTTGAAAATTATTTGGTTTAGTTCAAAATTTTATTTTATTCACATTTTATTCCTAAAAAGCTTGAGAAAAAGGAGAGAGTTGTAAAAAAAACAACAAAAAAAAAGAAGATATTGGCCAGTAAGATTTTGTTGGAAAAAATGAACAAACTTGGTGTCAAAATGTTCTATTTGACGAGATGAGTGCCATTGAGATGAGTGCCAGTCAAGTTTATGACCTGGTCCGTGGGTTTGATGGATTAATCCAGGTCGATTTAATATGTTTTTATTTTTAATATATTTTTTTAAAAAATCATTTTTGATTTTTTTAAGCCAAACTATGTTTTTACCGGTCATTCAAGTTGTTTTTGGTCCTACTAAGTCGACCGAATCACGTCAAAACAACCCCTATATTATTTAATTTGAAACTTAAAATCAAGCAAGTACTTGAGTTTGGAAATTTCAATGTTAACCTACCAAGCCAAGTTTAATAATACTGACAAATAGTTAATCACGACAATACATGATCGTTATATCATTTTTATGTTTTTTAATATACTCATATTATAATTATTAACATATTATTTTTTTAAGAATTGAAACTTGTTTTTGGAATAATCATAACATAAATATTTTAGTAAAAAATTCTCAAAAAAAATTATAAAAAATTATCACGCTAATGAGACAAAGGGATTTTAGCTTATTTAGAATCATCCATATCTCTTTTTAGCTTGCATATATTTTTTAATCTTTTATTAAAGAATTTTGGGGTACCCGAATTTGCAAAGTTCAGGAATATATATCAACAAGTTGGAATTGGCGATGAACGCGTGGAGAGTTGAGTGCCCCCCTTTACTTGATGTCCCCAAAGCAAAGTTAAGCTGAAGGCTAAACATCCGCACAAATGGCTTGAAGTGCTTGACTTGACTGGTTTTGTTGGATACAAAGTCGATGTGGAAATTGCACTATGTGCTTAATAGCACTTCAGCACTCCTGGAGATAATTATTGATCCTCTGCCTGTAATCCAGAGATTCTATCACGAATTTGAAAGCTCAACGTGCGACTCATGTTCATGGAAGCAAGCACGCCTTTGGGCACAAAATTAGTGGTCGTAGTTGGAGATTTTGAAAGTGTATTAAAATAATTTTTTTAATTTTAATTTTAATTTTTGATAATAGTCTATTAAAATAATCTAAAACACTTAAAAAGATATAATTTGATGTGTTTTTAAATGAAAAAAATTTAAAAAACACTTTTACAGACAAAAAAAAAACTCCACAACAGTTGGGGAGTGGTATTTTTTGTTCGTCTTTAGAAGTTCCAACAACATCTGGACGTAGTTGCTTTTATCCTTGCTATACTGATTTTCTTATCGCCACAAAGCAGTTTAGGCAAGGAGAGTAACTGGATTCGGCAGCTTGTATTGATGGTTGGTGTACCATTCTGCCTGCACTCATAAGGGCTCCGGACATGATGGTGAGAGGTCATTTGGTGAGTTACACATGATGATGAAAGTGCAAGGAAAAGCAACTACTTTGGTTTTATGAATGGAAGAATCTGATCTTATTACAGATCATATAAGCCTGGAGAAAAAGTTACCTGCTGGCTTGAGAGGAGATGGACCTCTTTGGTCATGCGTATAGAGCTTTTAATGCATCCAGACACAAATGCCGCTGCCGAGAAAGAACAACAAATGTAAATTAAAACCATTAATTTATCTTTCTCAGCTGTGAGGCTCATCTAATTAGATTATAGTAGCGGGCCATAGCAACCGGTTGCTGAGAAGTCCCGATGGGCGTCTTGATTAGTCCTGAAGTTACCTAATCCTTTTGAATGGTTTATAGGGCATCATGCAAGTTACAGCACGGGCTTCTTGTGCACTTGATGATGCATTTTAACCACTGTATTCTGGAGGCTCTCTAACAGAAGAAATTCCCACAGAAATCCTATTCAGTTAGGTGGAGTGCGATTTATTGTTTTAAGTCAATTAATGGGACCTGCCAGTCACGTTACAAAAATAAAGGCCCGAAGCCAAGGAAGGAAGAAGAAGAAGAAACATCAAACATGCGATTCCTGCACGGAAGATTAAAATATATGCTCCATAAGATTTGGGAATTTTGGTGGAATGCTAAAGAATGACAGGAAAGAGTTGATATAATATGGTTTGCATCGGTTAATGATTAAAGAAGAAAATGTCATCTCTCTTTAGCATGTGTGACCAGGAATATTATACTAGGACCTCAAGATGGGATAATCCTGAGCAAAGTACAATAATCAACTAGATCAAGTATGTACTCTGTATTATTTATTATTGTTTTACAGCACAACAGCCACAGCTTGTTGTGGCATACAACACTCACTGTCAAATCCCCTCCCCACTAAAATGGTCACAACTCAACCCCGGCTTTGTAAATACAAAAGAAAAAACATCAGCACAAACTCAACAGAAGAATAAATGAAACAAGTCCCAGAAGAAGAAAAATGCACACAGCCTAATATAAGAAATAAGACACAAATTTCTACAAATTCTATAATGTGGAACACTACTATTCCCAACGAGTGCAGGGCACTGATCTGGCCCTTGTTGCAAAAACTGCAAGTGAAAACTAGTCTTCATACAGTAGCAAAAAACACTTGCACATTGGGTTTGTGAGTTTTGCCCATGAAGTAGTGTGGCTCCTTGTTCATTCATTTCATGATTTGTGTTTAGTTGAGCTTCCAAGCTGTAGTGTTATGTACATGATTTCAATAGCGAAGTTAAAGAAGTGCCATGTCAAGTCAAACAAGGGAGCCATATAAGGCTCTTCCATGTTTGCATTACTGCTCATCCTCCTGATGCACAAGCAATGACTCACTATCATTCCCATCCAGACACAAGGTCGATCAAGAAATGAATACATGAAAATGTCTTCTAGGAGCTCATGCTGCTCTCAGTTTCCTTCAACTCAGCTGAAATCAACTGATTTCCACCCTCTAAACTTTCGTTTGCATGGATGAATAAATTTTCTTCCATTAGATCTCCAAAAACGATTTCTTCCATCAAATCTTCAAAAATGTCCTCACCAATTTCAACAAGGATAGTTTCAATATCATATTGAAGGTTCATCCACGTTCCAGTTTTAGCCATATCTTTCTTGACAAGTTGATCCAAAGTATGAGGCATTGGCAATGGGAGGAGATGCCAAGAGACTCCTTCCCAAACCTCATAGATGCCATTTTTCACGTCTGGGACAGGCCGGATGTTAGATTGTACAAATGATAACCCAGAGAAGCAACCAAAATACCGCCCATATACCTCCATGAGAACTTCGTTGATGGAATCAAAGAGAAGCTTCTTGTCACAACAAAGCTGGTTGGAAAAGAATTCTACCTCAAAAAATATTGATTGGTCAAGAAGCTGTTCTGAAGAATGTGACCTCATATAAAATTCATCCCACTTCATGCCAGAAGCTTGAACCACTGCTTTTACATACTCAAATACCGATTCCTTGTCATCTAAAGAAGCTTTAAGAGGGATTCGATCTGCAGCTGAAGATTCATGTTCTTCAAATTGAATTCTCAAGGGTTGCACTGTTAGTTCAACTGATAGATAAGAGATGAACTAAAGATTAGCTTGAAAACCACGTGATAAGAAGTACTAAACAAATGCTGAAAGTTATTGACCTTTTTCTTATAAAGACCTACCAGGTTCAAATCTGCTGCTTGCTGGGCTGACATCTTCCTCCGTGAAAAGAGGCTCAAGAACAGATATAGGACTAGGCCGCTCTGGTATCTCAGAAGGACCCTCTAGACAGTCAAGTTTTTTGGTGTTTGAAGAGGTGGATGGAGATGTTAATGGAGAAGTTGGGGGTTGTTCTTCAGAGTCCTGAGAAAGAAAAGTAAAATCATTAGGATAAAATGTCAAGATATGTGATGAAGAACTGGAAATGATAGGCAACCAGTAAAATTACATGTTCCAAGCATTCTGAATTTTCCTTTTTATCACAAACTTCAGACATATCACCATTTCGGCCATCTCCATCAAGAGGAGATTTACTTGGTTCAAATAGAGTATCTAAGACATCACTCTCTTCATCAATTGCAGTTTCAGTTTCCTTTACAACCTCTGCCTCACCTGCAGAAACGTTAAGGCCAATATTAGGAAAAATTATCAGCACAGTGATATATTTATCCATGTCCTACCATAAAGAAACACTACCTTCAGAAGGCATCTCATCTCCAACAGAGCACAAGGTTTTGTCTTCCTTATCATGAAGTTCATTTGAGGCACTTGCATTTGGGTTTGAAGAAGCTTGTTCTATACAATCGGTGCTGTCATTGGAAACAGATGACCGAGGCTCTGAGTTTAATGCTATTCGACCTAAATGGCTGACATTGGTTTCGTGTTTCTGGAATTTGTCATTGGCAGAAAATCTCATCTGTGCTGTCAGAAAGCCTTGCTCCCAATCCTTTCCAGGACTACCAGTAGGCGACAAACTGTACTCAGGAAGGGAGAGAATCCTGCCGAGGGTTTTTGGAACCTGTTCACTTGAAAAATCCACATCCCCCTGGCCAGTACTCAGCATCTCAGAAAGATGTTTCTTGGCCTCAATGTAGATGTTAGATGCCCTATGCTTGGGATAAATAGCGGCCTCACATTCCATGCTTATTTCATATTCTTTCAACTTGCCAGTCTTCTCTCTCATTTTGCCAACCACGGGAGGTCTAGCAATTTTTTCAATAAAGAAGTGGTCTTTACTTGGAGAACTCCTTCCAAGGTTCTCCTTGGATCCTTTCTCACTATTTCCCACAGCCTGTTGTTTGTTAGCAAATTTCTTTGAAGTCCCATCAGTAGAGGTATCCTGCCTTTCCTTTCCCATTGCATTTTTCAACTTTCTTTTAATTTCAGTCAGAGAAAAGTTGGAACCAAATCTCTCATTCGGAACCTTATCTCCAATGGTGAATTGAGATTTTCGCGACGAGCCAATGATGCTTTCATTTTTAGGTGGTAGCAAGCTTGTCGGGCCAGGCTTTAATATAACAATTCTATTTGAAGCTTGAGATGCCTTGTTTTCCTTTGATGGGTTCTTTTCCAGAGATTTGGTCTTTCTTCTGAAAAATTTGTGCTGCTTACCATGGATAGCCTCATCAGAATGTCTGAAGCCATGAAGCCCCTGTTCCAAAGAGTTCAATCCTGGAAGTGACTTGGACTCTTCATCTTTCTCTACCTGAGCATTCCACAAGCTTTGAACATGCTTCACCATTATGGACTTTGGACCTTGTAAGAGTTTTGGAAACAATTCCTCATCAGAAACTAGAATCTGAAGTGCATCCCTCAGTTCTTTGGATGGGTGGAATTCCCCATCTTCAGCAACGTGTTTCCAGTTAATAAGTTTCTCATTTATGAGTTTTATTGCCTCACTCAATTTCTCTTCAAATTCAGGATTCTTCTGGTTCAGCTGATGGTGAACTTCATCAAGCTGGTCACGCTCTACATTACCAAAGCTTTTCTGATGGATCTGGCGGCAGAAGTCTTCCATTATTTCACCTATGTCAAGACTACCTGTAGTTTGCTTCTCTAAATTATGAAGGCAAGGCCGTTCAGATTCCAAGCTTTCAGAAACATTATGATCATCTATGTGTATATCAAAACTTTTTGTACGACTTTTTCTTCTTCTGTGGTCTCCATTTTCTGAATTAGACTGTTTTGGTTCTACTCCAGGATTGTTTATTTCCTTCTTTATGTCTTGCTCACCGAACATTTCTTCTTCAATGAGCTTTTTCACACTCAGCTTACTGGTATCATCTGTTACTTTTCTGCTCTCCTCACCATCCTGATATATTTAAAATAGGAAAAATCAAGTAATGTACAGATAGTTCAACCCATCTTAAAACAGGTTCGGTTGTAAGGAACCTTGCAAATATCAAGCAAATTTTGAAAGACATTTAGTTTGGACGCACAAGTTGACAAAACTTACGATCATGCCTTGACAATTTTCACTAAGATTGTCAACCTTATTCTTCGGAGTTCCAGTACCTGCAAAAGAAAAGAGAAATTCACCGATTTGTAATGCATTGCGAATTCATGAGCTCAAAGCAAGAGTACTACAAATTTATCTTTGACCAATGACCAATGCTAAGGCCAACCAGATCAACAAGTTTAACAAGAAGACAATCATTCAAACACACTACAGATACAACCAACGTTTGATACTTCCCAAATACACTTCGATTCAAGGAAATTTGTTAGCAACAGAACTCTGAAGAAAAGTGTGTGCATGTTGCATGCACAAACCCATCCCTTCTACTCAAAAAAGATTCAGTAGATATATTTGTGTGCCTACATGCATCCATGTGTTTGCTAACTATTCAGATTCATCTGCATCTCAAAGAAAGTTCTTACCAACAGCATGCCTGGTCCCCCGCCTCCTATCTGAAATTAGCTTCTGCGTTGAACGACCATGGCGGAAGTCAAACATAGTAATTAAACCCCACATGCAGCCTGATTGTTCTCTTTCATATCGTACAGGGTGCCTCTGTGATTTTTTTGCCATGGTGAATGGCTAGTTCTTTGACTGTAATCCAAATTTGCTCACAGGAATTGCTACTTGATATCTGATACATTTGTGAAAGGGAATGAGTGAGTATCAACCAGAATTGTTTCCAATTCAAAAACTCATATATAAACTCACATGACAATGAGCATCGTGGAAATGAATGCAAAGCAGAATGAAAGAATGAAGTGGTAGTAAATATGGTATGGCATCATGCATCTATAATATTGCACATGTGATGGTGATGATTACCCTCTAAAACCACTGCTTAGTGATAGAAAGCAGCAGTGATGATTTCTAGAATTGCATCATCAGATCAGAAAATAGGAGACGGCAAAAATATTTTTTTACAGGTGAGCCAGTGGGTGGACAGTTTTGATACACTATTCCTTGAAGTTTGTGACAGCAAAGAAAACCATGCCTGAAACACCTAGTGGAAAAAAGATTTTAATGAAACATGGGGTAGACTATGAAATAGCTTCTTGTTTCAACCTCTTCAGCATTAAACTACCTTCTCAGTTTTCAAACAAGAAAGCATGTTAACGAATAAACAATTGACTAGGGAACAAGAAAAATGAGATAAAGATAGAGACAGATTTTATCAGCAAACATAAGGCCATAGATGTTCACAAGCGTTCTGAAACAGAAATTCTGCAACCTCTCATAACACTATCATTGATCGTCAGTCATGCAGAAGCAAAACTTTACTCAGAGTATTATATTTCTTTTATTTTAATCTTCATGATCATCCACAAATGATTTAGATACAAGATCAAGCTAATAATCAACTGACTTGACATCTGCCCGAAAAACTAAAAAATATAGCAGATTCAGTATCCGGCACATATTGCATATAAATTTATACAAAACAAAGAAATGGAATGCATAGAACAATTACCTAAGATTCGATAAAGCCAAGAAGAACAACAATGCAGCCAGATACCGTGTAAACAGCCAGAATATAACGGACAAAAATTCTAATTTCAACAGCTCAAAAGGCTTCCAGAAGAGTCAAGTTTAAGCTTGTTAAAACTTTCTTCGCTTGACAAGGTATCAAGTCCTTAACCAGCGCCTGAAGTCTCAAACTTTGGTCTTTCCTTAAACGAAATGACCAATCACATAAAAAGCACGCGAGGTGGATCACAGCTCAAGAATTCACCTTCAAACTTTTACTCGGAAAAAAAAAAGATTATCTAAATCCAAGCAAGCTTGCCTTGAAGTATGCAAAAAGACTCAGCTCCACAACGGCCAATTATGCATTAACTGATCAAGAGCTCCATGACTTATCCCCTTCAAAGTCATATCTCCAATCCTTGAAACACCAACATGGAACCTCAATTCTCTCCAATTCACAGTGAAAACCACAAAGCCAATCTCTCCATCGACATCCAAGTCAAGATTCCTCGAATTCTATTAAAACCTCAGAGCAGCCAGTCAATTCTGTCCAATTCAGCAATAAACAAAGAAAATCCAGATCAAGAAAAAAATTTCTTTTTTCGTCTCTCCCTGAGGGGGTAACTATCTTTCGACAACTAAAAGGAGAGGGGTATAAAATTCTTATCTGGCACCCACCTACCGATTATAATTTTGAGTGGAAAATAAAAATTGTGTCATATGGGCAGGCAATAAAGACTGAGAAAAAGTAGACGCGGAGGTGTGATAGAAAGCTGAAAGCTTTGCAATGTTTTTGGTAGAAGAAGGAGAAGGAGAATACGTGACAGTTTGGTTTTGGATTGATACTGATGCCTGCCTCAAAGAGAAAGAGGGAGCTTTGTATTCAAGAAATGCTTTCGCTATTGTCTCCCTCTCCATTTTTTCTCCGCTGCACCACTCCCTCCACGCTCAACAATCATCAAAGTCGCAATCTTTCACTTTCTCTCTCTCTAGAATAAACTTTTTCGGCCTTTCTCTCTCTTTGCACTTTCCAAGGTAGCAGAGAAAATGCTAGAGAGAGGTTGTCATGTCTTTACTTTTTGGTATTAGAGAGAGAGAGAGAGAGAGAGAGAGTATGTGTGAGTATGCCCATGGTATTGGTATGGTGACTGGGTGCTGGAAAAAATGAGAATGGAGTATAGAGAGAGGTTTGTAACTTTGTTAAGTAATGGACAAAATAAAAGGAAAATAAAATCTCAAAATGGAATTTTTTTACAGCATTTTTTTGGCACTGTTTGGAATGCGTTTCATTAAAAAAATTATTTAATTATTTTTTGTTTTTTTAATTTTTTTAATGTACTAATATTATCAATATTTTTTAAAAATAAAAAATATTATTTTAATATATTTAAAAAAAAACACTTTAAAAAATAATATTACAATTCCTTAAACAACCTTTTTTATCCATAAAAACAAAGTTATTGAGATTAGTTAATGTATTTATAATATATATATATATATATTATTTGTATCTTTTTGTATTTGTTTCTTTAATATATTTTTTCCCTTTCAATAATTATAGTTTAGTTTTGTAAAATTGACTCTCAATAAATCATGAAATGTTGTTTATAATTAAGAATAAGCGAGATAATACGATATTAAAAAAA
>Ga0307517_10011355_pt1 | contig 12352 bp, 7 predicted proteins | sample 23_EM_MG_FD_194515 | JGI IMG/M metagenome (GOLD analysis project Ga0307517, IMG submission 194515) | Populus trichocarpa ectomycorrhiza microbial communities from riparian zone in the Pacific Northwest, United States - 23_EM | ecosystem: Host-associated > Plants > Roots > Unclassified | place...
GCAAAACCGCCTACATCCACGGGAGAGAGTCCATATTATTTAGAGATAGAGAAAGGATTACAACACAATACATGGAGGAGGAGGATCACTTCACTCAAACTCAACTCCCAGCTCTCTTGCTGCACTTGCAGCTGCTGCAATGGCAGCAAGGCTGCTGCCATTGCAGCTCTCCACTTTCTCTCTATACTCTTCACATTCTCACCACTCTCATCTCTCTTGCATTTTGCTCTCTCACGGTGCCCTTTTATAGGCAACAATGGTGCTGCTCCACTTGTTCTTTTGTCAACAAAGGTGGCTGCCAACTCTAGCTCTTCTTCAACGAAGGTGGCTGCCAACTCCTCTTCTTCTTCAACAATGGTGGCTGCCAATAGTCAATGGTTGGTGCTGTCCATTTGCTGCACATGCAATGGCAACAACCCAACAATCACCCCCTTTGCCATTCATGTGGGGCAACTATCCTCTTGCTTCTTCAGCACAGGCTTCTTCAACCCAACATATCATGTCTATGTCTATATTACCACAGAAGTTTTTCAGAATTTATCCTTTTAAAATTAGAGGCCGCATAGAAATTTCTTTCCCTACCTAGCTTAGCTACAATATGAATTACTGCAATATTAATGCTAGCTTAATCTACCAATGTAGATCTGGTCCCCAAAATTAGCTAACTAGTCGCTAGACTGCTAAAGCCTAAAGTTATCGCACCCATCTACACTTCAAAGTTGAAACCATTGCTTTCGGTTCAAAACACCAGGAAGATAAGGGTGTGGTCATTGCAGGTTAAAAAGTTTGAGTACTCGTAGACTAGCATGGAAATGAAACACGACGGAGAAGCTAGCTATGACAGTATATCATTTATACGCAGATATTTAGTTACCTACCTCCATGATTATTTAGTTTTGTCCACAGCTAAATATTGATTCAAGAAAAGAGAAGAATGATGCCAGCAGCTGTGGTCCAACGGCGCCTTGAAGCATCGATCCGATGAAGAAATATTGTAGTCGTAACTAGAGTTTAACCAATGTAGGACCTCGAATTCGAAATGATAATTTCGAAATGATACAAAAGCTATAAACCAAAAATTCTGAAAACGGGAAAGATAATGATAAAAAAGTACAATTCACCATGCATCAACAAAGTTTATAACTGTATACATGTGACTACTCCACCAGAGGGATAGTATAAAACCTGGTGAAATTATAGATAATAAACTTGACTTCTTCCAACTAGCTTATTCCGATGAACAAAAAAACAAGATATTTACTCGGTTAAATCTAGTTAATTTGACATATTAATTTGAAATTCGATTAACCCGGTTATAATCATGTATAGTCAATACCAATTTTTTTTTAAAAAAAAATAATAAGATGATTTGATTTTAATAAAAAAAGTAATTACTCTAAATTATTGAATAACAAAACCACCCTTACCTTTTCTAAATCATATCACAATCGGAGTCAGACGTACGTCAATGGCTGAAATACTGGGGGACAATAGTGTTAGCACGAGTACCCACTGACCTGAAAAGTCCATCGTAACACTGATCAGGCGTATGGAAGTTGGCACAAAGTGAAACCCATGTGAGGAAGATTATGATATGTGCCTATATAGGCAGCATTTTGGCAGGGTTCTTCCAAGGTCCTTATGCTCTACCAGATGGGTAGCAAGGACTGGGTGGATATAAAATGTATGTCCTGCAAAGAAGAGACATTTGTTCTCAGAGGTGAACCCCTTGTGATGGATACAGACCAAGATGCAACCAAAACCTATACTCTCAAATCACCATATCAGACAGTATCAGCAAACCACTTTTACCCCACTATAATGGATGCGCGAGTAAAAATATGTGGTGGGTGGGGTCTGTACAGCACCATAGAAAGCCTGCACTGTGCTTGTGGCCCATTTATGCTTCATGAGTGTGGACAATATCTAGCACCATACATCAAAATCTAAAGGGGTCAACTGAGGAATTTTGCGGTGGCCCTTGTATCCAATGGCTAATATGGCTTGTTGAGATGCCATGATGTTGTAGCAGAACGCTAGCTAGCTACCATCTTTTTCCTAATTTCAAAATTTTAATTTCTAGTGTTGGTATATGGCAGGAAAGGAGAATATTATTGGAATTTCAGTTCTGCATTTACATGCACAAATGGATGGAAGAAATCATCGGCATTGAACTATATTCTCTCACTTTCTAGTTACAAACAAACAAGAAATGATCAGCTTGGAAAAAAGATGGCGTGTAGGAAATAAGGAAGAAGGGAGACATTTTTTTATTATTACAAGGAAGAAGAGAGACCAAGGCCCGTTGATGAAAAGCGTTTTTTAAAATTTAATTTTTTTCTATTTCTAATTAATTTTTATGAAAATCGACCTGGGCTTCCGAAACTAATCTGATAGCTTTCATAGAATCAAAATTGCATAGCATCTTTCTGCAACTCCTGTCCCAAGCAAGACAATTACTTGATTAATTGCTTTATATTTATTTGATTTTGTATGTTCGTGAACAAAAAAACTGAAATTTACTTGGAAATATTGGAAAATTTTAAAATTTTAAAATATAGCGGCCAAAATGAAATGTTGCGGGACATACAAGGGTTAGAAAATAGTTTAATCAAACAATATTATTCCTTCCTGTATTTCCACAAATCTTCCCATCCCATCTCAATAGGATTTAAATCTTGTAAGTTACATAATTCCATCGAACCATGGATGTCTCAAGATTTGTGTACATATATAGCCATACTAACATTGCATATGATGCTTTTAATATCCGTAATAATTTTTTATAACTGTTCTAATATTTTAAATGTTCTCTGATAAACATATCGTTCCCACTAGAAGAAAAAAAAAAGAGACATGACGTGAGAAACTTGACATGTTGAAAGCCAATGATTTTTGCTATATGAAAACCAAAATAAATCGTGGAGTATAGAGATGTGAATAATGATAGACAATGGCCTATGGCACCCCCACAATTGTGATTCATCATACACGTTTTCGAAACATGAAATTTCTCTCCCCGTCGATCTATCACTTACCAACTTAATTATTGGGTTTTTTTGGTGTGCATTATAGTCATGATATTGGAAGCTCCTCTTTTCAGTGATTGTCCACCCCTTGACTTCTCACCGAAAGTCATCATTGTTCCAGCGTTTTATTACAAATTTAATTGTGCCTAAGAAGGCCATTATATGGTGAAATGTAATGTGTTGTGGGATTAACAAGCTCAATCAAGTCATGAAATTATAGCGTCTGCCTTTTGAAATCACCTTTAGTATTTAAATGTATTGGCTTACATTCATCCGGAACTATTTGCATCCAACTGCTCTAAATGCCAATAGATAATGTTTGTGTGAATATTCAACTAATATTAGAATCTTTTTATTGAAGAAAAACTGTAATTAATGAGAAATATATAGTGCTGTTTTCAAAGGGATGGAGTTGAACAACCCAATGACTATAAAAGACTCGAGATTTTCAACAATTCACTCTAAGGTTACAGGTTAAGATTCTAAGAAGGATGGAGGATGGTTACTCTAGCTCATTCTGCGTAGCCCTGAGTCTATTCGATCTCGTGTGTTTGTGTGTATACTGAAAAACCAGAGGTAATTAATCAATGCAATTTCATTATTGAAATTGTGAAGGAGACGGTAACTGTATAATTAATCATATTTAAAGTTAATAGTGTGATTTAATTGAGTCTTGATTCAATGTTTAGCGGAAAAAGTTTTTTTTATTATTAAAAAAAGGTATAACATTATCAGTTCAAAAAAAACAACTTAAAACTCACTCAACCTTTTACGTGGAAGTAATTTTCATCACAAAAATAACCAACACCAACCTCCCATACGCTATTTTTGTTTGATTCTTCATTTGATCGATGCTGGTGTCCTAGATGTGTGTGTGTGTGTCATAAGACTCAAGATCACTGACCAGTTTGGTTCCGAGTTTACAGTTAATTACGATTACCCTTGAATGAACAGACCTACATGTAGATGCCGAGAAATGAGCAAAATACACTCTTTTTCTATGGATAATCGGATATATACGATCTGGGAAGCTGAGTGATACCTTATTAATTTATTAGTGAAGCGAGAAATTATTGAATTGGTCAGACCAAATTACTGATCGTGTCACGTGTTCTATACTTCTATCTTTGACCCCGCCGATATGAAACTAAATCCTACAGCTAGCTTGTTATGCTTTGGATCCACTAATAATAATTTTCAGTCAATCATATGGTCATATCATTGACCTATATATGTAAGCATCTATACAATTGGACCACTTAATGGAGACAATAAATATATTTATATTGCAAAAAAAAAGGGTCGACATAAATATTTGGACAAGTAATGGGAAATTGGGAATGTATTCCTTGTGAAAGAAGCATAAAAAAGGTTGGTGTAAGAAAGGGAACATGGATTGGACCACAAACCTTGATAAAATAAGCAAACAGCTGAATAAATATTGCCACCCAACTTGTTGGGGTATTTCTCAGAAGAGGTGGATCATGACCCACTACTGGTAAAACCTTTCCCCTGTGTGTGGTTTAATTTGTAAGAAAATGGGGTCTACAAGTAAATAAATATCTTTTTAAAACATCTCCTGATGATTTGCTAAATCTAAAGAAACAAATAAATCAAAAGTAAAATAGCATTTGAAGCTGGAGAAAAAAGGAAAGAAAATAAAATATAATTAGTCATTGTTAGAGCACTTGCTCTCTTTTATATTGAAGGCTCAAGGCTTCCCTCAAACCACTTTCCTCCATGATACAAGTATAGAAGGAGAGAGAGAGAGAGAGAGACTTCTACGGAGGAGTTTCCATGTTTCTACTGCAACTAGAGGAGGCATCCAAAGGGATCGCATTGATCCCGAGTGTCCCTGGCCATAATTTTGGATCATGCTATCCCTTTGGATTCCTCCTTTGGTGGCTTCTATAGCATTAACGGGTTTCAGTGGCGATGCTCCACACTCCCTTCTCGTGCATCATCAACACCAGCAACTTCAACATGGCTCGAGAAAGAGAATTCTATAATACCAACAGATCAAGTAAGTCATAGTTATATGCTTGTGTGCGTGTCTGTGTCTGATTTCTCTTTTAAAACCAAGTACAACCGAGTAGCAGCTTCTCCTTGTTCCCTTAGTCTTCCTTTGGCTGGAACATGCATGTTTCATTGATATTGGAAGTTTGCATGACTCTGAATATATGGTTTATACTATTAACAAATCAATTTTCCTCTCATATTATTTGTAGAAGAGACTTTTTCAAAATTGTATTTTGTGACTAACTCTCTACTCTATCCGATCGATCTCTTAATTATATCTTCTTCTTTCTTTTAATTTTTATTTTCAAGCCCCGTTTGGTTAATCCAATTCAATATCAAACTCATTATTTAAGATTCTAAATGAATCTTTGCAATCCAAAACCGAAACTCGGCATGAAGTCATTGGATCTGAACTTAAAAAGGCTACATACAACTTGCTCCTAAGAAATAAATGGACATTGGCTCCAAGAAAATCTCCAAGAGAGGTGCGTATATATCTTGTTGTTATTGTTGCTTACAGTTGTCCTGAATGTGATTTGCTAATTTTATTAAATACACATCTACTCCTTTAAGATATATGGCAAACCTGAAATCAAGGATATTGGATATTTATTCCTTCTTTCAAAAACATGTGAGACAATAAATTTATATGGGTGTTGAGGAAGATGTCCACACCGGATCTTTAATAGATCTTTTGTTGTTTTCAAGCAATGTAAGTGAAGACTTAGGTGTCAAATGAGTTCATAGTTCGATTAGTAATCACATTCCCCTCCTCTCAGAAAGTATGAGGTTCTAACCTCTCCTTTGTAACGAAGGGATGAGGTTTTTTGCCGGAGCTTCTACACAATCACGAGCTGACTCCTCTTATTTTTCGCTGAAAGAATTTAAACCAACTTCGGAAATTCTTGGTGAAGGGAAAATTGCTCTTGCAGCTAATTTACATGCATATGTACATTCTGTCTCTTACAAACTACAAGCTTTGATTCTTTTCATTATACATCGTCATCAACGTGATAACCAAGTGGAAGCTAGCTATTCGCAACTATTGCAAATAAAACAGTGCCCCTTGTATTGAAGATGATATAATTAATTTCTACCCATATAAATGCTTTGGCAAGAATTTATCCCATTTCCTTACGCTTCCAACAAATTGATTTCACCTTTTCAAAGGTTTGACCCTTTTCTTCCGATTAACGCTAACAATTAACTGCAGGTTTGTAATAGTTTCTGGCTTAACCTAACTCCTATTGACATTAATTACTTGCCTAAACCATCTCTAAAAAGCTATGAAACATGGGTTAAAGGTCCTAAACCACTCGATCTATGGTATGGTGGTATGCCATGTGGCCCTGGATCAAGGTCCAAATCACATGGTTTGAGGACTTTAATTAGAATCCAAGGCAGTGGAAGATGATATTAAAGGACTTCTTTTTACCACTTTGGGCCTCAAATTGAGTGTCCCAAAGGCAAAGGAATCATACACATGTGATGAGACCTTAAAAAAGTCCTTTATACTTGCCCTAATTTTTGAAATAAAGGGTCTTTATGTGATCCCTCTTAGCACATGACACCAACATTCTAGTAATGTCTTACCATTTGATCCCTTTTGTCACATGGCCCCAACACCTTTCTGCATTAGGTTCCCATTTTTTCTCTAACACCAAGCATTTATGCGTCTCTCGCGCATTCAAGCATCAATATAAGGATAACTTTAAAATAGAACCGCCACCACTAACACATGTAACTGAGCTTTTCTAGATATGGTTATCCTTTCCTTTTTCCATAAACGTTCACGTTAGTATAGCTAGTGTTGCATATTCTGATACCTACTGGTATCAAATATTTGTTGATTAGATGTTTGTAAATAAGTGCTCAAGGTTTATCCTTTTTTATTGAGGTTAATTATTTTGATTCTTCTCCTTTATGAATAGGAACCGCACTGTTGAGCTGTTGTTTCAGGGTATGATTGGGATTGTTATCGCTTGTAATATTAATGTTCTTTCCTTCGGCTGAGCCTGAGCAAATTATATCATGACTACATAATTTTTTTAAAACCCTGAACCGCTTTGCTAAACGCCAATCACTTGATAACTGTAGAAGTGGTTTGAAACTGCTTTTTTTTTTTTTTAATATTCAAGTATATTAATTAAAAGATGGTCATTTAGAAGATGTCCTATGAAAAGTTAAATAACCGTTTACAAGAAAATAAAATGTTTATGTTACAAATTATGAAATAGAAAGAAACATAATAGGAAAACAATAATTAAATTAATGATATGTATTTGTCCACACCTGAATATCATTTGCACTACCAATAAAATCGTTACACGTACAATTAAAATTAGATTTATTATACTTTATTCAAACTGATAATTTATACAAAATCAGAAAGAGACTGAAATTCTAATCTAGTTATACATTGTTAAAAATAAAATCGTGTTAAAAATAAAATTATTTTTTATGAGTCAAACACTCAATGCTATGTCCAAAAAAAAAAGGAATCCAAATCCGAGTTCAAAATGGATCATTGATAAATCAATAAATCTAGAGTCTATCTAGAATACTCCTCATCGTTATAAGAATTTTGCTCATAATTGCTAAGTGTTAAAGCAATAGAATAACAAATGATCCAAAATCTTCTGTTCCACCGCACAAAATAAATATTTGGATTACTCTATTGATAATAACTGATGTCTGAAAAGAAAATCACATAGAAAGTTAATTTTTGACTGCCAGCAACATAATTGAGGAAATCTTACTATATAGTAATTAAGATATGTTTCCAACTTTCCATCATAATATATCGTTATATAAAGACAAGCATATCAGGCTAAAGCATCACTATAGATTATTGCTCCTATATATAGTGATAAAAGAGGTTTCCAGTAATTAGAAATTTAGTAAAAATAGTTGGTGGAAGAGCAATTGAATCAACATATACATAAATTCAAGTGATTAATTTTTTTTTTTGGGGGGGTATACATTAAAAATTAATTGTCAGTGTTGGAAGAAAGGGAGAGTTAGATTTAAAATACATCATAATAAAAGGTTAATCTTACCATCACAACAAAGATGAGGGATAGCTTTGGAGTACACCTCTTACAAAAGATGCAAACAAATGTAATTTTTAATATTTGTTAAGAATTAGACCTATTACTAATGAACTAAAGACCAACTGGCTATATATATATGGGATATTTATTTTTTAATAAAAATTATATAATAAGTTACAATTAATGTTATAATCATTCAAATGGTGCATTAGCAGCAAGTTATTTTTATGTTAATTTTTTAATTCATTAGAATAAGAAGAAAAAAACAAGATTTCAGAAGTTTCCCGAATCTATGAGAAAGTTTAGCCTAATTAACACTTTGAGTTGTGTAATTGATTGGCAGTGGGGTCGTGATTTTTGAAATGATGATTTTCAACTTAACAATGAAAGAGTCAAATTCTTCAATCAAATGAATATGAAGTGGAAACAATACAAGAAGAGGGGGTCCTAGGGCTCGGAAGTCATAATTTTTCGGACACACGAATGTACAAAATGTCTTCGAACGTGAAATATGTAACCCAAATGTCACCCTCTTGGACTACATAAATTTTATGAAGGACATGTGTAACTTCCAAAAGAAAAACCCTAGGTGTGATTTTTTTTCTAAGCCCTCGAGGAATTGGATGCTCCTTGCCTGGGGACCCAAACCCTTTTGACTTCCCTTCAAAACTAGCGCTCCCTAACCCTCTCCTTTACTCGCACTGTGTATAACTTAATTTGTAGCCATGAATCAGGATAATATCGATTTGATTGAGATATGTTATAAAGTCGGAGAGCTCAAACCATTACCCGTTCTTTATGTGCTCTTCTTTTTTCTAGTCGAGATTGATTGATCATGGAAGGATATTGTAGCTGGTAATCATAAGACACTAGCTTTGTTAAATATATATACACGATTAACCCAATTTAAAACACTCTAATTATCAATTAATTAATATTCCCTTGTAGATCAACCACACTTTGTTTACACCTTTAAAAAATCCATTAAATCGCGTTCTAATACTTATATAAATGCCTTTCTATATATTATCAATCGATCCACCAGTAAATAGCACACATCCCTTTGGGTCCTAACCCTGGGAGGTTTCTAGCTAATTACATTGTGTCCATATATCAATGCAGCAATGAGCAAGAATATTTATTAAATAACATGACAATTTGCTCAAGCAGAGTTGCTAATTATACTATATTGGATGCTGTATTGAAAATAGGGCTGGGCCAGCCAAAGATGTTGGAGACTGCGTGTAACATGTGTAACCCCAATGTTTTGGTGGGTTGCACCTTCGTTAATTGGTGCTAAGAATCCAACGATGTAACTGTAAACTGGCTAGCTGAAACACAATCTTGATAGAATCCTCTACACCATCATGCTGTATTTGACTAAATTGCTACACTATGTATCTACCGCTATTAAGCACTAGTGATGATTTTGTGGGAGCAAGTCCAAGGTCAGGGAAATAGGAGCCCCACCTCACTTGACATCATTTTGCCTCCAAATTTATATAGATTCAGATTCTATGAACTCTAGAATTCTAGGAATTTTCCTTGTACAATCCCCCAACCTTTTGTTGCGATAATATATGATGTTTTCATTCCTATTTTTCGCTGCTTCTGATTTTTATTGCATTTTAGTGCTTATTTATAGATGGTACCTTCTGTTGAGCTCCAAGTGGATGCAGATCATCAGGCACTCTAATGGATGCATACACCTATCACCCATTCATAACTAGAAACAAAATCGCAATTTTAATAATTGGTTTTTATTAGAACATAATCAGAACAAGCACCGGCAATGAGGGTTAGTGCATGGATATCTCATATCTCACTGTGGCTGTGTAAGAAACGAGTGTCTGTGGATTGGCCAAGTCTGCTTGGCTTGTAGCATTGAAATTGCATGACAGAAAGGCAAAGCTCAATATAAGAGCCTCGATCTCTCTTAAAAGGACAGATCAATTAGCCTCAGAAGTTCTCCATTTTTCTTAAAGTTATTCATCATAAGTTTGTTGTGTCTATGAAGTTAAATGTTCACCATGTTAATCTCCATTAAATTACAAAGGAAAATCCTAATGTAATCTAAGAAATTGAAAATCCAAGAATCAAGATCTCTTATTAAGTTTGTGCTAACCCAATAAGTGTTCCTCTACATGAAAAATATGAGATCATGGTAAATATTAGTGGTATGCTTTTCTTACGAAAGAAACCAAGATTTATAGAACAGTACCGACCGAGAACAAGCAAAGGGCACTGATGAGAACAGGCAATTCCTGGACAGAGAAAACAAAGCTTCAGTGGGCTGGATTTAAGGGTTCTTCGACCTTTCTGTACAGTTAATAAAAACTGTGAAATTTAGCGATATCCATAGTTACAAACTGCAACATGATCGATAATTAAGCGTATTCGATATTTCCAGTGGCAATCAGACATGATATTGATGGAAGAGTACACTGAAGAAGTAGTCCTACTATTGTAATTTCTTTGTTATTTCTCTTTCTTTAATAAGAAAGAAATTCTGACTGATTTTTAATAACACCAATGCCACTTAAGTTTACAGCATGTTGGTTGCATCAATGGTTAAGCATGCAGTATTATTATTAATTAAATAAAAGAAATTAAAAGGGGTATGACTTTTACTGTAATTTTTAATGTAGCTTTGGCATTGCAACATTAAAATTATTATTTTGCATTTCTTATAAAAAAAAATTGGCCCAGGTAAAAAGGTAATTTTATTGTTTTTTTCATAGTAAACTTACTAAAATGCCTCAAAATATTGCACCAGTGGACAGGGGCTTTTTGACATTTTATTTTAAAAAAAATCATAGTAAAATCTATATTACTCTTGAATTCAAATTATTTTTAACTTGAGTTTGGGAGTTTTTTGATCTTTTCATTATGATTTTTTTTATTATCGAGTTTGATCAGGAGTAATTTGGTATTTTAGTAGATATAAAATATTATTTAATATTAAAAAATTGATGGCGCATATAGTATAAAGAGGCGCGCGTGAATACGTCCGCTCTCTTCAAATAACATGTACAACGTTGTCCGACAATCAAATGCCAACTTCCATGTTGCGTGTGACTAATGAATCTCCAGCTTTGTGCCAACAACCTTTCTTCTTCTTTTTTTCTCTTTTCTTTTTGATTTTCATGTATGTCCCTTCATATTTTCAAAATAACTCTTCATTTATTTTTCTTTCAAATTTGGTCTTTGTTTGTTTTATTGCTAGTTGTTTTATTTTAAATAATTCATAGAATTAAAAAAAAATTAATTTCATTATCTTTTGATTTTTCTTACCTGTCGAATTTGGTTTTTAATTATTTTTTTATTTTTTTTATTTCTTATTATTTTTTAATTAGATTTATTTTTAAATTACATCGCTTAATATTTTATTTTTATATCAAATTAAATACTTATTTTTTTAATTATTGTTTGTTTTGTTTTGTATTATTTTTTACTAAAACATTGTTTTCAATTTCTTCCCTTGGTATTTTATTGATTTAGATTTTGTTAGTCAAAAATTTGGACCCGGATTATAATTTTGAAAAATTAGTTTAGGTTAACTTAGATTGTTTTTAGATCTTTTTTACAGTTGGTTTTTTTATTCTACCATGAGATTATTTTAATTTCATATGTCAAGTCATGAGTTTAATGGATTAACCCAAATTAATTCAGATTTATTTTATTTTATTTTATTAAATTATTATTAAATTATTAAATTAAATTAAGTTATTAAATTCAGTAAAATTAATAACCCGACTCTTTTATTTTTCTTGCTTCCTTTTAAGCATAGTACATATTTATTTTTTTCGTGAAAAGTTTTTTAATCCATCATGTGGCATAGCACGAGTCACCAGTTAATGGCATTTACCGACCGGCGGCATTTCTGTCTGCCGTATTTACCCGTGAGGCTATGAGGATGTTAGAGGGTGAGAGCATCTTATTTTCCAGGCGTGTCAAAACATTACACGGCACTCCATTTCACGAGGGAACAAGAGGAAGGCTGGTTCTACAACGCAATCCTTTCTTTTTAAATATTGTTGTTATTCATGACATTTGTTATTTAATTTGTTAAGAATACATAATTAAATTGGTTAAACAAGTAGTTAGTATAGAGTATGAGATACGTTAATGAAAAGTTGTCCACGTGTATTTTAAGTATTGATTATTTATCTAAATAATTAGTTAATTTATACAAAGATGAAAATGATTTTTTATAACAAAAATATAAATACAATAAGAAAAAATAAATAA
>Ga0307517_10011356_pt1 | contig 12352 bp, 6 predicted proteins | sample 23_EM_MG_FD_194515 | JGI IMG/M metagenome (GOLD analysis project Ga0307517, IMG submission 194515) | Populus trichocarpa ectomycorrhiza microbial communities from riparian zone in the Pacific Northwest, United States - 23_EM | ecosystem: Host-associated > Plants > Roots > Unclassified | place...
ACTATGTATTTATAGTGGCTGGAAATTGAATTGGCTTGGCCTGGCTTTGGTGTTATAGGAATTTTTTTTCCTTTTCTATTTATTTTCCCCAGATTTTGTGTTTGTGTTTGTGTTGGAGAGCCAGGGGTTATTAGTCAATTGTCATGATATATGAATCTCCAACAATTTATGTGTGTTATGCTTTGAACTCACATTTGCTTGACTCATGCTTCGCCTGCGTTTTGCAATCTGTGTTATGTGCTCTATCAAATGTGCAAATTGGTAATTGATCTGGCTGAATTTTTCATAGTATTGGCTTTCAGATTTTTCTTCATGCATCCTAACTTGGCCATTGTAAGATCTCTCTTTGTCGTTAGATTTCTTCCAACTGTTTCTCAATGCATTGTTTATCGTGTTTTGTTTTGTAAGAGCTAGTTTATTTGCTTTCTATCCATCTCACCAACAAAAAAAGATCGGCTTCCAACTTTTTTCCTGATAAATAAAAAATTGAATTGTATATGCGTGCTCTCTGCAGTTGAAAGTTCAAGTGCATGAGCTGCTGGTCACCCAGATGGATAGGATCCGAAGCTCAAAGATTGATGAAGATAATCCAGAGCTAGTTACATGATGGACATCCATATCAATCTTGGGGGTAACAGTTGATCTAAGACTCTCGCTGGTTAATCAATGGCTACAGTACTGTTACATTCTTCGCCAGCTATAGGAACCACCTCTTCCAAAATACAAACATCGAGTTGCGTGTGCTGGAGTGCTAGAGCTCACCAGGATTGAATCATGCTTTTGTTGCTCATTCTAAGACGCTCAATGCAGGTTGAAGTTTAAACCTCTGTGAGGGCGGAAGTGCCTTGGGCTGCAACAGCAACTTTTGCAATTCTTGCTGGTTGTCGTCAGTCACATTCGTTTTAAGACAGAGAAGTAATGAGATTTTATATTCATATGCAAAGAGACAAGTTACACACGTTTCAAGCAAGTTGCAATGTAAAATGAATGTTCATGACTATACTGTAAATTTGGCAGAACAGCTTCTTTTGACGTGCACTGTTCATTCTTCATCAATAAACATGAGGTCGATAATTTTACTTCACATCATTAAACATGAGATCATTGATTTTATTGATGTCAATATCAGATATGGGTTCAATGGGCTGCTCATCTCCCTCCAGCGATGGAATGAATGTTGAAGGTTCCCTACTGAACTCATCTGTAGAACACAAAGCACATTATTATATAAACACGTAGCTCACTGAGAGCCAAAAAGTGATTCCCGCATTTGCAAGAGCAACTTACCGAAGATTGTATTCAAGGAAGTAGGGGGTGGGGTTGACATGAAGTTGAGACCAACGTAAAATAGCAGAGCTAATAAGATTGTCACCATGCCATAGGTTGGCACAGCCAATGCCCAGTACCTGAAAAGCAGAATCCAAGTTACGAGATTAGGCTCATCTTCTAAGTTTCTCAATCTAAATTACTAATCACAGCTATGCCATGAGGCCACTGACTTGTTGGGATAGTAAAAGATTCCAATTGCCTGCAACCAATTTTCAGGAACATATGCCCATACAAAGAAAATAGCTGCTCAGACAAAGAACAATGGAAGTCAGTACGGAGACACTCATTCTCGTACTTCAACATGAAACACATTTTAAAGATATTATAAGGTAAAGCAGTTATGTCCCCCAAGAAAGAATGGCAAACAAGATGATTCCATGTTAATTTGAGCAACTTCTTTCCTCTATTAAATAAAATCCTTCATGGCATTTAAAAAGATGAATTCAGAATTTAAAAAAAAAAGGTACAAAGAAAAGATGAATTCAACCTGTGGCAACAACGGTAGTAATGGAGCCTACAAAACCATAAACTTCAGAGGATTTGGGGCCATGATCTCCAGACACACCAAACCCAGAAGCAGCTTTGTCATCAGGATCAAGAAAGGATACAGTCGCCTTCCTCCTCTTTGAAAAACTAAGCACTCTCCTAGGACTACTCACCGAATGCAGATCTTCCGTGCCTTGCATCTTAAGAGACGGTGGAGATGTTGTCAGCTGTAACTCAGGTTTGGTGATAAATATTCCTGGGCTTTGTTTAATTTATTCTCTATCCTGGTGGTGATGATGATTACGAGGGAAGAGCTATTGTCCTTCCTCCATAGCTGCAGAATTGTTGAAGGAATGGGGATGGATGGTGCAGCAACTGGGTCAACAATTGGGCTTATTCGTTAAATATTTTCATTGGGCCGGATTCTGGTATGTTAGGCCTTGTTTTATATATATATATATATATATATATATATATATATATATATATATATATATATATATATATATATATTGCCTGACCTCTTGTGCGGTGAGAGTAGAGCGGGGTTGGAATACAATTGACAGATGACAATTAATGAGCAGTTGAGCACTCAACATATTTGGAAAGGTTGATGCACGTCGTGTTATTATTTCAACTTCGGACTCAAGAAAAAGGCTATGAAAAAAATAAAAAACCTCGTTGAAGTTTGATCCTGGATGTTTTAGCTAAGATACGAACCAGGAAGGATTTACGCCTTGTTTCCAGATATAATTGAACCGGTTTTTTATTAAATTTAAAATAAAAAATTTTTAGTATTCTTTTATCGTTTTGATGAGATAATATAAAAATATATATATTTTTATATATTTTTAAATAAAAAATACTTAAAAAACAATATTTATCATATCCACGCAAATATATCTTTAATTTAATTTTTTGATTTTTTTTTTCAAAGAAGAAAAATGTGGTCAATGGGAATCTAAGATAGTGACAAAAATATATATGTGTGTTTGGCCATTTCCCAACACCTCGGATTGGAATGGAGGATGCAAAGAATAAGAACAATATTGAATTGGTCGTGGTAGTCCTGCCGCCTTCCTAACTGATGTGAACTTTGCTCATATTCATTCCATCACCACAGATATGTATTCTTTGATATCCCAGGTGAATAATCCTATTGGATTAAGAGTTAAAACAGTTATTATCTATATTTACTCAAGCAGCTGTGCCCCGCCCCTTCCTTCTTCTTTTTTCTTTTTTTTTTTCATGTTCCAATTTATTTCGGCCCAATTTATTAAATGAGATTAAGTTTTAAATTGTGATAAAAATACTAAATTAAAAGGCATGGGATTGAAATATAAAATATGAAAAAAATATATAGCCAATCTCAAAAATCCACGATAATTTTTCTTTACACAAAAACTTTTTTTGTTTATGTTTTAATCCCTGTGTTTGAGGGAGGAAAGAAAAACTCATCAAAAACAACAAAAACAAAGAAAATTGTTGATTGGCTATAATTCAACCATCAAAAATGAGAATTTTATTGTTAATGTATTTTTTTATTGAGAGAAGTTCATTGAATATGGTTTTTCCTTCTAGATATGGCAGGGAGGAGGCATAACAAATTCGGTTTTGATTTTTAGGTTTTGATTAATAATTATTTTTTGGATTGATTTTAGAGTTGTTGGATAGTTTGTATAGATTTGTATCATATTTATGGGTGAGAATGATTTATTTAGTTCATGCTCATAGTGGAGATCAAATTCTAGGAGGTGGCCATGCAAATGGTTGCATGTCCAGGTTTTTTTTTTTGTTTTTTTTTAATTTAATATTAAATTTTATCATTGAGTGTTGTATTTATTACAAATCAGTCATGGTATTTTTTTATCATATAAAAAAATAAAATAATTAATTCAATATAATAAAATCCATAACACGAGTGACAAGTTTGACGAGTTGACTATAATTAACCTGACATATTTTTTTTCCTTTAATTTTTTTTTTTAACTTGTCAAGTTGAGAAGGTTATATCAAAATAATTTCCACGTAATTTAATTTATAGTTCAAGTTAAGCAAGAAGTTAGGTCAAATATTTTTAAAATTGACCCATTATCCTGAGTTTAATAAAGTTTTATATGATCTAAATATTATCTTATTATATACATTTTTTTAGTCTAAACTAGGACGATAACACCGGAACAAACTAGTTATCCAAAACATTAATTCTCACACAGGTTTTAATGTGTCCTAAAACACAAACTAGTTATCTATATTTGATTTATATTGTTTTTTTTATTGATTTTTTTTCTCAATTTCATCCTTGATATTTGTTTGATTAAGAATCTTAATTCTTTATTTTTAGGGTTTGCCTTCAATGGGATCACCAAAATCTCATGAACTAAGTCATAGATCTGAAAGATTAGCGCATGTCAATTTTTACTTTTTAAAAAAACATTTTTTTCTCTTTTCTATTTATAGAGCCATCCTGATTTCATGTCGTATGCCCTATGTTTGATTTTTTGACCCAGGTTGGCTACCAGGTTCACTCAAGGCTATTTTTGTTATCTTCTTTTTTGCTTTGACAGGTTCTTAAGATTTATATTTTTAAATTGACTTATAGTAAATTTCTTGATAAGACCTAAATTCAAGATTTCATATATTTCGAGCTTTTTAAGATTTAACCATGTTTAGGATGTTTGCACGGATCTGTTTGGTTTTTATAGATGTTTTCATTCTCACCCCTATGAATTTTTAAATCTTTAAAATTTGGTTTTTATTATTTTAATTGCTATTTATTTTATTTAGGATTATTTTTTTCATTAATTTGCATCCTTCTTAAGTTTTTTCTATCATATTTTATCCTCGTTCTTTTTGTTGTCTTTCCAATTTTTTTTTCTACCAGTCTCATCATTCAAAATTAAATTGATTGAGAATTATGTTTCCCTGTTGAATCCGTGTCAAAAATTTAACGGGATGCGACTTTTAGATATTAAACCATATTTAAGAGGTTTACTAGTTTTGCTTTGTTTTCTTTTCTTTTTCTAAATTGATGTTTTTTTATTTTTTATCTTCTTTTTTTATCCTTTTGTTTTGTTATTTTTTGGTTTAATTCTCTTTTAAAAACTTTTTTTATTATTTTTTTCAGTTTGATTTTATTGTGGTAGCCCTTAACAAATTTTTTTATATTTCATCTCTAATATTTTTTAATCTATAAATAATCTATCATGCTACAAATGATTTTTAATTTCACCCTCATTGATTTTTTAATCTTTCAAGTTTGGTTCTAGTTATTTTAATTGCAATTTTTTTTGTTTGGGATTTTTTTTTCAAATTTCATCCTCATTGGGTTTTTTCTTGTCAAATTTTAGCTCTATTTTTTTTTTGTTTTTCTTGTTTTGCAAGTTTTTTTATTAATAATTTTTTCAACGATTCTGTCATTCAAAATTAAATTGGATGACATTTAAACTTCTTGATTGATCTCAAATTCATGTTTTAACAAGTTGCAAGTTTTTTAAATTAGACTAGATTTAAGAGATTTGTTTGAGTTTGTTTGATTATTTTTTTTCATTTTTTAAGCAAATATTTTTTATTTTGAAGTTTGACTTTTGTTTTTCGATTTTTCTTTAGTTAGATTAGTATTGAGTTATTTAATAATTTAAATAGGCTTGAGTATAATTTTTTTTTGTATTATTTAAATTATTACTTTAATCAATATTTTTTTAAAAAATCTATCATTGTTTTTACATGAAAAAAATGTTCAGCTGCATCAAAACACGGTCAGCATATAAGTACAAGTCTAGACACATGAAAAGTTGTGAGAGAAAAGGTGCTTTTAGTAGTTAGAATTACGCAAAGTGAATTGACCGACCCGACCACACGGCTGAAAAGGAGGAAAGCGTGTTAGTGTTTTTAACACGGTGCAATCCGTGTTTTTTTAATTTTTAATTTTTTATTTAAAATATATTTTTTTATATTTTTAAATTATTTTAATATAATAATACCAAAAATAATTTTTAAAAAATAAAAAAAATTAAAACTACAACAATCTTTAATCTATTATAAAATTTAAACACAACCATTAAAAGATTAAACATAAAATTCCCTTTTACAACTAAAATTATATAAAAAAATAAAATTGGAACGATTTTAAAATTACATTATTACAGAATACATACGAGGAATCTTTCTTTCTTTGTACTTCTAATAATATATTTATTGCTAGATACTAAAGGGGTGGGTCTATTGTGAAATTCTCAGCGGTCCACGTGGCCAGGAAGTTATTCTAATTAACTTCAACTATACCATCAACCCTCCCCCCCTCTCTCCTGTATAAATTCGAAGGGAGGCAAAGGCCCATCTTCAACCTCATTTGTCCAAAGCAGTTAATATTTCCCTCCATTATTTTTCTCTCGCTCCGCTCCCCAAGGTATGCCTCTGGATCAGATCTCGCTTTCATTTTCTTCTTTCTGATTCATCTATTCATTAATCAATCTCAGTCTGTTGGTTATATTGAAATGGTATAATAATAATAATAATACCCAGTTCTCTTCAATTTCGAATTTAAGCAAGCACATTTCATTGATAATTCAGCATGGATCTGCTTCCCTCTCCTCCGATCCACCACCTTTTTGACGTTGCACAGCCCCTGCTTCCTCCTCTCCTATAGATAATTCAAATATACTCCATTGTTAAACAGGGAATGCTGCACCGCAGTTTTTCTATATCAACCTCTCTCCCTCTCCCTCTGTTATTGTTGTTGTTATTAGATCTTAGTAAGTTAGTATTATTCTTCAGGTTTACTGTTGATCTAACTATTGTCTAGATCCTACCTCCTGTATTCATCTGCAGTAAGTTTTGATTTGATTGATCCAGCGAGAAATCTAAAGCTTCTCCTAGGTTTCAATTTATTTATTTTATTTCATTTCTCAATGCAACCGAACAGACAACTTTATTGAAGTGTCCTCAGGATCTGATCTATCTAGGATTGAACTGAATACGCAGAATCAAATGATATTTTCTTTTTCTTTTTCCTTTTCTTTCCTTTTTAAGTTGTCTGTCTGCCTGTCTGACATTGTGGTGTGCTGTGCTGTTACCTTTGCAGATTCTGCATTCAAAAAACACTAATTAATCGGCACTCATGGGAAGTGTTAGTGATGCTGAGAAGAAGCCTGCTGTTATTTTTGTTTTGGGTTAGACCATTTTCTCTTAAAGTTTACTTATAAATGATTGTCTGTCTACTCTTCCATCAATTGTTTTGTAAACCTGAATCGAATATTGTTGTCATGCCTTAACTCTGTTATTGATAGAGGAGCATAAGATGTTACTGATTGTTGCCCTGTATCGATGTTTGGGTTCTCAAATGATTGCTTCTATCATTAGTCAGTCTCTCCCTTGTCCTCATTTCCTCCTGCATTCTCAAAAAGTTGTTTGTTTTCGATTGATCAGGTGGCCCTGGCAGTGGAAAGGGTACCCAGTGTGCCAATGTTGTTGAACACTTTGGTTACACTCATCTCAGTGCTGGAGATCTTCTTCGAGCAGAAATTAAATCTGGCTCTGAAAATGGGTATGTCTTGCGTACTTTTTTCTTCTAAGCTGCTCTCTTTACATTTTTTATCTCTATCATTTTTAATGTAATCACTATTTTGCCATGATTACCAAGAAACATGGCATTTTGAACCCGGGACCACTGCAAGAAGACTTTGGATGCCATATCCTGATAATCAATGTTTCTTTTCTATAAGATTCATTATTCAATTTATCATAATGATGACAGGGAATAAATTCTCAAGCTGCTTATTATTTTACCCTTTTATTTCAGTTTTCTTGACTAAAGTTTATTTTTATTATTATTATTGGTGGCATTCTGATGTAGGATGACTTTGAATTTGCGCCCCACAGAAATTTACGATGAGCAGGGTATGGTTTATACAAAATCTAGGCAGATCAGAAAATTGTTTTTCGATGAAATTGGTTATGCCACTATAGCAAGAGTAATTTAGAAGTAGTAGAAGAAGAAAAAAGTACTTTTAGAAAAGAGAAATAGAAGGAAAACTATTAGGCAGCAGTCCTTACTGAATCAAATACTCATAATTCATTGTCAAGGTCCTTATCATTGCATATACTGGTGCTACTTTTATGGGCACCAAAAGCTGTCAAAGTACTAAACTAGATAGGAAACTGAAATTCAAATAGGAAAGGGAAAAGGAAAACCATAAATAGCAGAAAGCCATGTAATTAATGTTTTCATTTCCTGAATAAAGTAAGATTCACAACCAGTACTAAGATTCCAAAGTAAGGCTACTTCCTAAACAGAATAGATTTATATGAAAAACTAAATCATACAGAATTTAAAATAAAATTAAAGCGATTCATGGATCTGTATCACATGGATCATGTAAGTTTTTCCTTCTCTCATTTGTGGTTAGGTTTCAGTAATTTGATCACCCCCTGCCCCGCCTTATCTCAATGATGTCTCATATTGAATGAATATTTATATTGGAATACCTAATGGGAGTTTTTATGTTTATGTATTCTTAAAGCTGGTGGTGTGGGGTGTTGATCTCTACCAAATCATTCAATATCTTTCTTGATAGGAATGTAGGGAACTTTTGGATTTGATCTATCAAATGATTGGTAATTTTTCTGTGACTGTCCTATGTGTTCCATGGAGTCAGATCTTTAATAAGTTGTTTGGTTCGCCTCTGAAGTTTTAATCTCAAAATATGCTTTCCATCAAGTGCATGTATTCTCTGCACTTGGTGTGTGGATATGGAGTCATGGTGGCGTCTATGTGCCTTCATGTATTTTTCCATTTGGTCCCATGGTGCTACGTGTTAGATTTTGGAACTTCTATGATGTCTGCATTTTTTTGCTTGACCTTATCACTGAACACTTGGTTATCTTGTTCCTTGTGGTCTACAGAACCATGATTCAGAACATGATTAAGGAGGGAAAGATAGTGCCTTCAGAGGTAACAATAAAGCTCCTCCAAAAAGCAATGCAGGAAAGTGGAAATGACAAATTTCTGATTGATGGTTTTCCCCGCAATGAGGAAAACCGAGCTGCGTTTGAGGCTGTTGTAAGTTATCTACACAATTCTCTATGTGTAGCTTGAGTGGTAAAGAGAGAAAGTGACTGGTAAAGGTCTTAGGCTCGAATCTTATGAAACTCTTTTTTCAATAAAGTTATTCCCAATATCTGGGTGTGTGTGTGTGAGCGCGCGCATGCGCATGCTAAAGCTCTCTGCTTGGTTTGAATAGTGTTTGTAGCGTAATAATGATTCAGAGGGCATGTCTCCTGAAGATAAAATTTCAGGTTTATTTTATTAAATGCTGAATTATGTTGGTTATCCAGACCAAAATTGAACCAGCATTTGTCCTGTTCTTTAATTGTCCTGAAGAGGAGATGGAGAAGCGCATTTTGAGCAGGAACCAGGTTGGATTACTGTGACTGCTCTTTCTATAATATACTTGGACATAACATATCTCTTATGGAGGTCACATTCATATTCTGTATTGGTTCATTTTTCTCATCTCATGTGCTAATGTATCTTTATTCTGCGATTCTTTCCTTTTCTGGGGTAATGAAGGGAAGAGAAGATGATAACATTGAAACTATAAGGAAGCGGTTTAATGTTTTTCTAGAGTCCAGTCTTCCTGTGGTTGAGTACTATGACTCAAAGGGGAAAGTTAGGAAGGTAATATGTTTATGCAATTGTTTGTTTATTGCAATGCATATTGCTTGATTACTTTAACCATTTCTTTGCATTGAGCCCTCAGGTTGATGCGGCAAAGTCTGTTGAAGAGGTTTTTGAGGCAGTTAAAGCCATCTTTACACCAAAAGAGGAGAAGGTAAAGCACCATAGCTATGCTATCTTGTAGGCATTTCATTATGAATGGAGAGTCAAATCTTGATCGAAGAATGCATTTTAGTTTGTGAATATACCATTAGAAATGCGAGCTATCAAGCTTTGTTTTCTATCGGTGCAGAATGAGATGCATATTATTTTATTGCCATGACTTATTCGACATGCATTTGTGGCATGAATATTAGTAGTTGATTGTTTATGATAGATTTCAGCCCTTGAATTGAAAATAACCTCACATTAAAAGTCAGCCTATATGCTTCCTTGAAGAAGCTTTTGCAAACCTTTAGTTTCTTGATAGGATCTATAGTTTCCATCCAATTACCTTTTATTTCCCGGGTGCTGAATGCAATCAGGATTCTTCTAAAAGGTGCGTGCATGCGTGTGACAAAGCATAGAACTTAGAAGGAACATTTGTTGTGCAAGTTTGAGGCTTGCAAAGGCATTCTTAATGCAACAATGCTTACTTTCATAGCACCGTTTTGGACCCTCCAGGAATGCTCAAGTGAGATGAATACTGAGTAATGACCTTTATGTGGCCAGATACGATGTGAATGCATGCAATATATACCATCCTAGCATATAAAACAAGAAATTGCGTGTGTGATCTTGAACTTTGCCATAGGATATAGGGAAGAACTTTCATTTTCTGATACATATGGCCCACCAGTAACAGAAACTTCTCTTGAACATAACAAAAAGGTAATTCAATGTTCATAGAGATATCATGAACTCAGGTTTTATGGAAAAGGTATAAAAAATTGAGGACAATTCAAGTATGGAGAAAATAATGCTTAGGAATCATATGGAAATACAAAATGGGCTGCTGTATTAATAATGGTCTGTTCGTGAAATTTCTGCACAATAAACTAAATTTCTTATGCTCAACAGGTAATTGCTGCATAATTTGTGGTTTCAACAGGAAAATTTATATTGACATGACCCTGCAATATTTGGCTTTTGATAACACCTTTCCCTAGTGTTTTAGTTTATTTCTTAAAATTGTAAACATACAAGCATAAGGAACAAAATGAAGATCATGTTGTGGATTATACTTGTGGTGTTTGCAGGTTGCTGTTTAGGGGTTTCCTTTGTACCAGATATATCAAACTGAATATCTACTAAGGTAATTATTCTCTGATTTAGATCTATAAACATTCTACTTACTGATGTTTTTGTTCACGTGTGCCACTTGAAATGCTTGAATTCACCATTGAAATCTGAAGCGGGTCAGTGCTGTGTGAAGCATTACCAGATTTGGAGATTTAATTGGGAATTATATTGTTTCTTACATCATGGATATCCTTAAACCAAGTTTGTTCCTTCCCAGTTGTTCAATGCATCCCCAAACTAGCAATTTTTTGCATTATCCTTATTTGCATCAATGAATAAGGAAGTCCTATGGTGCTACTGTTGTTTGTGAATTCTGCAATTGAACCTCATGAAGATCTTTTTTATTTCGAGTTCATGGACGAAGACTTCCAAGATATTCCATAGAATAATAAATGATAAGCTGCCATATTCATAGAGTAGTGAATGATAAGCTTTTAATCAAAAGGTTACTTCAACAAATTATATGCGAGTACTTGGTTTGTCAAATTGTCTCTCTGTGTTTGTAGCTTTGGAGATCTTGCATTACATCTTTCATCAACTAGCATCTTTACCGTATTGTAATTAACAGAATTTATTCTCTTTCTCAGGTGATAATCTCTTATGGTTGGCTTGCTTTGTACTTTATTGGGAAGGTATAGTTTATCGTGTGGACTTTTCTGCCACACGTTTGCGTCTTATCATAGCAGGTTTAGTTTATGTCATGAGGTATTTACCTCGATATTCTTGTTCCTGTGACTGGTTTCTAATAAGAAATAGTAATAGAGCACTAATAATGCTACTTTTCCTCTTTGGGCTACAATTCTCTCCTTTAGTCAACTTCTTTTTTTCTCTTGTTTAATCTGCCTTGTAAGGGTGATACCTAAAAGACATTGGTTTAGAAGCAGCAATTATGAAATATAATTACAATCCAGTTTACAGTTTGGTGATTTGATTTCTAATCTGAAATCTTCACCCAGTCAATCCCAGATGGATGCGTGAAATAACTTACTGTTTTCCATGTATTATCATGAATGACCTAATTGTATTTGATTTACATTTGCCCCATATTGATCATGCTACGTACCTGTTAAAAAGAATTGATTCTTTTTAAAATTAATTTTTTTAGTATTTTTAGATATTTTTAAATTAATAATTAATGAAAGAAAAATAATATAGTTCAAGGTGGGTCTCTCAATGAATCATTAAGGGAAAAAAAAATTAACCTACTCCATATTGCAGTATACTGAGAATTAATCTGAGCTGCAAGGGACATCAAAAAGGGAGGGCGATGCATGTCAAAAGAGTAGCTAGCTTGCCGTCGAAACATTTTGTGAGGCGGGCTAGGCTGGTAGAGATACAAAGAGTCTAATATTTTGTTTTTCTAATATTTTTTTTAATGCATGATAGTGAATGTAAAATACGTATATTTTAATGCTCGTACGGTGCAATATAGTGCGGCTACATTATACATTTACTTTTAAGTCACAGTTACCACGATTAAACAGCTTACGGGATGATCCACTTGGAAAAAAGAAAAGAAATGAAAAAACTTGATAAAAGATAAGCAGAGATTGTTCCCTGTAAATTTAATAGACTTAA
>Ga0307517_10011357_pt1 | contig 12352 bp, 8 predicted proteins | sample 23_EM_MG_FD_194515 | JGI IMG/M metagenome (GOLD analysis project Ga0307517, IMG submission 194515) | Populus trichocarpa ectomycorrhiza microbial communities from riparian zone in the Pacific Northwest, United States - 23_EM | ecosystem: Host-associated > Plants > Roots > Unclassified | place...
CTTCCTTCATGTTGATTTATAGTGTGTTCAATGCGATATGAAAACAAAAGGCCATTATTTTATTTGTAGTAGTTTATATATACATGTGTAGTTTACGCGCTACCCTTTGTTAACTTTTATTATTATTATTATTATTATTATTATTATAAAAAAAAAAAAAGGGAAGGGAAGAATTGGTCATTCTAGTTGCGTGCAAAACCATCATTTCATAGAAGGTACAACAATTTGATATCACTTTCTTTTTCCAATTTTTTTTTTTTTGAAACAAAATGAAAATATAAACAAAAAAGTTTGTTTATTTTTTATCTTATCTTGTAAAACATAATAAAAACTAATGACGCATTGTTAAAATTTTCCAAATCAAACAAAATGGTTCTCAAAAATTATATTAGTGGTTGTTGGTTTTAAAAATGGAAACATTGTGATTTCTTTTTAAAAAGTTTTTCACTCAGAAATGTATTAAAATAATATTATTTTTTTATTTTTAAAAAATTATTTTTAATATCAACGCATCAAAATAATCTAAAAACACTAAAAATATATTAATTTGAAGTAAATAAACTTGAAAATGTGTAAATGAAAAGAAAAGAAACTGCTAAAATTTATTGTATTAAGCATAACGTTCAATCTGACCGTCGGATTGGATTGAAAATTTACGAGGGACTCCTTCATATATATTTTCATATATAGTTAAAATTTTAGAGCGATCAGAGTTTGGTAAGGTTGTCAAATAATGTCGACAATTAGACTAAAAAATAGCATGAAAATCATTAATGGCAGTGTTGTAAATATGCTTGATCAACTGGAAAATTTCAGCAGCTCTCTTCTTCATTAAACAGAGCTTGGGAGAGAAAGAGAAAAAAAGGCAAGGAGGAACCCAAAAATTGTGTTATGAAAAGTGTTTTTAGCTAGAAATTAACAAGAAACAATAGCTTCAAAGGATGGCTAATTAAAGTAAAAGCAATGATGAAAAGAAGGAACAAGGGAACTTAGGAGACAAAGAGAAGTTCTAAAGGGAGAGAGTAGACTTTGAATGAGGAAGATGATGAATAGGAAACCAGGGTAATGCAGTGAGCTTTGATTCTTGCTTAATACACTTGGGTAAGTTGTTTTAAAGTGATAGTTGCTTAATTTGTTATGTTTTACACATAATTATTTAAAATTCCTAAATTTTGGAAAAGTTAGGGTTTGTGTTAATGTTGGTATAATACGAATGGTTTATGGTATTTATGGTTTATGTTGATATTGTGAAATTAGATAATGGTAAAAAAAAAAATTGATGGAGGAGAAACAAAATATTATGTGAGAAAGGTAAATGGACTTAGGATATTGTTGACTTATAGGTTGGTACTAATATGAATGTCTTCCGATAAATGTTAGGAGTAGCATTCGGAGTCGGGACATCGACGAAAGAAACTCGAGCATTAGGAACTGCAGGTAGGTGTTTACCACCTCATATCTTTATATTTTGAAGAGTTTAATACATTCTAAAATTTTATTTATTTATGTTGCATGTTGATTTACGATAGTAAAGGATGAGAAATTTGATAGTGGAAACAAGATTAAACATGACGACTGGTGTCATGAGTGTTGCCAAAAAAAAATTATATAAGGTTATTGTACTTATTATCCTAATTTCTAAGGACACTCGGATTGATATAAAGAGCCGGCCACATGAGTGGGGGCAAGGAAAGTTAGCCGGTCATATGAAGAGCAAAGAGGAAAATGGAGAAATTATGGTTTTCCTTAATGAATTTATTGTAATATGTTGTTTTTTTTATATGAATGTGTGTGTGAATTGAATGAAATTAGCATAAAAAGAATGAGGGAACTCTTGGTTCTTTAAGGCCATGCTTTCAGTCAATTATGCATCAAAGGGGCAGGATGTTTAATTTGACATATTTAGCTTGATGACGTGTGTTTAATTGTGTCAAAATAAGGAAAAATGCATGTTGAAATGTCAAGGATTGTGTTTAGAAGAATATTGTTCGGAAAGTTTGTAAAATCGATAAAAATGCTATATTTTGACGTTAAGAGGGAAGATTGAAATAAATAGGATAAATTGGCTCTTAAAAAGATATTTTTGATACTCTTATATGGTATGTGATATGACTAGGGGTTTAGATAAAAGAGAAAAAGTTGAATTGTGAATGTTATGTGTAAATGGAAATGTTAATGAATTTGGACAAATTCGTCTCCTAACTTTTAGAGAGAATTCGAGTAGGAGGTTAAGGGAATTAAGATTAGGTTCCTTCATAGTAATTATAGTTTTGGATGTTGACTAACTAATGAAACTGGTTTTACTCAATTTAAAGCTATAGAACTCCAGTTATGGGTCACCAACCGAGACTGGGTCATGATAGACCTTATAGGGCAGTAGGTCTGATTTGTTGACGAATAATTTTGAGTGTCTTAGGGGCAGAACTGGGTTCTCCTCCCTTAATGGGACTTGTAGCCCCGTGTCTTAACTTTCCAACAAGACCAACCTTGTTTAAAACGGAGTCCTAAAACTCCGAATATGGTCAAAAATCTGAGGAGAGGTTAAATTAGACCTCTCCTGGCATATTCGGAAAGTCGTTAAAACAATTATTTAGACGCGTTAAAGGGTGAAAGTTTGAGTCCTTTCCCTTCAAGGAACATGTGATATTATATCTTAGCTTCCAAAAGAAACGAGACACGTTTGAAATGAAAATTTGTAATGATAACTATGGTCGGACAAAGAATGACAATATTAATGGGTAGAATTGGCATGGACTAGCATACATTTAGTGTATGTTAGGGTCCCGAGTAAGGGGATCACCATGCATCGATGCCTATGGGGTATGGACTAGCATACATTTAGTGTATGTTAGGATCCTGGGTAAGGGGATCACCATGTATCGACTAACATATATTTAGTGTATGTTAGGATCCCAGGTAAGAAGATCATCATGCATCGACTAACACACATTTAATGTATGTTAGGGTTTCGGGTAAGGGGATTTCTATGCATCGACGCCTACGGGGTGATGATGATACCGGTGAAATTGGTATTAACAATGAGTTAGGTAGAAATAGTTGTGGTTGATCTTATGGAATCTTGAATGAAAGTTGAAAATAAAAGATGAAACGGTTTTAGTTGTTGAATGAGAAAGAGTTCTAATGAAAACAAAAATGGAGAAGTGAATAAAATATGAATACATGTTTGTCTTTTTAAATTGTTGGATATTTGTGCTACTATACTTATTGTGATATTCATGTTTCAATCATATGTATTTTGTTTCAGGACCATCGCCTACACGACAGGAATAGATCCTAACTTTTGTTCACCTTTTGTTATCTAGTTACATGGAGTATATCCTTGTATTTTGAAATATTAAAATATTTATATAACTTAATTTGTATAATTGATGTTTAAACTTGAATAGATGAACTTAACTCGGAAATTCATATAATCATGTTGCATGTATGCGTGTTTATCTCATTTATTCCTCTATAATGATATTTGTTGTTCAATGAATGTTATAAATATTATGGTTATGATGATGATGATGATGTTTGTGAGATTGAGACCCAGAACGACTAGGTCGTGATTGAGTTATAATATTTTTATTATTACATATATATTTTTTTTATTTAATAAATATTTTATTTTTGTCGATTTTTATTATGTAGATTATTTTTATAAATAAATTTATTAAATATAATATTAAATATTTTTTTCTATATTCATCTCTCAATTTTTTTCATTTCTGCGGTGGTAAAATAAAAGACGTTAGTTTGAGAAAAGGTGTCACGTGCAAATCTCCAACTCTGTGTGCGTGGGCGATTCTCTCGCCTTTTCTTTCCTCTCTCTCCTCTCTCTCTTTCTGTGCATCCAGAAGAGGATCCATTTGCATTGTCGAGTTGGAGTTTGTATCTGTAATTGTATCTGTAATTGGATAACAAGAGGCAGAGGAAGAGTAGAAGAGGAGAAGCGGTGCAGTGCATAATAATAATAATAATAATAATAATACTCGTAATGTTTTGATAATGTGAATGATTTGTTGATTGCGAGGGAAGGAAAAAGCCTGCCTCTGCCTCTCGTAAATGCAATTGAATGAAATTTGAATCTGACGGACGGCCCTGCAGCTGCATATTAGATTAGATTCGATAGGAGCGGTGGTAGAAAGGAAAAAGAGAATCTCCTCGGACGAAGAGAGGGAGGAGATGAAAGGCTATCATAATAATCACAATCAAGGGAAAAGGCGATGGAGATGTCTGGTAATAGGAGTGCTATTTCTGGTGCTGCTTTCAATGCTCGTTCCTCTCGTCTTTTTGCTCGGCCTTTACCACAACGGCTTCCACTCCACCGGTAACTCCTTACAACAACATCTCTCTCTCTTCCACCCCCCCCCCCTCTCAGATCCAGCTTCCCTTTCATTTTTTCTGTTGTTTTCTTCTTTCGAATCTAACTGATACATACACACTTTACTTTTTACTAAATACACGCCAACCAGATCTCTTTTTTTTTTTGTCACATCAAATGAATTCGATTACTAAATTATGTCATTCATCTTCCTCCGCAGGACATCTCTCTGATCGACAAACTTCTTCTGCTTCTGCTGTATGTATTTCTTCAATTCAACAATTTTTAATTGAATTGAATTATTAGGGTTTCTTTGATATGATATTACAAGGATTCTTTTCATTTTACGGACTAATTTTATTTTTATTTGCTTGTAACTGTAGACAGACCAGTCAAGCCACATAAAGGAACTTATCAACAACTTTGCACCAACTCTTCCTAAGATTCATCAAGTAATGTCCTTTACTTTTTCCTTGTTTTTCTTGCTAAACTTTGGAACCTTACTCTTATTTACCAGTCTACTTGAAAACTGCCACCGTAACTGAGATTGATAGTTCGGTTTTCGTTTTTTAGGATTCAGCATTAGGCAGTTTAACCTCCTGTCACTTTCTTATACGTATACAACAAGAACTTTGAATGTGTGTGTGCGCGCGCACGCTTTTCGATCAGTATGATCACTTTCTTATTCTCTGGCATGCTCAGCCTCGTCCTGCAATATTTTATTATTCATATTTGAGCTTCCCAATTCCCATTAGGTTTTTATTTCTAACATTAGTAAGGTTGAGTGATAAGTGGCATATTAGTATGACGCAGTCTTCAAGATTCAAGCTTCATTATGTATTGCTAAATGGGGTTATGGCTTTTAAATAAAATATGATATTAAATGCTAAATAGACTAACGACTCATGAATGGGGAAATACCTGCAAATATCGTGAAGGCCAAAGAAAAAGAAACTTAGTACAGAATTGCAGAAGTACCAACTCTGTCCCTGCCTACAGAGTTGCCTAGATTTGAAACTGAAACCTCTAAACCAAGAAATTTACCATGGACACTATACCTACTCCAAATAAACCTATCAATTGCTGAATGGAGTTGCTATTGTGTTAATCAGTGGAAAAACATTGGAAACAATTATGTTGAGTTTGCTATATGATTAAAAAGTTGGGAAATGGCGATGGGTTATTGTCTTTGGAAGACATTTGCTGTGGTATGGACCTTCAGAATGTGTATTTCTAATCTGTTTACAATTGTATCTGACAAATGTGATCATTGAAAATCCCCTCACCATAAAAACAAATTCATCCAACCCTGATAAATAAATTCGTTTAGAGATAAACAAATAAAATTCAACAGGAATGAAACTGTCAAGTGTATTTAATGAAGAATAAAACAATAAGATGTCAAAAGAATTCTTTTTTAACTATTCACTCAAGTTAAAAAGAGATCTCTGAATCTCTGAAAATTCTCTCTTAATACCATGGTTTCTGTTTCTGTTTTTTTCTCTTGGCTTAACATCCTCATTGTATTGTTGCTTTGTAATCCAGCAAAGTTTTGATTTGTAGCAATGGTCCATGTATGAGATCAGAAGCATGCATAACATGTGGAATTTTGGAAAACTTAATTATTATGCATAATCTTCAAAAAGTTCCCCTTTAATGTGCATCAATAAAAATCATATTGATTGATGATGATAGCTTTGTGCTAATAGGATTTGACCTTGGTCAATTATTTGGATTTCTTCTTTCTTCTTTTTCTTTTTCATTTTGTTTTTGGCAAAATAGGAATTTGATGTTTGACAGTAAATCATTCTGCTGAGAAGTTGTTTGATTTTGATCAAGTTTTATATCTTCACACAAATGCAGAAACAGTAACTGAACTCTGATTGTCAGGGACATTCTCGATATATTGTATGATAAAAGAGAGATTTGGTGGTTCTCTCTGTTTGATAGAACAAGATTTTATCTTATTTGCTTTACCGTGCTGTTCCTGACCTCCTAAAATGGCATTTCATTTCTACTATTCTTCTCTTCATATAATCATTGTTTGATCTGGAGCGATTCATCAATACTATTAATACTTCCATTTGTTACTCTCTTCATATATGTATTGAAGAAATTCAGGGCCTTAATATTTTCTGTTCATCTCTGGCTTCATATAACTTTAGCAACTGATCGCTTTCATTTGTAGTTCCTTTCCAAGTCCTGGAGTCAAAAGTTTTGCTATCCATTGTTAAGGGGTCTATAAAGGTGCATCATCCGGTGCAAATATCTCTCAGTGTAATGGCTACAAAAGAAGCTATTACAAATTTCATATTTCAATTCAATTCAATTTCATATGGAATTGCTTCTGGGCTTCTGCACATATCTTGTGCATCACCTTTTCCCCTGTTCCCTTGTAGTATTAGATTTATTATGGTTCAGTTCCTTCAGTTATGAATGAAGCAAGATACAGATTCACTGGAAGCTTGAGCTTTTAAGGCCTACTTACAATTTGATTTAACCTTATTAAATTTTTTAGCCTATCTACAGGTATCTAAATCTGTTTTTAATCCACTGTGTTTTCTCGTATTTTGTATCTCAGGATTTAGTTATAAACTTTACAAGTGGAGCAGAAAATAAGACCGCAAGTTCAGGTGTTGTTCATGGCAGTCAATGACAAAAAATCTCAAGCGTTTCTTTTATAATTGTCACTTCCCAACTAAAAGACTGATTATTTAAAAAGAAAAAAGGCTTATTCTCCTTTCCAATCATTAACAGGTACTCCTGTGGTGCTTCCTGTTGTACCTCAACCACCTCCCATTAGAAATGTATGTATGCAAGCATCCGAGTGCTTTCTGAAAAGTTAGCCATTTATAATGCTTTTAAAGACTGGAGTTTTTTAATATGCTGTGGCAGGATGCTGCAGCAGCTGGTACAGATGAAATCACAAAGCATAAAAGAAATGCAGTTGAGGAAAGTGAAAAATGTGAGCTCAGATTTGGAGGCTATTGCCATTGGCGTGACGAGCATAGAGAAAATATGAAGGATTTTATGGTGAAGAAATTAAAAGACCAACTTTTTGTGGCTAGAGCATATTATCCTAGCATTGCAAAGCTTCCATCTCAAGAGAAGTTAACTCATGAACTGAAACAAAATATTCAAGAACTGGAGCGAATTCTTAGTGAAAGTTCAACAGATGCTGATCTTCCACCACAGTAAGTCATTTTAAGTTTCATGTCTTTATCTTCCATTAGTTTGAACAGTGCATGGAAATTTTTTTCTTCGATGAAGCGAGGAAATAATCATACCAATTACTACCATTTTAACTACATAATAAACATCAGTCGAGTGAATGGAGCTTATTATGTGTAAAGCTAAATGTTTCAATGCACACAACAAAGGATGTGTGTTATGAGAGTGCTGTTGCACTGTCCTGCCTTTAAGGAAAGCATGCCACATGAGATTACAGCCTCTCCTCACTATTGTGGGACAAACTCATTCAGGCATGATTATAAACAATGATATTGACTCTCTGAAAATTTATAGGAAAGAACAATGCAATTTGGTATCTAAATCTTAAACTCGAAACCTAAAGGAATGTGCATACATAAACTATGCTGACTTTCTGGCTGTGAAGAATTTTGCAATGATGACACTCTTCCTCCCACTGCTGCTGATTTCCACCCGGTATTAGAAGTCTCAGGTCGTTATTCTTTGTTCTTCCTAGGTGTCATGCTTTGCCTATTTTACACACAATTAGTGTTCTCCACATTATCTTAGCTCATAGAAATTTATGCATTTGTGTTCCAATTTGTACTTGACTCACCTTAACATGTTTTTCCTTTGCTGTCTCAACAAAATATATTGTTCTCGTGGTTTTACTCTTTAACATTACTGGCTTCCTGTTTGTCTATAATAAAATTCTAGTGCTAGTGGTAAGCTCTGAGGATGTCATGCACATGTGCATGTTACAGCTTCTGCACATGTTGGGTTGCTGGATCCTCCTAGTCCCAATTATGGATCCTCAAGGCTTTGTCCATTCTGACATCCTTCTCTAACAGCTTCAGCCATTTTCTTTTAGGGGACTTAGTTTTCATTTTCATGTTTGTCCTGCAGCATCAGGTGTGGTCAATGCAGATGTAATCCATCTTTTCAGTACCCTAAAATTTTCATTGCATGACACTTGCCTCACCCTTTATTGCCTTTTTAGGATTTAATTTTTGACATTTTGATGCAGCCTATGGATATAACTATGAAATTGAATGAATATTTAAGCAAAGACAAGTTTGTGACTGCAGTAGATTTCTGTGAAAGATCAGTTATGGCAGCTATATTAGGAAATATAAAGTATCAATTCCTTTGATCTCTCCCCTAGTTAAAATTGGAATTTTGTGTTGCTTATATTCTATTCCATTAGGAGTAAGAATATTTCAAGTTTATAAACATGCTTGTAGTCTTTCAATTCTAGAGATTTTATGAAGAAAGGTGCAACTGTTTGATTTACCTTATTGAGAGTGTGGTGAATTTTAATTCAAGGTTGATGATTCCTTGATCCCTACAATCTGATGCTTAGTTTTTCCATTAAAGGAGTGGTTCCTTGAACCTTATGATGTGAGCTAGTAGTTTTCCACCATTTTCCCCTTGATTCTGCATAAATTGAACCTGTGGTCAATTTCCAAGTCTCAAAATATCTAAATTCCACAACCTGATTCTAACATTAAGTATCAGTTTGTCCTGCATCACTTTTTGAGCAGCTTCACCCACGTTTAACAATACTACAGAATGTTGAAGCAGAAGTTGGTAAATGATCTGTTGAGCTTATTGTTGATTAAGGTGTTGGTGTTCCCTCCCTTGTTGCTATATGGCCTCGTTGTTTTTTGATGAAATTTATGCTCGCATTGTTGCTTGCTGTCTCCTTTTGATGTGGACTGTCACTCTTTGATACTTTGTCTCTTGTAATAGATACTGCTTAACAATTTTACATAATTCCTGCTCCAGCACACTAATTTACCTGTTTCATCAGAATTCAGAAGAAATTACAGAAGATGGAAAATGTGATATCTAAAGCTAAAACATTCCCTGTGGATTGTAATAACGTTGACAAGAAATTGAGGCAGATACTTGATCTAACCGAGGAAGAAACTAATTTTCACATGAAGCAGAGTGCTTTCCTTTATCAACTTGCAGTGCAGACCATGCCAAAGGGTTTGCACTGTCTCTCTATGAGACTGATTGTGGAATATTTTAAATCTTCTGCACATGATAAGGAGTTCCCTCTGTCTGAGAGATATTCAGATCCATCATTGCAACACTATGTTGTATTCTCCACAAATGTACTTGCTGCTTCAGTTGTAATCAACTCCACTGCTGTGCATGCAAGAGTATGTTGCTAGTATTCTTCCATGTACTCTTTACATTAAAACATTTCTGAATTCTGATTATCTAATCATTTTCCTGCATGCTTCAGGAAAGTGGGAATCTGGTTTTTCATGTTCTGACAGATGGACTGAATTATTATGCAATGAAACTATGGTTCCTTAGAAATACTTACAAGGAAGCTGCTGTCCAAGTTTTGAACATTGAAAATGTTACCCTGAAATATTATGACAAGGAGGTTCTGAAAAGCATGTCCCTGCCAGTGGAGTATCGTGTTTCTTTCCCAACTGTTACTAATCCACCAGCATCTCATTTAAGAACGGAATATGTATCTGTTTTTTCCCATACGCACTATCTTCTTCCTTATATATTTGAGAAGTTGAAGAGAGTTGTGGTTCTGGATGATGATGTTGTTGTCCAGCGGGACTTGTCTGACCTGTGGAACCTTAACATGGGAAGGAAAGTGAATGGTGCTTTACAATTATGTTCGGTGCAGTTGGGTCAGCTTAGAAGTTATCTGGGAAAAAGCATTTTTGATAAAACTTCTTGTGCTTGGATGTCTGGATTGAATGTAATTGATCTGGTCAGGTGGAGAGAGCTAGATCTTACTAAAACTTATTGGAAGCTGGGACAAGAGGTGAGTGATTTAGTTTTACCAAATTTATTTTATGAGATATTACTTTTGTGAATAATTTGCTGTTTGACTGTTTTAATCATCTATGAGGAGAAACTAGTTGTATAGTATATATGAAATAGTAACCCAACCCTCTTTTGATCCAATGATCCAAACATAAAGGTATATCAACTTTGGCAAAAGGATTTGGTTGACCAATTTATGTGATTTCTAATCTTATGCAAGAAAACTAGCTGGATCATAAAACATGAAACTGTAATCAAATGCATCCACTATATTGCTATAACAACTTCGGTAGAAGGATATTGACCAGTATGATTTCTGTATTTTCATGTGGTGGTTCAGTGAATATTTAAATTTTTACTATCATTAGATTTTGACCACCAGGTAGATCTCATTTGTTTTCCTACATTTCAAACATGGAAACCAGGTTAGCAAGGGAACAGAGTCAGCTGAATCTGTTGCATTGAGCACAAGCTTGCTTACCTTTCAAGACCTAGTTTACCCGCTTGATGGTGCATGGGCTTTGTCTGGACTGGGTCATGACTATGGGATTGATGTCCAAGCCATTAAGAAGGCTTCCGTGTTGCACTTTAATGGACAAATGAAACCTTGGCTTGAGGTAGGAATCCCAAAGTATAAACATTATTGGAAGAGGTTTCTAAACCGACATGATCAATTATTGGTGGAGTGCAATGTGAATCCATAACGAGCCAGTGGTATAGATACTGCCATTGTTTGTGGAGAGCATTCAAGAAGCATGAATGTCCAGATGTTTGTTTTCTTGGTGCTCATAATTTTTCTGAGCTTAGATTCCTGAAAAAGATATTGGGTTGCAACAAAGTGCCTTCTGATTTTTTGGTAAATAAATGGACTGGAATATTTTATCTAGTTTCTAGCAAGCAGAAGGGAATGAACACCTTGGAGGCGCCTGTAGTTGCCAGGAGAGGAGAACGTATTGGAAACTGTAGTGAATGACAAGAAGAACTGCGTTCTCTGCTTCTTATTTGGTAAGTTGCTGTGGGATACAAATGCTTAGCAATATTACTGGACACAAAAAGGGTTCAGCTGTATGCTAAATTTCAAGAAGATTGAATAGCCATCTGTGTTGTTACTGGTGGTGGAGAAAGCAAGTTGTCTTGTGCCTATCAAAGTTAATTCTTTTCTCGGGTTGTTTGTTATTTGATTTAAAGCGTGATTAATTAATTTTGTGATGAGAAACTTAAAGGGATGATTTACCTTACCCTTTGTATCGATATTTAATTGTCAATTTGTTCATGCATTAACCTAATTGACATTGCCGAAATTGTGGCCTGTCAATTGAGGTCCTGGCATGCAGCTGGACATAGCATTGAGGAATTTTTAGTGTCGGCAATAAATATTTCTGAGGGCCCGGGGCTCCTACTCTAGATTTTTCGTTTTTGGACTCCATCTTCTGGAGTGTAAATGTCAGATTTCAGATATCATGCTAAGCTAAATTCCAAAGGCAGGGTGAGCATGATATAGTGACACATCAACTTGGGATGTTCCCGAAGGCCAGAAGTTGGAGGATGACAAATTCCTGTGTAATTTATTGTTATCTTGTGATATGTTGTGATTGATTGGTATGCTAGAAAGTTTGTGTCCGTGCTAAAGAGTGGTTTGACAAGGTTGTGGATCGACAAAGTCTGTCCATGCGACTAGTTCGAGAATGAATAACAAGTTTCCACTAGATTGTTGCATTTAAGAGAGCAAGTATGCCTGCCTGATAGAAATGGTTATGGATAGCGACAGGCTATTAAATGTGTGAAGGGCAATTGACTTTATTTGTGTGATATTTGATGTGATGGTGTAATGGCTGGGTTTGCTGCGGTGGTAGATAGGCAGCTGCAAAGGTGACTATTGTAATGGGAACCTGAGGCTGCGCCAGTAAAGATGGGGTTGCCAGAGCTAGGTGGCCATCTTCGATGCCACCAACCCTGATATCAGTTAAAATCCATGTGAAGCCTGCTCGAAAGTAGTTGGACTTGCACACGGTTGCGCAACCAAGGGTCTAT
>Ga0307517_10011358_pt1 | contig 12351 bp, 4 predicted proteins | sample 23_EM_MG_FD_194515 | JGI IMG/M metagenome (GOLD analysis project Ga0307517, IMG submission 194515) | Populus trichocarpa ectomycorrhiza microbial communities from riparian zone in the Pacific Northwest, United States - 23_EM | ecosystem: Host-associated > Plants > Roots > Unclassified | place...
AGGTGAAGAAACATAAACATCAAGACTCAAGAGCAAATATCACCCTCTTCTTTTGTTTGGTTTTCAGCAAAATGCACTGGGATGTTTCAGTCCCAACAACCAACTCTTAGTTAGGCGAAATAAATAATGATTATAGAAGGAACATGTTCTTCTTCTTTCTTTTTAGTTCAAACAAATATATATTCATTGTAAAATTGTTTTATAAGTATGTTTTTTTTTATATATATATTTAGCTCTATTTTTTTTAAATCAAATATATCCCTGTTCAATCAAATATAAGTCAAATTCTGCATTGTATGATGATACCAACCATTGCGCCTATCTTTTAGTTTGTATGATCCTGGTTTGATAACCTTACCCCAATTTATAGGTTTTTATTTTTATTTTTTTGAGTTGTTTTTCAATTTTATTTTTCTACATATGAATTTTTAGGAATTGATCATCATTAATATTTTTAATTTACTTTTTATGAGGTTGACTCGATCTCATTATCCAGATTGTTTGTTTGCTATGCTAACTCGAGTTGATTCGAGACTTTTTATTTTATTTTTCAAATTCATCTTTTAATATTGGACTATCTTGAAATTTAATTTTATATATTTCCCTTTTGAAAAACGTTCATTTTCTTCTAATTATCATTATCACCTTTTCTTTTAAGATTCGATCATTTTACTGTCTTTGCTTTTTTTCTTTTTTTTATTATATAATTAAATGAAACCATCTTATTAGATCCAATAAGGTCTATGACTCAAGTTGTGGATTTTTTCTCTTCTTTTAAACACGCTAACGTCTAAATATAATTTTTTTACATTGTTAAAAATTGGACCCGACCCATGACGAATCACATATCTAATACGAGCTAGCTAGTTTAGACATCTTACTAAGTTTTAGGAATGCAAGAGCACCACTAGAAAATTGTTATAAACAAAACTACTGACAAAACAAGGCTCACTGGTAAATTACAGTGACATTTACCAACAGAATCTTTCCTTACTATGTCTCTCGGTATACACCAATGAAAAATTTTCGTCGGTAAATACCAAGAGGACTATAGTTGAAAATGAATGATTGGAAAAAGTAATGATGTTTCATTATTACAGACGGAATCGCTGATGAAATATGTCCCTCGGTGAATCCATTGGTAATATTTAAGTTATAACCTGATAGAGGAGGACTCCTCTCCCCCTCCCCTATTTCTTCTTCTTCTTCTTCTTCTTCTTCTTCTATAAAAAAACAGCACACAACACCCCCCCCCAATATTTTATCACAAATCAAACTCTCATCATCCCGAATCCAGCCACCCCGACACTTAATATGTCAACATCCCTTTTCTGGTTCAAATTGTTTTTTAAGATTTGCCACTTCAAGTAAGAAAAATAACCTTTTTTTTTTGTTATAACCCATTTTTAAAATGTTATTTTTTTTTAGCATTTTGATGTAGTATATGTAGTTTGTTTGTGTGTTTACTTGTTTTATAACCTTTTTCTATAGAGATTTATCATTTTTAGATGTATCGAGTTTCACCTGAAAGGTTGCGTATGATGGATTATTGTAATGAGATTGCGGGTTTTATTAATTATGCACTATTTAATTCAAAAAAATATATTAATGGAGGCGGTATATGTCCATATAAGAGGCGTAAAAATAAAAAGTTTTTTGATCCAGATATTGTTATGATGCATCTTCTACAAAAAGGGTTCATAGAGAAATAATTGTGTTGGTTTGCACACGTAGAACTATATGTTCCTTACGAAACCATGGTGGAAAGGATGGTTGGGTCAACTTCTAGTTCTAGCCACGTGCATGGAGTTGTAGATAATATTATAGGAATGGATGCAATGAAATGTGAATGTTCAATCATAGATGAAGAACCAAATGCAAACGCAACTAGGTTTTTTGATATTTTAAAAGATTTCAATGAACCCTTATAAAATTTATTCATAAACTGCAAAGGTTATTCATGTCTCCAAAGACTACTAAGCACATGATATGACATTATTCACATGATACAGTGGATAGAGTCATAGTACACCCTTCCAATGGTGAATCCTGGAAACATTATAGTAGAGTAAATCCTCAATTTTAAATGTAATCACGAAATGTATGTCTTAGTTTATATATAAACAAATTCAATTTATTCAGGTCATTTGCTTCATCTTATTCTTGTTGGGCGATGATATTCATAGTTTATAACCTACCACCAAGGATGTGTATGAGGCCAAAGTTCATGTTTTTATCTAAGGTCATACCCGGTCCTAATAGTTCGGGTAAGAATATAGATGTTTGTCTTCGAGTTTTGATTGATGAATTGGAGTAGTTGTAGACATCCAAGATTTTGATGTACGATATCTTGACATATAATTATTTAAAAAAAAATTAGCTAATCCCCTTTTTTAAATATATGCAAACTTAAAAATATATAAAATCTTAAATAACATAAAATAAGTCTTTTAAATCACCCCAAACCAATGTAGTACCTTATCAATACTTTATTTTGACTGAAAAATCTAAAAAAAATTTAAAACAAGTAAATAGAAAAATTAAATCCGGAAAAGATAGATAACTTAAAATTAAATAAATTATTAGATTTGATTTTTGATTATTTTGTTATCCAAGATCTTTGGTCATGTTCTCCTTATATCATTCATTCTTGTAAACTCTATTACCATTAAGAAAAACCTTCAAATGAGAGATTTCATTAATAATCCTACTAACAATTTTTCATGAAGCCAGAAGTTATTTCATAATTTATATCTATTTACCGTAATTTCTGTTGTTAAAAAAGCTTTGGTTTCTTTCATGTTATTTCTTATTGGATAATTTGTATAGATATAAGCTTAGATCATGGGTTCTAAGATGAAATTTGTTTATAGTAACCCTGAGGAGGTGTAACTCAAGTACGAGTCAGGCTTTAGGTTTGCTCTTCAATGATCATGAGTTCGAGTCCTCTCAAGACCACTGGAGGCTTACATGGTCTTTAACTTCAGAGCTCGTGGGATTAGTCGAGATGCGCACAAGCTGACCCAGAAACTCATGTTAATAAAAAAAAATGCTTATAGTGCATAGTAAATAGACTCCAAAATTTATGTAGAATTAATCAACTAATAAAACCTACTATTCTTCTTAAAAAAGAAAAAAATATATATTTGAGAATTAAACAATAAGAAGGTCAATATTTTAGATATCTAGTATGAAAAAAAAAAATATTAATGATAAAAAAAAAAGAGGATTCAAACCACATTAATTTTTAAAATTCTTAAAATGGACCTTTTCGTATAAAACTATTACTAATAATCATCATGTTTCATTATGTATAGGATCTACATTATGAGATCCCCACTTTTCAACAATAACAAAATAAAGAGGTTGAAATTAATGATGTAAATAACAAAACCGAAGGTTACGAAAATAAACTTTCAAAATTTCTAAAAGGAATTTACATTATAAAGTTTTTATCATATCATATTTACAGGTGTTTTTGATGGTTAAGTTTAGCACAATTAATTAAAAATCACATCTAATGATATGTTCAACAAAAATCACAATAAATAAAATTTATATAAAACAATTTTGTACGGGCAGGTTTTTCTTTTCTTTGGAACGATACTTGAAGCCTGTTTTATATAATAGTTAAATAATATCAATAATTAATATTTTATTATATTATATACATTTACATGTGTGTGATCTTCACTGTCCTACTTATGTTTTTGATATTATCTTAGTAGGGTGAAATAATCATTTTAATTTAATAGCTTAAATTGTTAAGTGAGATTTCAAAATATAATTTATATTATTTTTTAATATAACTATTCAAGTGAAATCCATTTGGATTTGAAACTTGTATAAGTTGATATTATTTTGTACTTAATTTTTATCAAATAAATAGGAATTGTAAGATTCGAATTCGTGACCCGTCGAGGAGATCAGGGAATTAAAACAGCAAGAATTATTCATGGGAAAGTCTGTTAACGTTGGTGGAGGTTTTCTTGTGGTTTTGCTCATCAAGACTCTAATACTATTAATACTATATCAAAGAACTATCTCAATCTAATAATTTAAGTTATTAAATAAAATTTTAAAATATAATTTATATTATTTTTTTATTAAATGAGAAGCGCAGACTCGAAAGCTTGCCAGCTCTTCATTCTCGAGCTCACTCTGCGCGCATGGCTGCAAACTGATTGCAAGCGTCGAACATTGCAACGATGTGACATTTCCAGGGCCATAAGGCAAGAAAATATGCTGGATTTCTTGAATCGTGTGGTTCCTTATGTAATTTAAATTTTATGTGATTTGATAGTATAATTTATTTTTATTTTTATTTTGAATTTTATGTATTTTAATTATATATATATATATATATATATATATAATGTTATGTATTTGAATTAAAATTTTATTATTAACTTAATAAATTTATATATTCGAGTGAATGATTGATCATAAAAATAATAATTATGTATTTATATCATAATTCAAGATAGGAAAAATTTTCTTGAGCTTTTCCTCATTTTCGCAAAGGAGAACCTTAAATTTACTATATATGCATAAACATGTTTCTTGAGTTCTTACACATACGTTGTTTGTTTTTTGCAGCGGGCAAATTGATGGAAATCATGCTGAAGTAAAGCTAGCAGCTACCACCTTTATACTCACTGATAAAGGAAATGAGAAGCCTGGAAATCGAATACTTGGGGCAGAAATAAAGGTTTGGTAGGGGTAGGGCACAAAAAAAAAGTGATAGAACCAGGGGAAGACAATTGAGAAGGGCTGGAAGGGGAGATTGTGAGCTAGTGGAAGTTGTGTGCATGAGAGGTTTCTGGGAAGAAAATGGATCTGTCTTGATTTCTTTATAAGATTTTCATCATGTTTTCTTCCCAGTATCTCTCATGCCAAAGATATTCAACAGTTCATCCCTTTCCCTTCTATCTCCACTCTCTTCATTTTTTTTTTCTGGCTTGATGTTCCATGGAGTTGACAAGAGTTTAAGCTTCATTTCATTTGTTTATATTTCACCTCTTTCCTTTCCTTTCCTTTCCATGATCTCCTCCTCTCACCATTCTTTATTCGTTTCTTTCCCTTGTTCATCTTCAGTGCTGCATTGGTGTTTACTATTTATCACTGCTTTTATTTGATGCAGTTATTATTGCCACTACTCTAATGATGTTTCTTACCAATGGGTCTCTGGTTCATCCAACAATGAATCCAATTTCTGTAGCTCCATAATTATTCACCTGTGACCTATGTATGAATGTTGCCAATGAGCTAAAAAGGTTCACTGGCTAGCAGAAAAAACAGATGCAGCAAAGTTAAAGCTTGCTTCCGAATCCATGGAGCACTAGCTCTGTTGTGCTTATTAATAAAGCATCCCTTTTAACCGAGGAAGACATACTTCTTTCATTATCAGCTTTTGCCAATCACTTGCAAGTTAAACAGCAGTGTGCAATGGAATCCGGTAGGGAATGATCTCTGCTTTTACAATCATCCCATCATTAATGGATAGCTAACCTTCAACTATAATTTACATGTTGCGTCAATGGATATAGAAAAATCATCTCAAACAAAACCTGCTAGTCTCCTATATGCTTTAGATGGGGAAAAAAATAAGCATGTATCAAAATCAAACCTACATTGTGTCTGCAAAGTAATCATCCCTGCTTCATATCTTTAACCAGTCCAGAACTCCATGGAAGAAGAAATAAGTATATCCATACTGAAAAAGACTGACAGAGAGACAGTAAATATGCAACAAGAAATACCACCATCCAATTATAGATCTGCAAAAAAACTACTTGCAGCGCCATTAGCATTCTCATTTTTTCTCTTGGCTCCTGAAAAATTTAGGAAAATTAAAAGCAAATGCATCAGATTCTGCGGGCACCGTACTTTTAAGGTTGCTGCATAGCATACTTTAATCAACAGATTCACCGATGGCAGGTTAAAAGTTGACAGAAAAATAGAGGCAGAAGCAAAGTTGGGGTTTGAGGCAGTTGAAAGTAATATGGATAACTATGCAATATCAAAATAGATTTGAGAGGTCAAATGTCATCTCTTTAATTTTCAAGTGTCCATGATTTATGCAACTTTCGCATTTGAATTCAGTATTTAAAAGGAGTAGGTGGCGTCTATTTCACAGGCAAACCCTAACTAGAGGATAATTAAGTAAAACAGATATATATTGTTCCTTGTGCTCTCACATAAGCAATTATATTAGGTTCAGTACATTTTTAAATTTGTGAAGGACAGATCAACAGCAGTCAGGACACTATCCTAACTATCAAAGTTTGCTCAACCTAGCAAAAATAGTGTCTTGAATATCAGCTATTCATGTGCAAACTTCAGACAAAAGAAGATGGTTATTCATATTTCTGCAATTAAATCCAGGGTACCTTTTCTAGACTTTGGAGGTTTAGTATCCACATCCATCTCATCACTATCGCTGTCTGATACAGCAGCTTGATCATTTTGAGCATTTACAGAATTTTGCAATAGATCATCCAAATCCCACATCTGAATGACACAAGGACTGGAGTCAGGACATCACAATAAGGTCCCACAGAAGGTGTTAAATGCAGAAATTTTGTGAATAGGAGCACAAACATTCATGTCTGCATGCATATGTTTAGAGACATGTTTGTCTATATTTGTAGGTAGATATATATATATATATATATATATATATATAGAGAGAGAGAGAGAGAGAGAGAGAGATCCACCTTCAACACTTGATCATGTGATATACTGCCAAGAAACTTTCTGTCATGAGAAAAGGCTGCAGATTCCAAACAAAATTATACCCTCAGCAAGCTTGTTTTGGCAATCTAAAAACAAGTCCAGCTTTTTAGACAATCAATAGTGGAAAATGGGATGAGATGGTACTAGTGACTCTTAAATAAACCTCAAACTTTGATGCGACAATATACACATGAGCAAGTTTGTATTATGTGAGTCAGCCCCATGACAACCTAATCAACCCAAGGGTTGTAATCGGCAAATCCATTTATTGGGCTCTTTTTAAATTAGAAAATCATTTATTGGGACCACATATCAATAAGCCCTGCACTTTTACTCTGTACTCTTATGCAGTACCTTTTCACTTCATCTTGTGGGGTACTTTTTTATTTATTCGTCTCTTAAGTCATGAAACAAATCACAGCAATTCTACCTATGAAACAAACAGTTGCCTGCGTAATCAACAATCACTTCTTTTCTCTCTTCATTCTTAGGCAAACTCTCTCAGCAGCACTCATGGGTTTAAGAGAGCAAAACCTTTCAATTATTTTGCCACTTTACAAAATCTGGGAGGTAGGTGGAGGATTTTGGAAACAAAATTCTTGTTGGATTATATGACTACTGAAAGATAAGTATTAGGATTGTTGATTTCACACTTGAAGCAATTTGTTTTCATGAGTATAATATTCAACAGCATATAATATCAAAAACAAAAAACAAAAAACTTTCATTGGTATGAGAGGCAAAGAGAGGAATTGATAAAAAGTAGAACTCCATAAGATTAACTGGCAGTTTGCTGTTGTATGGCATCAATGCATATTTTCCTTTAATTTAAAAATAGTGGATCCCACTGGTGTAGTGATTTATCCTATTAAAACACTTGAAATAATCAAGTTGGCCACAAGTCAACCTCACCTAATAAAAACTCTACATTAACATAGAGACCAGTTCACAATTGTACAATGATGGAGGTGCAGAAATAGCACCATGCTGAAAAGTCTCCATGGCATGTCAATCCAATCACAACTTCCATCAATTACAATAAATATAGTTAATATAAAGATTCTATTGAGGAAGAGATATATACAGTACCAAGATGCTCAATAGGATACTCTGAATGTTCAGCAAGCGGCTGGATGATTCTATTAGGTAATATGCCTAGCAGACTGAAAAAAAGAGTGATGATCGTGATTCAAAATTTGGATAAAAACAATCCCTTCCTATCTTGTACAACTCACCTTATAAGTCCATTCTCAGATCCAGTAATGACCCTGTCTTCATCAAGCTAAAACAAAAGATTTAAATGTTCAAAGTAAGCAAAATCCTAGATAGTAAAAAATCCAACCAAATAAATAAATCAATCACACCTTCAACAAAGCATCAATGGAGTTTGGGGAAAGACCAGTAAAGCGATCACTGAAAATCAAAACAAATATTCAGGACACTCCACCAAGCAAGAAATCAATATTGTGTAGAGAGAATTCAATTGAAAATCTCCATTCATGAACAGAGACTTGCACACTGTCCCAAGACTTTCTAAGTTTCTAGTATTTGTACTTTTCAAAAAGGATACCTGCAATCCTTGAAAAAGCCCCATGAATACAATAGCAGTGTTCCATTTTGTGAACCACATATAACTTTCCGACCATTCTGAAACAAAATGGTACAAATTAGAACAGGAATTTAGCACAAATAAATTATGAGAAACAGCTTTCAAGTATTTCCTTTTGCAACAATTTTACAGCAAAGTAACATATGAACAAATGCGCAGACAGACATTTGAAACTCATTTATTTTCTACAGTCCTGAAAGTCCATTATGCAGCTAAAAGGTAAGATCTGTGGTGGCAAAATAACAACGCCATCTACTTAAGATTTATTTCTCAGAATCCCCAGCTCCAAGAGTCGAGTGCTCTATTGGAACGTTTTAAGCAGTCTATCCCCACAAATCCCATGTCATAAATATACATTAGCCAAAACAATTTGCTAATAAGCTCACAAAAAGATAAATATATGCTTCTCACAGCCACAGAAGCTATTTGAATATCATGTAAATGTTTACCTTCATAATAACAACAGACAATAGCTCTTCTTCAGAAAATTCAGATTGAGATTGGATCTGATATAAAGGTAGAACAAATTAATCAAAATGCACAGCTCTGCAGTATTTTGCAAAGGTACTATTTTTTCCTGAAAGAACAACTTACTTTATTACTGCGAAGGTTGCAAACAGAAAGGGTCCCATCTCCACTAAACAATACATAAGACAGAAAATCATAAGAGTTTTGCCTGAAGTCTCAGCAAACAAAATGTAAACAAGTTTTGCTGAAGTATCAGCAAACAATGTGAAAATGAAAATTACAAAATCCTGTGAGATGCTCACTTGTGTCATAAGAAATTATATGTAGATGAATCAACCAATCTTTCAGAGAAAGAACTAGAAAGAAGTAAAGAGGAACCTGACAACAACAAATCACGATTTCTTTAGCTAACAACCCCCTACTCAACATAGTATAAATGAAGTGAATCATAAAGCTCCTACAAGTTCCATATGTTTTCATAAAAACTTTGTAATCCCCTCAACCTCTTAACAGTAGTGGAGATGTGATTACAGAAGGGATAAAACAAGTTATAACAGTCTTAAATACCTTGTTGACAACAGTTTCATGGAATCAGATGCAAAGGTCATATCTGAAACATAGTCTTCATGCACATTAAAAGAATTGCAGCAAGAGCGTTGCCTGGTATCCCATACCTGCAATGAAGAACAAATGACTGAAAGAATCAAAATGAAGGATTTGCAATGTAAGATGTAAAGACTTCAAAGAGTTCAATGAAGAGTAAGATTAGGGGAATCACAGAATGTGATGATGCGCAAAAGATTATGAAAAAAATCTGGTCCTATCCAAGCTCAGGACATTCTCATCCAACAAATACTAGAAGGTTCATTGTAGCAAAACGATTACATTTTGACAAAATAATTAGTTAAGAAAATAGGATAAATAGGAAACAGGAAACAGCAAATTGCAAGAGGCATGTATTGTGAGGGCATAATCCAGATAACTACAGAGGCTACAATAGAAAAGACTAAGATGCAAGAGGAAATAAAAGCTTTGTCCATTCTAAATCATCATAACCTTTAAAAATAGACACAGAAAGACATGAAACATAGTCACCTTAATACATCCTTGATCATCCCCAGTTGCAATGGTTGACTCTGTGAGGTTTATCAAACTAAAGATGGCATCCCTGTGAAAGAAAAAGGTTGCCCTATGAGAATTACGAGCTAAAAAATAAACTTTTGTGAGAGATGGGGCAAGATCCATTTCATCAACCTTTAAAAGAGGTGAAAAAAGAAAATTAGTAACCTACTCGTGAGCATTTTCAAGACGAGCGATTGGTGACCCAGTTTCTAAATCAGTTGCCAGAATGGAGCGATCACTAGAACCCGTGATAATTGCTGAACTCAAATGCACATAAGATAGTACTGTTAAAAGTGAAAAAAGGAATAGCAGCAACTGGTACAGTCTGAAAGGCTAACAAATGAATACTGGAAAATCATAAAGTGAAAATCAAAATACAGCACCTTGTCCATCATTGATGAATCTAGCAGCTCTACAAGCCTCACTATGAGCATGAATTTCCAACAATCTGATAAGAGTTTGAATTACATAAGTTGATTAAAATGCAAGGTCACAAAACAATTAAAAAAGGGAAGATGATTTTTTCCTTTGCATTATAGTACCTTTGTGGCGAGGAATCAGCATTGAAACGGTATCTATAACAAGAAAGTTCAAACGATCAAACACTAAACCAAACATAAACTGAAAGCAATTTCTAGAATGATAAAAAGTGGACAAAACCAGAGCAAAAGAAGAGTTTACTAACAGGTGAAGGTCGCCAGTGATCAGACCTGCAGTCACTAGATTATCTGAAGGATGGAAATCCATGGTAAACGGAACTTTTCCTAAGTCTATCTCCATTTCCCCTCTCTTTGTTCCTATATTCTTTTATATATACTCAATGCCAATAAATAAAACCCTCCGAACACTTCAACAACAAGCACAGTTATTCAGCACAATCCCTCCACAGTGTAACCTACACATATTTAACAAAACAAAAAGATCATTCAAGATACTCAGAAATCGCCTTCCACTTTGTACTGCAAAAAATTAAACAAATAACAAGCAGTTGAACCAGCTATACTTTTCTTTTATTTAGTCCAAATTTACCGGGTTCGAGCTCAAAGTTTTTATCTTTTTATGCAAATTAACAAAATAACAAATGGGTTTTCTACTTTATATGTCAAAATCAAATGGTCAAAAATCTACTTACACGCATAATAGACATATGAAGCTCATGCAATGGAATGTTTGCAATATGGGGCATACAGGAAATCCATGACCAAAAACAATACTATGAAAATATCCAGTTTTTTTTCTTCTAGCAATAAAAAAGGTGCAAGAATTAAACCGGTCTATTAGGGCAGGAGCTTGATTTGGTGCGGCGGCGCACGGGTCGGGGGTCGGGGGTCGGGGAAGAATTTGGTGAGAACTGGCAGGCAGAGAAAAGGAGTGGCGGGAGGGGGTTTGTTAGGGTTTATGAGAGGGAGGTCCGAGTGGAGGAGTGGGGTCTTTTTTTGTTTTTTTTTTTTATTTGGTCGTTGATGATTTTATGCTGGGAAAAAAAAGAAAAAATCATTACAGGAGAGAGAGAGAGAGAGAGAGTGTTTGATCTTGCTAAAAATCGTCAATTTTGCGTCAATGATTTTTTAAAAAAGGTGCAGTTTAATATAGTTTGTAACTTTCATCTTGTTATATATATATTAATGTTCAATAAGGTTTTTTAAATCAATGTAAATTTTAGTTTTTGGAGCAATTTTATGGTATTTTTATGTGAATAATGGATTTAATTAACATGATATTTTGCAAGTGTTTTTAACTAAAAACAAGTTAAAAAATAGTTTTTTTAGGTTTAAGAATTAGAGATAATAATGAATACTCACGGGTTAAATTTATTATATTTATATTCTACTCATTATTTTTTAAATAAAAAAATTTAAATATTTATATTATTTTCATCGTTTTGAGTATTCATATTGATATTTATTATCTATTTATTATTTATTATTTTTTGAAATATATAAATGGCTAGATTTGGATCATGTTTAATAATACACATACTATATCAATTACAGATAAAATAACTATTTAAAAAATATATAATTGCTTGAGTTATGTGAGGTTATGTAAATATACATTGAGATTGAATTAAATTAACATTGTTGTTAAAAATTCAGAACTCAAGCAAATGATGCATCTTCTATTTTATTAGAAAAATTAGACATATAATATATCATGTGCCTATTTAAAAAAAAAATGAAGAAGAAAAAGAAAGGATTAGGAACATGAGCTAGGCATTTTAGGTCCAAGTGTGCCAATGCTATTTGTTTCGGCCAGGCACATGGGCCAATATCGCCTCTCTTTATATAAACTTTTAATTTTTTTTTAATTTATTTTACTATGAATAAAAATAATTAAATAATATTTAAAATGCCATTCAATTTTGTCATAGTTTTCATATAATAATATTAAAAATTACTTTATGAATTATTATT
>Ga0307517_10011361_pt1 | contig 12349 bp, 7 predicted proteins | sample 23_EM_MG_FD_194515 | JGI IMG/M metagenome (GOLD analysis project Ga0307517, IMG submission 194515) | Populus trichocarpa ectomycorrhiza microbial communities from riparian zone in the Pacific Northwest, United States - 23_EM | ecosystem: Host-associated > Plants > Roots > Unclassified | place...
AGGGTTATGAAAATTTCATTTACAGTACCGCAGCTTCTTTTACGCATTACATTAGGTATCGGCTTCTTCACGCCTGTCCTGGACAGGCTCGGTCGTCTGGGCTCGTTCGGGGGCAGGAACATCGAATGGGGCAACTGGGATAACTTCATAAATTATACCGGAACATTAATGCCTTTCCTGGCCAGGCCCGCTGTCAACATAATGGGAGGGTTCGCCACTGTAGCCGAAACCGCTATTGGGATCCTGCTCATCATCGGATTTAAGACAAGACTGGCGGCCATCGGCAGCTGCCTGCTGACACTGACCTTTGCATTATCGATGTCCGTGTTTATAGGAGTAAAAGCTCCCATCAACTTTGCCACCTTCCCATTCTCCGCCGCCAGCCTGCTGCTAGCCACTATTCCAGCTTACAAATGGAGCCTGGACTCCTATCGGTCTAAATGAAAAAGATACTTCTTCTTTTACTCATGCCCCTGCCCTTGCTGGCACAGGCTCAACTCGAGGCATACGGCAGATATACTGCCGGCGGCTCTCTTGAACCCAATATCAATTACTTTGCGTCAAAAAAGATCACCGGGAAGATCTCTCTGACTTTCTTTGGTCTCGTTGAACAAAAATGGAGCGAGGCGTTGATTGGCGCTAGCTACGCTCCCTCGAACTCATTTAGTTTTGGCGCCAGTATGGGCATTGAACAGGGAACAAGCAGTCCCCGGTTCGGCGCCAGCATGCGAACGGAAAAAAGGGCAACAATCTTTTCCATTTTAGGAGAATTGGGCAGCGGAAAAGATAATTACTTGTATAAGGCTAACTTATTTCATAAATACACCGACCGGTTTACCCTCGGTGTCACCGCCTGGAGATACCACGGCGTAGGGCCCAACCTCCGGTTCACTCTTCCAAAGCTCTCCGCGACTATCTGGTCAATGCCGGCTTACGATCTTGAAGCAACTAAAGCAAAGTTGATGGTCGGTGTCAGCGTGAATATGTAGAGAGAAAAGATATATTGGGCTATCTTTGTATCCAATTTCACAACTAAATACAGTCCAGATGCTGCCCTACAAATCATTGATCCAGGTCGATCGCAAGGCTTCTGTGACACTGCATATCCAGGTGTGCAATATCTTTATCTCCCTGATCACGAATGGCACGCTGCGGCCGTCCGATAGCTTGCCAAGTTCCCGCATATTAGCGGAATTGATCGGGATCAACAGGAACACGGCTAAACTGGCCTATGAAGAATTGATCAGTCAGGGTTGGGCCGAATCCATCGAGCGAAAAGGAGTGTTCGTGCTTTCCAAACTGCCTGTCCGTTCCAGGATTAAGCTACCCGAGACCAACAAGAACAACAGCCTCCGGGAGGCCTTCCTATGGACTAATAATTTCAAAAATGCGATCCCCAGCAAGGATCTCCAGAAAGCCATCCTCACTATCGATGATGGCTTTCCCGATGTGCGTCTGGCGCCCGTGGATCAGCTAATGCGCGAATATCGAAGCCTTTCCAGAAAATCTTATGGGAAACGCTTTCTGAAATATGGCAGTTCCAAAGGATCGGAACATCTTCGCGCCTCCATTTGCAGCTACCTTTCCCATACCAGGGGGTTGGTCGTTCCTTCTGAAAATATACTCATTACAAAAGGCAGCCAGATGGGGATCTATCTGGCAGCGCAACTGCTCCTCACCCCTTCTGATAATATAGCCGTTGGGATGTCAAACTACTGTTCTGCGGATGAGACTTTCAGACATGCCGGGGCGAACCTGCTGCGGATCCCGATCGATCGCCAGGGAATGGACGTCGATCATCTCGAAGGCATCTTGCAGCATAAAAAAGTAAAGGCAGTGTATATCATACCGCATCATCACTGTCCGACAACGGTAACCATGAGCATGGAGCGGAGGTTAAAACTATTAGATCTGGCCAAAGAACACCGTTTTGCCATCATCGAAGACGATTATGACTTTGATTTTCATTATGAGAACAAGCCCTACCTGCCATTAGCAAGCATTGACCACCATAAAAATGTGATCTATATCGGTTCGATCTCGAAAACCTTTGCCCCTGCCCTGCGGATCGGATTTATGGCAGGGCCTCCCGCATTTGTTGAAGCCGCCGCCTCATTAAGGGAACTGATAGACCGGCAGGGGGACACCCTCCTGGAAGAGGCATTTGCCGTGCTCTTCGATAATGGCGAGATGGAAAGGCATTTCCGGAAGTCACTAAAAATTTATAAGCAGCGCAGGAACTTTTTTTGTCATCTGCTCAAATCCGACTTTAATGATGAGATAGAATTCAGGATCCCGGAAGGAGGACTTGGGGTGTGGTCCGTTTTTGATAAAAAGACCGATCTGATCAAAATGTCTGAAGATGCCTTAAAAAAAGGGCTTTTTATAGACAATGGAATTTTTTATAAGAACGAATCTTTTTCTACCAATGGGCTGAGAATGGGCTTTGCCTCCCTGGAGGAAAATGAAATGGTGAAAGCCCTGGGGATCCTGAAAAAGATAGTCCATTGAATTCCCTGGGCTACTCTTCACCGGCGTACGGCCTATAGTTGAAGGGTCATTTTGGTCCCATGATCGTTTTCGAAGCGGATACTCCCTTCCAGTTCCTTTGTCAGGCCCCGGATCAGATGGAGACCTATTGACTTGGGAAGATGGTCGTCCCTTAGATCGGACATGCCTATTCCGCTGTCGGCTATGATGAGCTCTATATGGTGATCTAGTTGTTTCAGTTCTATGCTGATCTGCCCTGATCCTTGATTGGGAAAAGCATATTTGAAGGCATTGGTAACCGCTTCGTTAACAATAATACCCAGCGGGATAGCCTGCGCCAGGCTTAATCGTATCTTTTCCAGCTGCAAGCGGATGTCAATATTCGCAGGAGAACCAAAGCTGTCCGTTAAATAGCTCATCAGCTCCCTGAGATAGATATCCAGGTCGATCGTCCCCGTGTCATCGGACTGATAGAGCTTTTGATGGATCAGGGACATGGCGTAGATGCGGTTTTGACTGCTTTCGATGGCCCAGAGCGCATCCTCTTTCAAATACGGGGCTTGTGATCTCAATAAGCAGATCACCGTATGCAGATTGTTCTTTACGCGATGGTGAACTTCTTTTAACAACCATTCCTTCTCTTTCACCAGGCCTTGCAGTTGCTTGTTCTTATATGTTACGATAACATTGTTCTTTTTTCTGAGGCTGCTTTGTTTGTATAGGAGACCCGCTATAATGAGTAGCAATAGTACACCTGCTATGGTGACATTCTTCACAAAATCGGCCTGCCTCAGTTTGGTGCTCTCCAGAACGGCTTTTTGATTCAGCAGGTTTATCTGACCTTCTTTTTTCTCCGTCTCGAATTCTACTTCCAATTGGGCTATCTGCCTGCTTTTGGTCTCGTCCAAGATCGAATCCTTTACCTCATTTGCCTTGATCAGGTTATTAATGGCCTGCTGGTAGCTGCCGCTGGCCGTATCCAGGGAAAACCATAATTTGTAGTTTTGATACAATCCCGATGGACTTTTCAGGGAATTGACAAGGATACTATCTTTCCTTAAATAATTGCCGGCATATTCATAGTTAGCTGTCTGGATGTAGTATCGGGCGATCAGTTGATAGTTCAGGCTCAGTGAATAGGAATTGATATGGGGGTTCTTTGTTTGCCGGATCAGCTCGTCGCAATAAACACCGGCCTTGTCATATTGCCCGAGCGCCAGATAGATCTTCAGATGCGTCAGGCTAATCCCATAATCGCCGCTTTCGTACTTCCGTTCAGCCGGCATTGCGAATTTTTTGGTGACCTGTTGAAAGAATCGGGCAGCGTCCGAAGGAATATTTAGTTTCAGGTACGCATCCACTACATTGGCTGCGAGCAGGTAGATGGTCGCATTGTCTTTCTCCTGTTCCGCCATCTTCAGGGCCTGGAGCCAGAATTGCAAGGCATTCTTATTTTCCTCCAGCTTAAAATAAGTGTACCCGATATTATTATTTATCTGGCAGATAAGCCGGGCATTATCGTCACTGCTGTTGGTCGCTGTTTTCAATGCCATCAATTCATAATGCAGCGCCTGTTTATAATCTCCCTGTTCGTAATAGAGTCTGCCAAGCAGGGATAATGCGCCCTGCACTTCAGGGTAGCTGGCCTGGTCGTAATATTTCAGGGCGGTCCTGATCTCCGCAAATGCCTCTGTGTTATTGTTCGTCATCTGGTGCAGATCCGCGAGGAACCGGTAGCATTTCGCTAATCCGACGAGATCGTTCGATTCCTGGAAGGCGCTGATGGCCAGCTTTAAGAACCGGATGCGCTCCTGCATCGTTTCATGCAGGAAATCTCCACTATAGTACTCCGACATTTCATAATAAGCCTTCCCCAACAAGGCCCTATTGTTCGTTGACTGAAGCGTCGTTATCACCTGGCCAAGCAGGGCTTTCCCGGCTTTGGGGTTGCCCTGGGCCTTATATAGACCGGAACGGATCAACCGGATCTGCTCGTGAACAAACGGGGATCCAAGCTTTTTATTCAGCTGTTCTGCTTCGCGTAAATTTGCAGTTATGTCAGCTACTGCAGTGTCCGAGATCCGGCGTTGATGAATAGTGAAGGTTGCTAATTTCAATAAAGTAGCCATGCGGATCGTATCTGCGACATGACTGCTCAATGTGCCGGCCAGTGAATCCGCCTGGGCCCTGGTAATATCCTGTGCGCTCACAGACAGGACCATAAAAACAAAAACGACTGTTGATGAAAGGATCTTGCGCATTGTCTGCACCGATTCTTCCTCTAAAATATCAAATTTATCCCGCTAAATCTATTCTATTTTTTAACCGCTTCCCCTCAAATAACCAACAAATTCTCTCCCGCCTTAAGCCGGTACTCTTTCGCCTTCCATACCAATATGCCGGAAGTTCTTTCGGGCAAAACTATCTTTATTTTCCATTTACCCTTATCCAAAGCATAGGCGACGGCAACTTTTCCATTTGGATGCGGGATCTCACCACTTACATTGACTAAATCCCCTAAATGTGGTTCTACTTTTATTTTACGGAATCCGGGCGCGTCGCTGTCGATCCCCAATACCATTCTGAAGAATTCGATATTGGGACTGGCGCCCCAGGCGTGACAATCCGAACGGCTGTTCGGAAGATCGGACACTTCCGCCCAGGTGGTTAATCCCATTTTGATATTATCCCGCCAGATATCGAGCCATTTCAGATAATCGTCTCCCAGGCCGCCCTTTACCAGCGCCTGGTGCAGGTAATACTTAAAGTAAATGGTACACTGGATGAGCGAACGATCCGTTAATAGATTCTTACACAGCGCGGACAGATCCGTTTTGCTGACCACGCCCGCCAACACCGCCAGCGCATTGGCATGCTGCGAATAGACGTCTTTCTCCCGGGTATCCGCATATAGTTTCCTGGCGGCATTCCAATATTTCGTGCGGATGGTCTGTTGCAGTTGCTCTGCTTTTTTCCGGTACAGGGAGGCATATCCGGGCATACCCATACTGGCTTCCATTTCGGCAGCCCATTGATAGGCCAGCAACAGTTGCAGATCTAAAATGGCTGAATTGCCATCGCTGCCCTTGGGCGGCATGGCGAAATCCCATCCTTTACCCTCCACCCAGTCGATAAAATTCCAATAGGGAGTGCCTTTTAGCGAACCGTCCGTCCCCTGGAACTTACTGAAGAAATCCAGCACCGCACGCTCTCCGGTCAGTTTATCCCGGATAAAATTGCTGTCGGACCGATACATCCAGTAATCATGCAGGACGCCGATATACCACAAAGAGAAGGTGGAGATGATCTGCGTACTATGCGTAGGCCACCGGCTTTGAGTGGCCCCTTCCGGTATGCGCGAATGGTCCATCAGGTTAATGGCATTGCGGGCAAGACGGTCGTCGCCGCTATTGTAGTAACTGACCATCGCCTGTATGCGGGTGTCGCCAATATATTGCAGCTGCTCATAATAAGGGCAGTCGAAATAAGTTTCCATGGCGCAAAGCCGGGCAGTCCGCCACCCTATCTCCAGGATCTTCTTTATTTCGGCGTTATCGGTGTTGAAGGCAGCAGTGAATTGAAAGGGATAGCCAGTAAAGATGCCATACAGATCATCGATCACCAGGGGCTCTTCCTGGGTATGGACCGTCACCTGGATATAGCGATAACTCCTGAAGTTAAGCGTCGTATAGGTTTGGTCCGTACTGCCATCCGAGACCAGGCTGTCTTTCCGACCGTTAAAGTCTTTGCCTTCCACATCGTTCCGGTTGCCTTTACGGGAGCCGGACTTTTTCAGATCGTCAAAAAGCGATTCGGCATACCGCATGGAGATCCCGGCATCTTTACCCTTGCTGAAGTTTAACACCATATAGGCGTTGGTCAGATAGGTCTGATCGAGCAGGAAAGACGCCGCGGTATGGGCAGGAATGGTCAGAGCGGTCTTCGATGCGGGGAAGGTGGGAGGAGGACTTATCCCCGTCGCCTTACGTACAACAGGCAGTCGTTGCACCGTCAACTCCATCTGGGGCAGCGAGGAAGGCACCAGCATCCAGCCGAAGCCATCGGACAGGCCCTTGGTATGGCCCTGGAACAGATTAGCGGCATGTGGCCAGTTGCTGTCATCAAAATCGGAAGCCGTCCAGCCCTTAACGGACTGACGCATATCCACCAATTCCCCCGAACTGGCAGCAAAGAATCCGCCGATAGGTTGGTATCCCTTATCCCGGAAGCATTTCCAGGTAGTATTGGTATTTAGTATCTCCTCCTCCGCAGTGTTCCCCTGTATGATGAAGGCGGTTCGTACGGTGATCTGTGCTTCCGGTCGGTGTTCGGCTTCGTTATACACCAGCGCCGCCACGATATTACTTCCTGCCCTGAGATAGGGCGCGAGATCTATCGTTTCATAATTCCAGTAATAGGTATCTCCGCGCGCCGGCCCTAAGGACAGCAGCGTGCCGTTCACATACAGTTTATACCGGTTATCGGCCGATACATGGATGATAAAACGGCCTGGCTTAACAGCCAGGTCGATCTTTTTGCGGAAATAGTACACCCCATACCCGGTACCGGGGTCATTCTGCGCGGCAATCCAGTTAGCGTTCCAGGGCCTTCCGGAAGGGGCTGCAGTGGCTGATTGAGCGTAACTGTATGGAGTCAGAAAACAACTGCAGAACGCGAGGAGAAGTGAAAAAAAAGTATTCATTGGAAGCCTTTCATTAGAGGTTAAAAATACTATTTCAGGATATATTGTTCTAATTTTAGGAGACTATGTCAAAATCGATCCTCAAGGAGGCGCCGCCCTTAACAAAGTCGGATTGTTTCTCTCTGTTCGCCAGGTATAAAACGGAGTTTGACTTTCCGGTGCATTACCATGAGGAATATGAGCTGAATTTCATAGAGAACGCCCGGGGCGTCAAACGGATCGTGGGAGACAGCGTGGAAGAGATCGAGGACCTGGAGCTGGTGCTGGTCGGTCCGAATATCCCCCATGCCTGGTTCACCCATAAATGCCAAAGCGAAAAGATCTTCGAGATCACCATCCAGTTCCACAAGGACCTTTTCCATGAGGTCTTCCTGAAAAGGTCTCAACTGAGCACCATCCGCAACCTGTTCGAGCAATCCCTGAAAGGCATCCTCTTCTCCCACGAAACGATCCAACACATAGCCCCCCAGCTCAAAGCGCTGGAGTTGAAGACAGGCTTCGACTCCGTGCTGGAACTGATGTCCATCCTCAACCAGTTGTCCGAGGCTCCCGGCTCGCGGGCCCTTTCGGGAGAAAAGAACTACAATGCCGACTATATCTACATGGACAGCCGCCGGATGGAAAAGCTGATCGATTTTATGAATGCCAATTTCAGCCGGCCCGTCCGGCTGGCGGAAGCAGCAGAACTGGTGAGTATGGCTGAGACCGCTTTCAGTCGCTTTTTCAAGGCCAAGACCGGCATCAATTTCGTCGACTTCCTCAATGATATCCGGCTGGGACACGCTTCCCGGCTGCTGATCGATACCAAGACCTCCATCGCCGATATTGCCGTCGCCTGCGGGTTCACCAGCATTTCCAACTTCAACCGCACTTTTAAGCGGGAGAAGGGACTGACCCCGAAAGATTTCAGGGGCAAGCATGGAAATGTCGGAGAACGAAGATTCTTTTGATCTCCCGACTATAGGGCCTTTATACGGATGGTATGTTTACGGGGCCGGTTGGCCTTATAGATCTCATCGATCAATAAGTCCATTTGTTTTTGCCAGCCTTCCCGCACCGCCACATAACGCGCCGCCCGGTAATTATCTTTTTTCGATGCTACGGCCCAGTCTTTCGTAGCCTTCGTGTTCACCGAATCGGAGGCAGCCGCATTGTCTGCATACATCATGCCGATCTCCCTGAAATAATTGAACTGAAGCCAGTAATAGGACCTCAGTTTTGCCTCCAGCGCCATGCGCTCTTCATTCAGCCAGAGCACGGACATCGCCTGATCGTATTCGGGGGTATTTTTCAGGGTGGCCAGGTCGATGCCTTTTCCCAACTGGGCGCCCGTCCAGTTGCCGATCGGTCGTCCATCCATCGTAACAGCATAATTTCCTTCTCCCAATCCTTTCACCGTCAGTTTTTCCCTGTTCATTTCTTCATTGAAAGGGATCACGTCCAGGGCTTCTGTTTGCCGTTGAGGGTTGCCCCATAGACGGGGGACGCTGTCCTGTGGAAAGGGCAGGGAAAATGCCAGGTAGTCAAACCGGAGGTCACCCGGAGCACCGGAGAGGGAAGAGATGCGGCAGTTGTCCGACCTCACGGTCTTGCCTGCCGCTGCGTCGATGACCATGTCGGCCACCGGCTGCCCGGTCATGCCCTGTTGTTTGAGGAAAAGCCAGGCCATTACGAAATGCCCCGCATTCCCCGGATGAATGCGATCCGACCCCGTCAGCGTGAAAGTGGAATCTTTCTTTTGTTCCAGGATGCTGATCTCGGTCATGGGACGAAGGAAGTCGACAAAACTCCAGCGATCTTCCTGTGCCGCCTTTTCCTGGAAGGCCGCGATGTCCCGCATGGCTTCGCTTTTTTTCGGGAATAAATTCTTTGGGTTCTTTACCGTCTCATCATACAAGGGTGAGCTGATCATTACTTTTTTGGCGGAGCCGATCTTTCTCAGTTTTTCCCGGATCTTCTCAAAATACTCCCCCGACTCTTTGACCCTTGCCTTTGCGGCTGAGTCGGCATTGGCCCAGAGGAACTCGAAATACCCGGTGTCATTCATGCCGAAGGTCAGGCAGATGGTCGTCGGTTTTTTGGGAAGTACGTCGTCGTCAAAACGATCGAGGATATTCTTGGCCCGGTCGCCGCCGATGCCACCGTTATATACCGTGATCCGCCGGTCGGGAAAGTGCAGCATATAATACAGCCAGATATAGGACTCGTAATAGCCTGCCTCGGTAATGCTGTTGCCAAGAAAAATGATCCGCTCTCCCGCCTGGAAGGGGGTAAGGGGTTGGATCTGGGCGGTGCTTCTGCCCAGGCTGCCCAGCAACGCCAGGGCCGTGATGAATACTCTTTTCTGCATATTTTTTATTTTACTCGTATAGGTCTGAATCGTATCGTTCTAATGCCAAACCGTGGAATGGACAATTCCACATATCGTCGTCCTGTGCTGTCTTTTCGAATGGCAAGCGTTTGGATCTCCTGGCCATTCAGCGCGACTTCGGCGGCCCTGTCCGTGGCAAATCCCAGGTATAGCCGCTGATCGCCGTCCGCTGCTTCCGCATTGAAGAGCCGTACCAGCAGATCATCCCCTTCAAAAGTCAGGGAGGAGATCTCTATCCCGGGCTGCCCAGGCTGCAGTAGTGATCGTTCGCCCATCCGCGTACCGTCCGACATCCGGGCAAGCAGGGGCGCATTCCATTTTGTGCCTTCGGTCCAGATCCCTGCCCGGTCCCATTTGCCTGCATGGGGTATCCAGGCGTAATTCATTTCCGAAGGGCCGTCGATCTTATAGTCGCGGTAGAAGATGCCATTGCCGGAATATTGCAGGGTCAACGCCAGCGGAAAATCTTCTCCATGTCCGTAACTGGTAGTATGATCACTGAGCAGGGCCATTCCATAATGGCCGGCGCCATCTTCCACGTCCACCCAATCCAGGAGAACATTGTTCTTTATACTGTCCCAGCGATTATAGAAAGTATTGGTCAGCCTGCTTTCCGTCACGTCGAAGGGCGCATTTTTATAGACCTTCTGCGATGCCAGGCGCAGTGGAAAAAGCGCGAGGAGTTTATAGCGGTCATCATAATAGGCTTTCCGTACCTGCTCATTTTTGGGAAGGTCGAAATATTCACCGATGGCGGGATTGTCTTTCCAATCGATGACCAGGTGAAGGTCCACGCGTGCGCGGCCTTCCTGTACGGTCAGCACCTGCGTGAAAGGGCTGCCGGCGATGGCGCCTTTTATTTCCAGCTTTACTTCTGCGGGACCGTTCTCCAGGATACGGATCTCCGCCGGAGTTTCCGTACTCGACCGGAATCCGCCTGCGTTGTAGAAATTTCCGCGCAGCTCGTTAAATCTTTTGCCTTCTTCTACAAATTCTTTGCCGCCGAGCTGTTTGGCCTGCCAGCTGATGATCGTTCCTCCCTTTGCGGGATCGAGAAGAATGCGGTAGAGGTCGGTCTCGACCTGGTATTGTCCGTTGGCAAGATGTGTGACGGCGGCGGGGACAGAGGAGGCGGGTGTGACAGGGGCAGCGGAGGTGGTGGATCGGAGGATATAGGTCGAGTACCCCATTGAGGGGACCTGTGCCTTGAAAAGGATCTCCCGTGCGGATAAGAGCTGGCCGGGGATCTTCGTTCCCCGGAGGTCGGAGACGGAGGCTTGTTCCCAGCCGGGGGGAAGCGCCGCCCGCACGTATTCCTGCCGGCTGACGGAAGTAGTATTGAAGACGCGGATATACCTGACCGATCGATCGGGGTTACTGTTGCCATGGGCGCCGGACAGTTGCCGGACCGAGACTTCCGCCACGCTATCGCTACAGGCATTGGTATTACCCGTCCAGGTCACCACCTTATCCGCCCAGGTATTTCCAGGCTTACCATTATAGGGGACGATCCAGCAGTCATGATGCTGGGACAACAGCAGCGTTCGCCATGCGCCTTCAAAGGCGGCTTCCGGCCAAGGGGTGCCCTGCCATACGCGTGCAAAGGCCGCTATTTTTTCCGCCCTGACGATCGTATTTTCGGATGCCCGCACTTGACGGGCGATCCGTTGCAGAACCTGTGAACCCCACATCAGACCCACCAGCACATCTTCCTGCGAGAACTTCCAGTCCTTATCGGCTTTGTGCGTCGAGACATTTTCCACATAACCGCGCCAGGTCGAATAGATACTCGGCGCATAGACCTTTTGGCTGGCGCTGGTATCTCCATTCCCTCTCCCGAGCCAGGGACCGTAAAGCCAGCCTGCATCCTGCAGGCACATTCCCACGGGATGAAGGATCCCATCTTGAAACGCCTTATGGATATACTCCTTGCTGTTATTAGTAGCGATCGTTTCCCAGATCGAGCGCGGCTTCAAGGTCTCGATCTCGTATCGGGGTACCGTCAGGATGGAGCTGCCATCCGGACCTATCCAGTTCACCAGTTCGCCTCCGAAGGCGCGGGTATAACCGCCCCAGCAGGTATTCGGGTTTTTTAAAGAAGCATATTTAAAGCCGAAGGATCGCAATATTTGCGGGAGGGCGCTGGTGAAACAGGGCTCTTCCGAGGAATAGGTAGTGAATACTGCGGAAGGGAAATGCCGGCGCAGCTTTTTCATGCCATAATAGAACTGGCGGATGATGCTCTCTCCGGAGATATTGTACAGGTAACTCTGTCCATAGGCCGGGTTGACATATTCGATGCGGCCGCTCGGCGACTGATCGGCAAACAGTCGCTGAAAAGCCTCGTAAGAGGCCGGATCCTGGCGGGCGATCGTATCCCAGGATTCGGGTTCGAGTTCCAGGTTGATCTTCCAGCCGGGATATTGCGCTAACTTCTCTACCATGAACTTTGTCTGCCAGCCGGGAAGGTGGCCGTAAATACCGCCATGATAGCCGTCGATAAAATAGGCCGGTTGCTGAGCCTTAGATGGACGGGTGAAGAAAAGAAGGACCGGAAGTATAAGACGTTTCATCATCTATTTTGTTTGTATATCCGGCTCGGGCCAGTTGTCGGTACGGAATGGGAGTACGGGCCAGCCTTCCCCATTGTGTAAATGAGTGACCGGGTAATTGGTAAACGCATATCGTACGGCCACTGGCCTTTTGACCGCTGCGGCCCGGACATGGATCTTATCGCCGTCGATGGTCGCTTCGGCAGGATAGAAGACCTGGTCCTTGCCGGCAAT
>Ga0307517_10011362_pt1 | contig 12348 bp, 8 predicted proteins | sample 23_EM_MG_FD_194515 | JGI IMG/M metagenome (GOLD analysis project Ga0307517, IMG submission 194515) | Populus trichocarpa ectomycorrhiza microbial communities from riparian zone in the Pacific Northwest, United States - 23_EM | ecosystem: Host-associated > Plants > Roots > Unclassified | place...
TTCGACCTCTAGAACTCACGCTCTGCACAAAACATCGACTGAACGTCAAATCTGCCAATTACCTCCAATTTACTCCTTTTTGCATCTTTCATCCAAAAGTGCCTTCAAAACATAAAATAAGGAATATCAAGGCATTATATATATATAACATAGGCTAAACACTAGTTAAATGTGGGTGAAACTTTCGAATAATATGGTTGCATCACAATTTCATAACAGTTTAATTAACATCTCATAGTCGGTTTAATATTCATCGCAACACAATAATATATCCTCCTTAAACAAGTCATTTTAGAACATTAACATTTTCATCATCGTTTCAACATTTGTCAAGAATTCAATCAAACATTTTATCGTTGTTTCATCATTCATCAAGGATTCAATAATATATCATCCATAAGTAAATCATTTCAAAACATTAACATCATACGAGAAAAAGGTGGAAACCACCTACCTGTTCCACCCATGGGGTATCCTTGTCCTGATGAAGGTTTGATCCCAGTCGCACCACCTAAAACATCGATGGCCACAAATCAGTACATTCGTATTCAGTAATTGCACAACTCTTCACCATGCATGTCTCAAGCATACACAAGTTCATATTCAAGTGTTCCACATATTACAACCACATAATGCAATCATTTTAATCATTGGACCCATTTAAATACGTAACTCTGCTGCAGAAGTTAGTTAGCGAAAGCTGGTTTGCTAGTGATACAGATTCATCAGCGGACTGATTTGCTGAAACACAGAATCGTCAGCAAACTGATTCGCTGGCGACACCCTAATATGACAGCGAAAACTGATTCACTACAGACACCACAATTCGGCAGCGACCATTAATTCGCTGCGGACAACACAATTCGACAGTGAAAACTGATTCGCTGGAGACAACACAATTCAGAGCAAACACTGATTCATTGCAGACAACACAATTTCGGCAGCAAACGCTATTTCGCTGAAGACAACACAATTTCAGCAACGAACCCTGATTCACTGCGGACTATACAATTTTGACAGCGAAAGCTATTTCGCTGTAGACAATTCGGCAGCGAACACTGATTCGTTATGGACAACACAATTTCGACAGCGAACACTGATTCGCTACAGACGACATAATTTTAGCAGCGAATGCTAGTTCATTATGGACAACACAATTTCAGCAGCGAACACTAGTTTGCTGCAGAGAACACAATTTCAACAGGGAACATTGCTTTTCAGTTCCAACATTACCTTTTCTTAAAACCCAGAAGAATCACACAATTTCAAGCATGAACACATGCATTTCAGTTCCAGCATTACATTTGTTCTTAGAAACCAGCAGAAACACACAATTTCAAGCATGAACACATGCATTTCAGTTCCAGCATTATATTTGTTCTTAGAACCCAGCAGAATCACACAATTTCAAGCATGAACACATGCATTTCAGTTCCAGCATTATATTTATACATTAACACATTTCCACAGAATTTTGTCAAAGATTTATTATAGAAATTACATCACAATTACATGTACGATTATGTTTTTAGCAAGGTCATCCCTCAAGCATTTAGCCACCTAAACTCCTAGTCTGTCCAGCCACCATTATTGCCGGCCAACTAACTAGATTTGCATCTGCAAAACCATCGATCCCCCCATACTGTCTATTCTGGTTATAGGTCCCTCATTCATCCCCTTTATTGTCTTTCTTTTTAGTTTAGTTTCTTTTCCCTAGCAGCTAGTGTAAAATCCTAGCCAATCCCTCATGGTTTTTCTTCTCCCTTTCGGTTCCAAGGCTCAAGAACAGCTAAAGAGAAGATTTGGTTCATACCGTACTGTTTGCAGTGGTTTTAGGAAGGAATTTAACAAGTTTTTCTCCCCCCTTTACTAACGTTTTTTGCTTCTTCTTCCTTTCTGGTTTTGGTTTTCCTTCCCTCCTTCTCTAGCTGTACCAGCTAGCTGTTACACACCCTCTGGTTTCAGCCATGTTCAGTACTCATTAACTCTCCTTTCCTCTCTAGGTTCAAGAGGAATGCATGCAACTAGATTATGTGTTTTTCTCTGGATAGAGGGAAAGGTCTGTTGCAGCTGTTGGGGTCGGTTTTGGGAAGAGAAGGGTCACCTTCTCTCTTCTTCTCAACTCTCTTACTCACTCTTCACTCAAGAGAGCTTGCATGCAGGTGGTCTGGTTGGTTTTTCTTGGGGGCAGAGAGGTTCAATTGCAGTAATGGCTGCAGCTGTTTCTGGGGAGAGGAAGAGTCACCCTTTCTCTCTCTTTGCATTTATAGCCCCTATAAGTGTGATGAGGTGTTTGGGCACTAGACCAAGGCTGTTTTTATCCCTTTTTTAGGTTATCTTGGATTGGTTACTATTCTAATTTTCCCCTAGGATAGGCCGATCCAACACTAATTTTTGTTGGGTTTTACAGTGTAGCTGCCGATTCAGAAATCAACAGCAGTGGTGGAGTCATTTCCAGCTTTAATTTACTCTTTTTTTGGTGTTTACAACTGGTGACACAGAATTCGGTAACAAAACTTATTCGCTGGTGGCATAGGATTCAGCAGCGAAAATTGATTCTCTAACGACTCAGAAATCATCACCGCAATCCAGTCTTATGGTTGGCGCTGAAATCATCAGCGCATATAGGCTACTGCTGACTTATAAATTATTGACGAGAATTGAGTCATTACCAACCGAGAAATCATCAACGAAATTTGGTTTTACGGCTGACACTAAAATCGTCAGCACACATGTCCTACTGTTAATACAAAAATCATTGACGAAAACTGAGTCGTTGTCGACTCAGAAATTGTCAACACAACCCAGTTCTATGGTTGACGCTGAAATCATCAACGCACATATCCTACTATAAACACAAAAATCATTGACAAAAACTGAGTCGTTGTCGACTTAGAAATCATCAACGCAAACTAAGTCTTTGTCGATTTAGAAATTGTCAGTGACAAGGTGAGTCATTTCTGGTTTTGCCTTCTCCCTAGGTTATGCTAAGGTTTACGCTACGTGTTTTTCCTTACACATATTCCAACCTAGCCGAGTATAATCATCACCAACCACACTCCAATCATCATACATCATTACGTAATACAAAAACAACATCTTTATAAGTACATTTACCAAGGTTTCTCCCAAGTCATCACTTCCAAGACCGGCACCTAACATTGCTATAACCATATATTCTTACATTCATAATTGTATTATGGTGATGCATCTACATAACTAATACAATTATTCAACACATAAGGGTTCTATTTCCAATTCATCTCATGTCATTCTAACTATGTTCATCATGTATAGTTTCCTTCATGACTCATTCCCCCTCTTCGTCGAAACCTTGTTGCCCATTACTCACTAGTTTGTACATGCAATTTCATCATATTTTATCATAAGTTTACTCACAAAAACATTTCTCAATGCATACCCATTCCCATGATTCATAAACATACATGTTCATTCATTATACAACAAAACCAAAGCATTAGATCATGATGTAATTTTCATTTCAGCTCCAGCATGATTTTAAGGCTTACTAACAATACAATTTTGCACTTAACATCAATCCAACACATTTTCACATAACTTCATCCACCATATATGCAGAATTTATGTCATTAACATAAGTATAATCACAACAATCATGGCACAACCTCATTCTCATTCACTTGAACCATATTCATGCAAGTTCATTAATCTCATAATAAAATCAAAGCATTAACATTAACATAGATTCTGTTTCAACTCAAATATCATTCTTAGGGTTCAACAAGATCATAATTCTGCACATTCTTAGATTTTATTTTCACATAACTATTCACTCATGCATGCTAAATCCATACATTATCATGAACACGAATTTTTTCACCTCAGCTCATGCACGTTTCCATGAGTTAAAAAAAGGATACAAATTTCAGGTTTTATCATTTCATTTCATCCTTTTCCATTATTTCCCTTGGCCGACCCTTAATCTAGGTTTTGTTCATCATGTTCATCCATTTCTTTCTGTTAACGTTTCTGGAATAGGTCCCTTATCCAGCTCCTATTCTCCTTAATCTTTCTATTTAGTCCTCTCAAGTAATAGGTGTAAGAACCCTAGCCAAACCCTTGCGGTTTTCTTCTCTTTTCTGTCCTGAAATTCCAAGAAGAAAGTAATGAGGTGATGTTCTTTCCTTACCTCATGATATTAGGTTGTCCTAGGCAGGTTTCGTATGTGGTTCTTCTTCTTCTTCCAGACTATTGGTTTTTCTTCCGTCCTTCTCCAGCTCCACCAGACGACCTCCTTCAGTCCCCTTCCTTCCATGGTTTTGACCATTTATGTTTTTCTTTAACTCCCCTATCTTCTCTAATATTCAAGAGGGGTATATGCAACTAGGTTTAAGGGGTTTCTTTTTGGAAAAGAGGGAGAAGGTTTGCTACATGTAGCTAGCTGGTTTTTGGGAAGAGGGATTGCTACAATCAAGGCTGTTGGCCGACTATTTTTGGGGAAGAGGAAGGGTCACCTTCTCTTCCCCTTGTATTTATACCCCTCGTAAATGAGGTGGGGTGTTTGGGTGCTGGACAAGGTTGTTCATATCCCTCTTTTGGGTTATCTTGGGCAGGTTTTTATTCCAATTCTCCCCTAGGATAGGCCAGCCCTCCTCCTCCAGGATTTTCTCTAAGGTTGGCCAGTTTATATCCTTTAATTCTTCCTAATATTGGTCGGCCAAAAACTAAATTTTTTACTGGGTTTTACAAAACGCATGGATTCGTTAGCGCACACAGTCATCGTTGACTCAGAAATCATCAACAAAAACTAAGTCGCTACCAACTTAGAAATCATCAATGAAAACTGTGCCGCTACCGATTCAAAAATCATCAACAAAACTGCTTCCACGGCTGACACATTGATTCGTCAACGCACGCAGCCCCTATTGACTCAAAAATTGTCAATGAAAACTGAGTCACTGCCAACTCAAAAATCATCAACGAAACTGCTTCCACAACTGACGCATGGATTCGTCAACGCACACAGCCCATGTTGACTTAGAAATCGTCAACGAAAACTAAGTCGCTGCCGACTCAAAAATCATCAATGAAACTACTTCCACATCTGACGCATGGATTCGTCGGCGCATACAGCCCCTGTTGACTCAGAAATCATCAATGAAAACTGAGTCGCGGCCAACTCAGAAATCATCAATGAAAACTCTATCGCTGCCGATTCAGAAATCGGCAACGACGGTGGAGTCATTTCTGGCTTTACCTTCTTTCTTTTTTGGGTGTTTACATGGGATGTGTGTTAATGCAAAATGGGAAGGTAGTTGCTTATGCTTCAAGACAATTAAAAACTCATGAAGTAAACTACCTGGTGCATGATTTAGAGTTGGTAGCAGTAGTCTTTGCATTAAGAATATGGAGACATTACTTGTATGGAGCCCAAGTATAAATTTTTACAAATCATAAGAGTTTGAAGTACTTAATGTCCTAAAATGAATTAAATATGCGGTAAAGAAGGTGGATAGAATTGATAAAGGATTATGACTGTGTTATTACTTATCACCCAGGGAAGACAAATATTGTAGCAGATGCCCTAAGCAGAAAGAACAAAGCAGTGATTGGTGGGATGATAATCAATAATGTAAAAGAATTGATAGAGTTGGGGGAATTAAGGACACAAATAGGTGTGGGACTTAATGGATCTTTACTAGCTCAAATGGTATCCCAACCAATGCTATGGGATAAGATCCTAGAAGTTCAGAAGAACGATGCAAGAGCGGAGAAGATAAAGGGTGAGATAAAGCTAAAACAGGAGACCCATTTTAGTTAAGGGAAGATGGAATCCTAGCTATACAGAAATGGGTTTACATACCAGAGGATAAAGACTTGAAAGAAAACATTTTAAGTGTGAAACCCCCGAATAAATCTACACGGAATGGGAAATAAATATTTATCCAATACAGTAAATTGAATATTTACCTTAACGGGGGTGGTATTGGATTTTTGATATTATTCGGGAAAATTATTTTTATGTACACACCGGTGTAAATATTATGATATAAATGTAAACCTACAAGGATAATGGATTAAATATTACAATGAGCATGTCAAATTTATCTTTACCTTAGAGGAATGATATTGGGTCGAGAAATTTGGACATAAAAGTTTATGTACCGATTTTAAAAAATGGAAACTTGAAAAATACCAGGAAAAAAAAGACTAAAATGAGAAAAAAAATTATATGAAAGAAAACAAATAAATAAAAAATGGTAACATATAATTTAATGAAATTTGAATTCACTAGTTTTAAGTTTGGTATAGACCGGTGTCATGACCCGGGAAATATTACCCGTGAAAAATTAAAGACTTAATGTGTCATGGAAAGTAGGGTGTTACATTAAGGGAAGTGCATGAATCATGGCTCACAGTGCATCCGGGGAGCACAAAAATGTTCATAGATTTAAAAGAATATTATTGGTGGCCAAGGATGAAAAAGGAGATAGCTGAATTTGTGGCCAAGTATACTATTTGTCAGCAAGTCAAAATGGAGCATAAGAGACCCACAGGAGAACTACAACCCCTCCTAAATCCAAAATGGAAATGAGAAAATATTACTATGGATTTTGTGTCTGGACTTCCGAACAGGAAAAAGGGAAATGATGCAGTCTGGGTGATTGTCGATAGATTGACCAAGTCTTCCCTATTTTTACCAATGAAAATGATAGTATCGACTTCATAGAGTTCCAATATCCATAGTGTCGGACCAAGATCCTCAATTTACATCAAGGTTATGGCCTAGCTTACAACAAGCTTTAGGGACTGAACTAAATTTAAGCACAACTTTCCACCCACAGATGGATGGACAGTCCGAGAGAACGATACAAGTGTCAGAAGATTTATTAAGATCGTGCATCTTAGAGTTTGGGGGACAATGGGAAGATCACTTATCATTGGTTGAATTTACTTACAACAACAGCAATCAAGCGACAATTGAGATGGCGCCATATGGAGCCTTATATGGAAGAAAGTATCATACTTGTTAGGGTCTGAATTGGTGCAGGTGACTATAGAAAAAGTGAGAATGATTAAAGATAGAATAAAAGGGGCCCGAATAGACAAAAGAGCTATGTAGACAATAAAAGAAGATCGTTGGAATTTGAAGTTAGAGATCAAGTATACTTGAAGGTTGCCCTATGGAAAAATAATATTTGTTTTGGAATGAAAGACAAATTAGCACCTGGATTTATTGGTCCATTTGAAGTGGTGGAGAGAATCAGACCAATTGCTTATAGATTGGTGTTGCCCCTACATCTATCAAAGATACACAATGTATTTCACGTATCTTTACTTTGAAAGGTAGAAATAGATCCTAGAAGACTTTTGCCACAGATTCCAAGAGAAGTCAAGGAGGACTTGACCTTAGAAATAAAAACAGTAAAGATACTTGATAGGAGTGAAAAGAGGTAAGAAATAAGAAGGTTGCCTTGGTCAAACTTTTATGGAGAAATTCACAAATGGAAGAAGAAACATGGGAAAGAGAGTTAGAAATAAAGAGGAAATGTCCAAACTTATTCGTTGAAATAGGTAAGAAATTTAAATTTCGTGGATGAAATTTTATTAGGAGCGGAGAATGTGAAACCCTGAAAAATGAGTGATTAAAATGAATAGTTAAAAAATAATAATAAAAATAAAAAATAAAACGAGAAAAGTTGGATTTTTGGTGAAAAATAAAATAAAATAAAATAATAAAAAAATCATTTATTGACTACTTTTACGCTATTGAGCATAACACTGAATCCGACCATTATATCAGACTGAAATTTTACGAGGAATCTCATAACATATAGTCCTACATTCGATTATAATTTTAGGGCAATCCAAGTTTGGGAAGATATTTTAAAACTATTAACAGTCAGATAGTAAATAACATAAAATTCATCAATGGCAATTTTGTAAATATTTTGATGAGCTGGCAAAGTTCTAGCAATTTATTCTCCCTTCTTTTGATGCCAGAAACAAAGACATAATAGAGAAATAAACAAAGGAGAGAAAAACACTTAAAACAAAAAAAAAAACCTTTAGAGATAGTAGAAATTGTGTAAAATTAAGGATCTAAAAGGTGTAAAACACAAATCACTCCCTCAAGTATGGATTTAAGAAGAAACTAAGTGAGGGGTATAAATGCAAGGGGGAAAAGAAGGTGACCCTTCCTCTTCCTAAAAAATAGTCGGCTAGCAGCCTTGGCTATAACAATCCCTCTTCTTAAAAATTGATCAGCTGCATGCAGCAAACCTTCTCCCTCTTTTCCAAAGAGAAACCCATAAACTCAGCTGCATGTACCCCTCTTGATTATTAGAGAAGATAAGAGAGTTAAGGAAAAACATAAATAGCCGAAATCATGGAAGGAAGGGGAGTGAAAGAGGTCGACTGGTGCAGCTGGAGAAGGAAGGAAGAAAAACCGAAAGTGGAGAGGAAGAATAAGAAGAACTACATAAAAAACCTGCCTAGGACAACCTAAAATCATGAGGCAAGGAAAGAACACCACCGATACTTTCTTCTTAGAATTTCAGGACAAAAAATAGAAGAAAACCGCAAGGGTTTGGCTAGGGTTCTTACACCTATTACTTGAGAGGACTAGATAGAAAGATTAAGGAGAATGGGGGCTGGATGGGGGACCTATTCCAGAAATGTTAATAGAAAGAAATGGATGAACATGATGAACAAAACCTAGATTAAGGGGCGGCCAAGGGAAATAATGGAAAAGGATGAAATGAAATGATAAAACCTGAAATTTGTGACCTTGTTTAACTCATGGAAACATGCATGAGCTGCGGTAAAAAATTCATGTTCATGATAATGTATGGATTTATCATGCATGAGTGAAGAGTTGTGTGAAAATAAAATCTAAGAATGTGCAGAATTATGATCTTGTTGAACCCTTAGAATGATATTTGAGCTAAAACAGAACCTATGTTAATGTTAATGCTTTGATTTTATTATGAGATTAATGAACTTGCATGAATATGGTTCAAGTGAATGAGAATGAGGTTGCGGCATGATTGTTGTGATTATACTTATGTTAATGACATAAATTCTGCATATATGGTTGATGAAGTTATGTGAAAATGTGTTGGATTGATGTTAAGTGCAAAATTGTATTGTTAGTAAGCGTTAGAATCACGCTGGAGCTGAAATGAAAATTACATCATGATCTAATGCTTTGGTTTTGTTGTATAATGAATGAACATGTATGTTTATGAATCATGGGAATGGGTATGCATTGAGAAATGTTATTGTGAGTAAACTTATGATAAAATATAATGAAATTGCATGTACAAACTAGGGAGTAATGGGTAGCAAGGTTTCGACCAAGGGGAGGGAATGAGTCATGAAGGAAACTATGCATGATGAACATAGTTAGAATGACATGAGATGAATTGGAAATAGAACCCTTATGTGTTGAATAATTGTATTAGTTGTGTAGGTGCATTACCATGATACAATTGTGAATGTAAGAATGTATTGTTGTAGCAATGCTAGGTGCTGGTCTTAGAAGTGATGACTTGGGAGAAACCTTGGTAAATGTACTTACAAGGATGTTGTTTTTGTGTTGCGTAATGATGTATGATGATTGGAGTGTGGTTGGTGATGATTATACTCGGCTAGGTTGGAATATGTGTAAGGGAAAACGCGTAGCGTAAACCTTATGTGTAGCCTAAGGAGAAGGCAAAACCAAAAATGACTCACCTTGTCGCTGATGATTTCTGAATCGGCAGCGACTTAGTTTGCGGTGATGATTTCCGAGTCGACAATGACTTAGTTTGCGTTGATGATTTCTGAGTCGGCAGTGACTCAGTTTTCATCAACGATTTCTGTGTTTGTAGTAGGATATGTGCGCTGACAATTTCAGCATCAACCGTAGAACTGGGTTGCATTGATGATTTCTGAGTTGGCAGCGACTCAGTTTTCATCAATGATTTCTATTTTAACAGTAGGATATGTGCGCTTACAATTTCAGCGCTAGCCGTAGAACCAGATTTCGTTGATGATTTCTGGGTCGGTAGCGACTCAGTTCTCATCAACGATTTCTAAGTCAACAATAGCCTATATGCGCTGACAATTTCAGCGCCAATCATAGGACTAGATTTCTAAGTCGTCAACAAATCAGTTTTTGTTGTCAAATGTTGTGCCACCAGCGATCAGTTTTCGCTGTTGAATTCTTTATCACCGGCAAATTAGTTTTCGCTGCCGAATCCTGGGTCACCAGAGAATCAGTTTCGCTGTCGAATTCTGCATCACCAGCGAATCAACTTTCGCTAACAATTTTCTACGACAGACTTCCATGTCAGAAATGATGTAAATGCTTGTAATGATTCCATTGTATGATTGTGTAATATGTGGAACACATGAATATGAACATGTATATTTTTGGAATATGTATGGTGACGAGTTATGTGATTATCAAATGCAAATCTGTTGATTTATGATCATTGATGTGTTAGGTGGTGCGACTGGGATCGAACCTGTTACCATACAATGACACCCCACAAGAGGAACAGGTAGGTGGCTTCCACCCCTTCTAGCATAACGTCAATTCCCTGAAGTGAATTTATTACGAAGGGCCTTTTATTGTGTTATAGCTAGTACTAAACTGTTATGGAATGTTTGTACGGATATCACGAAATGTCTACTATTGTGATATAATGGATTGTTAAATTGTTATTTAATGTTTGTATAAGTACTATGAAAGATTTTTATTGTGTTATAATGAATGTTAAACTGTTACATAATGTTTGTACGAATAGATGATTAGAAACCCTTTTTGTTTCCTTAGACATTACTACTTGTAATCAGTAGAGGTTTTACATATGGATAGCAAAAAGAAATTCTAAATTTCAAGTATTAAACTAGATTATTTGGGATTTATTTTTTCCTTGAAAAAAAAACTAAGAGAAAGTGAATTGTGAGAAAACTTGCTACAAAAATTCACAAGTCAAGTAGATTTAAAATTTCAAAAAAAAAATCAGAGACAAATCCTATCAATAATGAGTGATGCTATATTTTAATGATATGTTTTGCTAAAAGTTTTCCATTTAATCACATCAATACGTGTAATAAATATTTTAAGAATTATAGGTAGTTCATTAATAAATGAAAGCATACATCCTAATCTTAAAAATACTACCTTTTATATGATGTAAAAAATAGTTACATTATTCTTGCAATAAGATGTGTTTTATTTTCTTTTCTTTTCTTTCCTTTTTTCTTATACAAGAGGGACGTAAAGCCCAAGCAAAAAGAGACACTAACTACAAGTATGTCACCTATACCTCTACGGAAAGAAATTAATAAGTCTTTAATATGATGGAATTTAAAAGAAACAAGACAAATAATTTCTTAATTTCAAATGAGAAAAAAAAAACCCTAATTTTTCATTTCTATATGATAAGTATTTGGTTATAAATGTGTTCTAAATAAAGGGGTGTTATACATGTACCTAGGTCTTTAATTAGACAATGCCAGGAAACCAATAATAAAATACATTGATCTTCATAGGTGAACTTTGTCATGGATGGTAAATTTTGTTTTAATCTAGAAATTTGTAAATTATTCTAAAAGTAAAGTGCATTTTGGTGTACGAATAATAATTGATATGGTTCAGCAATGAATGTTTTACAAAGGGCTTTCAATTTTGTGTTTGGGTTTGATGAGGAGACTATTCAGTAAAGATTGTATTTTTCTTTGAAATTTAGCTTGTGTTCCATTCAGTCATGATGAATTTTTGGCATGGGATAGTTTTAACCAGCCTTGATTTGTAAATGATGATGGGTTTGGTTCAATCTCTTTGATGGTTCATTCATTCAAATCAGATCGGCCCATGTATAAGTTTGATTTAAGCGGTACAGTAGGCTTGTTGGAAGCTTGTATCAAGTCTAATTTTGGTTATATTAATGAGTATGAATTTGATCCATATAATGAGTATGAATTTGATCCATATAAGGTCCAAAGTTAGCTTGAGTTAATTAAGATGTTAGGATAATTTTTTTACAATAAAACCAAGACAATAAAAATCAATTAAAATAGTTTATTAGTTTCATCTAGATTGTTTGTCATATGACTTGTTGTAGCCAAGTCATCCAATTGGTGAGTTGATTTATAATAAGAAAATAAGTTGGCCAGAGAATGATTCAAATGCATATAAAAAAAGTTTGAGATAAAAAACCTGTCATTATAAGAGTATTTTTTCCTTTTTAACACACTTGGCCAAATTTTTTAGCAAAATAGCATAAGCTAAAAAATTATTTGAAAAATAACATAGTTTTAACAAAGACATGATTATGAATAACAACTCTAATAAAGACGTGATTGAAAATA
>Ga0307517_10011363_pt1 | contig 12347 bp, 13 predicted proteins | sample 23_EM_MG_FD_194515 | JGI IMG/M metagenome (GOLD analysis project Ga0307517, IMG submission 194515) | Populus trichocarpa ectomycorrhiza microbial communities from riparian zone in the Pacific Northwest, United States - 23_EM | ecosystem: Host-associated > Plants > Roots > Unclassified | place...
AGGTGACGCAAAGTCAGGACGCGACGTCGATCCGACGTTACGTCCTGATTCGCGATTAGCATTCCGACGTCCCGGGCGTCAGACGCACGGGGCGCACAGGACGCAAGGTATTATTTTTGCTGATGCATAGGGTAGGGTGATGGGCTCGTTATTAATGTGGCACTTATCGCAAGACCGACAGTATAGGACAAAGTCCTGGCGCATCTGTGGCCACCAGAAGAAGCAAGCCCCATAGGAGTAGCATTTGTAAGCTGAGAAATGTCCGAGGCCTTCCTGGAGAGTCTGGAGAATGAAATCCCGTAGGGATACCCCCTTCTCAAGAGGTCCTACCGGTATATAAAGGTTTTCGTACACATTGGTGTTCTGGGCAAGTAGAAGTCCGTCGCCGATGGAATAGTGCAATTTGTTATCGGTTTCCTTGACCCTGGTGTAGAGGGCGTCAGTTTTAAGGGCTTCTCCAACTCGCAGGGCGCGGATACCCATAAGGCGGGAGTGTAGGCTGCTTAGGAATTGGTTGGCATTGGTTGCCTCATCGGAGTCATAGCCTGCTTGGCTGTAAAGGGGACTAAAGGCCGGCGAGGCCATAGGCCGTGTGGCTAGAATGGTATCATTCATACGAAAAGGCGGGAGGCTTTCTGAGCGATATGGGATATCGGGGAGCGAGGCCTGGCCTTCTTCAAGGGCTGTAGTTGATGTTGAAGTCCTATCCTGCTCTTTTCTCTTTGTCTTCTTGCTCTGCTTCCGGACCTTAGGGTCCTTTGGCCAGTAGCCTGCACCTTTCTTTTCATTCTTATGTATTTCACACGCATCGTCAGTTCATGACATCCAGCTCATTTCTGAGTGTCGCCGTTCTATTTCACTAGAGAGTGGGAGAGTTCTATTTCACTAGAGAGTGGGAGAGTTCTATTATCACCCCAAGAGTTTCCAATCGATATTCTGCTATCGTTGCTGGCTGCGCTTGATGTAACTGGTGAGGAAGTAGAGGCCTTACGCTTCTGGGAGCGAGTCACTGCATTGCTGGTAATTTCGTCCATAAGGTATTCAGGGCGGCAGCGACTGATAGAGTCACTGCTGGTAAGAGTAGGAGAGGTTTGGGCTTTGCCTGAGTGGTACACGGCGTCGTCTGATTCAATGCTAAAATCGGTAGAAGAGGCGTAGCTTGTATTGAGCTGTAGGGGTTGGGTGGGGTCAAGTAGCTCAAGGCTGTCATAATCGATAGAGGGGTCCATGAGGCTTATATCTAATGGTCGGGGGGTTCCCTCCTGGATTCTCGATAGGTAGTCTGCTAGGAAATTCTTCGCTCCTGGCTGGTATTCTATTTTAAAATCAAAGTGACTGATGTGTGTTAGCCATCTCTGGTGTCGTCCATTGAGATTCTTTTGTGTCATGAGTTTTGTGAGACTCTCGCGGTCTGTAACCACTGTAAATTGCCTGTGTAGCAAATCGGGAGCGAATGCTTCCATAGCCTCAATGATTGCGAGTGTTTCCTGTTGGTGTGTGGGGTAGTTGCTTTGTGATGGCGTCAGCTTCCTGGTATGGAAGGTTGCAGGTCTGGCTGCATCTCTGGTTGCTCCTTGGCCTATCCAAGCGCCTGTACCTGTAGGGGATGCATCGGTAAAAAGCCATATCATATCTGGCTTATTATAGGCGATTGGTCTTAGGACTTTGTGCTTATCTGCAGCTCGCTTGACCGCTTCGAAGGCTGCTACCCGTAGATCTGTCCACAGCCATTCAGCGTTCCCACTCAGCTCTGTGAGCGGGGCTGTGAGGGTGGCTATGTGGGGAATGAACTGCGAGATATAATTAACCATTCCATTGAATCGCTGCAGTTTTTTCTACCTCTCTGGTCTTGTCCAGTCCATTATGGTCCGGATTTTCTGTGGTGCAGGGTGGATGCCATCATCGTCTATCATATGGGCTAGGATATCGAGTTTTGTGGCAAAGAAAACACTTTTCCTTGGGTTGGCATAATAGCTGGCGGTCTTCACCTTACTTCAAGCGTTCGTAACGTCCTTCACATGCTCTTCACAGGTGTCACTGAAGACCAAAATATCGTGAATGTAGACCCATATGTTCTTGCCTAACTCGTCATGGAATAGGTCCTCCATAGTCCTCACAAAGGTTCCGGGCGCATTCATGTCTCCTTGCATCATGACCTGGCTGGTAAAGCCGCTGAAAGGCCTCTTGATAGTGGTGTACTTCACGTCATCTGGGTGTACTCTGATCTGGAAATAGGCGTCACTGAGATCGTTCTTGCTGCGGAACCGTCCTCTGGCTACCTCATTTAATATAGTGTTTTGTTCTGGGATCTCTGTGTGATCGGCCTGGGTGTTATCATTCCTGAAGCGGAGGTCTACCAGGGGTTGGATTCTGCCATCGCTTTTGGCTTCCACAAAGATGCTGGCTACTCCGGGCACACTGGTCCTATGCAGGATACCGGCGTTCATCTGCTTGTTGATCCATGCCTTGTATGTGGGCATCAAGGCTTGTGGCGCTTTGAAGGTGGGTGCCTTTAAAGCTTCGCCGGGGCTATGAGGCTTATCCTGTGCATTATCTTGCGTACTGGGGCCAGTTCCTCAGGTACTTCTTTGACAAATACCTTGGGGAACATTGCCAGGAAGTCTGGTACTTCCTGTGGTTTCGTCATGGCTGATCTAGACTCTCTAGATTTTCCGTCACAGGTAACTCTGACCTTATACTTGGAGAAGTAAATGGTGTTCTTTTAGCAATCGATGACCGCTCCTACCCTTATGAGATCGTCCATACTCATGAGGATATCATAGTCTGATACTGGCGCGACTAGCAGAGGCACCTTGTTGACTCTCATCTTGCCTAGCTGAATCATAACCTCAACAGAGAAGTTGCTGGTTGATCGCGATCCTTTAACTGCCATCTTTAGAGTGACGGGATTCTTGCAACCTGTGTAGGGGATGTTGTGTGTTGTAACCAATTTGTTGGATATCAGGGTACCGCCAATGGTACCTGTATCTGCGAGGGCTCTGGCGGGCTTGCCATTGATGTTGATTGTGAATTCGAGTGCTTGGAATGGCCTATCCTTTGGGGTGCCTACTGTAGTCTTGTAGGTCCTGACAGAGCCACTGCCATCTAGCCCCTCTGTGCTGTCTGTATTAGGCTCATATTCACCTTCGCTGCTGTCTGGGCTTTCCTCAGAGAGGCGAACATGGTTGGTCTTAACTTCTATCTTTGGGCATTCATTTGCCATGTGTCCGCTTTCGCCACAGTAGAAACAGGCTCCTTCTGCCTTGCGGCGGTCCATCTCAGCCTTACTTGGCTTGTTGGACTTGGTATAGGTCCTCTTCTTGACTGGGGCCTTTCCTTTGCCTGTGCTCCTGGGCATTCGTGTGGTAGAGGGCTTGGGGTAGATACTCTCTTTCTTTGGTGTATTGGTTTTGCTGCTAGAAGCCTGGCTTCTATCGCTGCCTTTGTAGCCGCCAGTTCTATACATGGTAGCGTCATAGCATTCTGCTACAGCCACCATTTGGTCCCAGGTATCTTCTGGTCTGAGCTGGGGCTCGACATTGCGGCGTAGTCTAGAGTCCATAGCATCGAGAAATCGCTGTTTCTGTGCATAATCTGAGATGGATCCATTTGGAAGAGATCCTTTGAGATCCGCTAGCTCTCCAGCTATCTTCATTATGCGTGCTGGCTCTCCACCTGCTGTCTGGCGGACATTCTGCCACCTGTGATAGGTGTCATCAGTGTTTGTAGAGGCTTCGAATAGCTGCTTGAAGCGGTGTGTCAGCTGCGGTAGGGTGAGGTTCTCTTCCTCTGTATCTAGTGCCTGCAATGCGTTATTCGCTTTCCCTTCAGTGTAAAAGCCATAGTAGTCTGCCACTCCAGGAGAGTCATCATTCAGTCCAGATCTGGCCAGGTACTTCTTGACTATTCTGAGCCATCACTTGAGTTTGTCTGGTTTGAAGTCTTCGCCTTCACCGCTAAAATAAGGCGGCTTAGGGGGCTTAGGAGGGGGCAACCTGGCCGGACCTGGGTCTGCCATGGTGCCTGTAGGTGGCTCTGGGGCGGTAGGTGGTGGATCTGGTCGTTCAGGGTGCTCTCTGGTGCTCCTGGATCTTGAGGGTCTTTCTGGTGTGTCTGGGATGCATGTACCAGGTAGTTGTTGCTCTCTATGCTCGCGGGAAGGCGCTCTAGTCGGTGTCTGACTTCCAAAGACTCCTAGAATGCTTGGTGCTCGCCACCGGCTTGTAGTGGGGCGTTCTGGTGGGCGATCAGTTCCGAAGTTTGCTGGGCTGCTGCTCTTGCTGCTGCTCTTGCTGCTGCTCTTTCTCCGAGTCGCCCGGCTTCTCTTTGAATGAGTTCCTCAGCTGTGAGGTTGTGGTCTTCGTCTGAATCAGTATCTACATCCCGTGGGAGGAGGTGACTGGTTCTTGAAGGTGTATCCGCTGAGCCTGGCGTGGGCCCACGGGTTGCTTCCTGTGTGGTCGGTTCTGGAGTATCGTCTGTGCGTTCTGCTGAAGGACAATTGTAGGCCCTACCGGACCTGGTAACGCTTCTGCTCCTGCGTTCGGCTATTGTAAATGTAGCACCTGAGCCGGGATATCCTTTCCCTGCCGCTCCTGCTTCTAACTAGTTATCAAGATACTAGGAGGGTGATCAATCCAACCAGGCTGTTCGCAATCCTGAGAACAAAGGGTTTTCACCTGCTGTAGTCAAAAGAATGTAACAGGTTTATTCCTGTCTAACGAAAATACAGTAGGACCGGCGATAGACCTGCTAGCGCTGGTACTAAGGGAGGCTTCAAGGAACCGGAGGTAAGCGATAATAGTTGAAGGACAAATTGAACTCAGAGACTCAGGGATTGCCGTTCAACCAAGTGTATTCTTAGACTGAAGGTCTGTCGAAGTCTGCTGTCTGCTGCTAGCCAGGAGACTGGTTTAAATACACAACCCAAGAGCGATAGCCTTCCTGCAATCACGATCATTACCAGTAGCTGCGCACATACCGGAATCCTGTAATCCTGCAAGACCAAAGAAAGAAACAATACTCAGCCCTCGCCAGTGTTACATGACCATTCCATAGCCGGAATCCTAAATATAAACTTCCAACAAAGCAAACTAAGCATAGCAATACGATAGCATAGCCTATCTGACTCAGAGACAGTGGCGGAGCTGAAATCAAATCAAATAAACCAAATATAAATCAACTAAACATAGGAGATACTGCACTGCCCGCTCCTGTGTACCGTTACCTGAACATGTACACATGTTACAGATTCAGACATGGAAGAGGTTTCCGACCCACCAGTCCGCGTGCGCCCTTCGGGTCAAGAAACGATTCCCCGTGCCGGCAGACCCCTCGGCGAAGTTGCTGGCTATACAGAGCTCAAGAAGGCCATGACCGATTTCCCTTGGAGCCCTTACTCGTCTGAAAACGACTTTAATTTAGCGAGCTGGTTTGTCCGGCTCAAGGTAGCCAAGTCGCAGATCGACGCCTACTTTGCGGAATGTTTAGGCGGTACGGAGAGCATATCACTCCGGTCAGCCTATACCTTGCGACAACACCTCGGCATACTGGACCCATTTCGTGAATACTTGGTGTGGGCAGAAGCCAGTATTGATAATAGTCGACATGCAACAACTTTCTATTATCGAAATATTATTGACTGTGTCTGCTACCTGATCTGTCAGGTCGCGTATAGCTCAGATATGGTTTACTCACCTATTCGAGAATATGATTGAAGTGGGGAGCGATTATATTCAGAGATGCATACGGCGGACTGGTGGTGGGATATGCAGGTATGAGATAGGTCCTGACAAGTTCTTGGAGTGGTATTTCCAGTGCTAACAGCCCATTCCGTGCCTTGGTAGAAAGCTTTGCCCGCCGGGTCCACAGTGGTGCACATTATCGGATTGTCTGACCAGACGCACCTTATCAATTTCTCCGGAGATAAGAAAGGGTGGCCAGTATACATGACGATCAGCAATATCCTTTCAAGGACAAGAAGCAGCCCTACCAAGATGCCAATCCTGCTTCTGGCATTGCTTCCAGTACCGCCAAAGTTCACTGTCGAATCCGCCCATCCCAACTAAGCCCAGCGGCAGACCAAGGCGGATGTCCTGCGGGCTGTCTTCGATCTTGTCCTGGCACCATTACAGCAGGTTGCCCGAGAAGGAACGGTAATGGATTGTGCAGACGGAAAAAACAGGCCTTTGTTTTCCCATTTTGTTGGCCTGGATCGCGGATCATGCCGAGCATGCAGCCTTGCACAGAATAGCCAGCAAGTCATGCCCAAAGTGTGAGGTTCCATGCGAGGAGCTCGGTGGGAATCCGCGGCAGATGTATGAGACCTGCGACTACATGCTATATAGAGAGAAAGCCTTGAGGCCTGAGCTGGCAGAAGCGGCCGGCATTGCAGCATACTTTCAGCGGTTCGGCGTGAAAATAGGAAACAATGTATTCACCGGACTCGACCGAGTAAGCCCTGAGGACCTAAACAAGGCAGACCTCTTGCACAACATCTACCTTGGCTTATTCAAACATATGATGGAATGGGTGGAAGGATTGCTGAAAAAGCATAAACGGCAGCAGGCCTTCAACGATGCTTGGAAAGCAATTCCTCCTTACCCCGGATTCAGCGTACCGAAAAAGGCCTATCGCGAAATCACACAATGGCAAGGAAAGGAGATGCGCAATCTCGGCCGTTGTATTTCAGCCGTATTGGCGTCCGCATTGCGAAATCCGGACAGTTCTCAGTATCAGGCTTTCAAGAGCACTTTGAACTGTGTTACCGCCCTGGTGGACTTCACTCTCATGTCTCAATATCGCAGTCATACACCAGACAACCTTTCCTACATGGAAAGCTACCTGCAGACATTCCACCGGACCAAGGACATTTTACTTGAGTTCTGTACCTCGAAGGCTACCCACGCTCAAGCAAATCGCCAGGATCGGAAGCTAAGGGAACTAATGGCAGATCAGGGTGCTAAAGAAGTCGACGATTAGAACTGTCGCTAATCGCAGTAGGCTAGCTGATCAAGAGAGGGTTGAAAGGTCTGATCGGCGGGGAGATTTGATAGGGTGTGAGAACCACTTCAACTTCATCAAGCTGCACTACCTGACTCACTTGGCCTCCCACTTACTGCGTTTTGGATCCATATCGATGTATTCAACCGAGATCGGTGAACTAGCATATAAGGATCAGATTCGACGTGCCTACCCCAGGTCAAACAAGAATGAAGCCGCCCGACAGATCTTGTCACACTATGGCCGCCAGCAAGCCCTAGGAATAAGATTGCAGACAAAGAAGCACTTTCGAAAGTTCAAGGTGTGATCGTGGTAGAAGAGAGTGGGATGGAAATGCCAACTGTTTCAAGTCGCAGCACACCTCGCCGGGTTATTAAAGGCCGTATGAAGAACACCTGACCGAATTATGCACCGCCCTCGATATCCATTATTCCAACATGATAGAGGAGATACTGCGTTTTATCAGGCAGACCGCTGCGGATGACCGGCGGTTGCCTGCGGACCCCGCCGAACTCGGGTTACTTCCTGTAGAAGGATTTGCTCAGCTTGAAATCCCAGTGCCTGACTTTCAGGAAACCGACAGGTTCCAGATCCACCGGGCCCACTGTACTAGAACAAAGACATTCCGCAAAGGTGGCTCTAGAAACGATTGGGTGTTGGTCCAGACTGGTGAGCAAGCGAACTATGGAGATTTACGAGGACGCGTGGTGGCTCTGTTGCTAGCACTTTCCAAGATACGAAATATTCTAAGTGAGGCCGCAGCTGTCCATCGCCTAGTATTAGTTCGCATACTCGATCCGATCAATGGTGGCAGATTTCACATTCCGAGCGGACATATTCGAGTCGGCAACCGGATCAATTGTCGAGACATGCGAATAGTCAGTATAGTGGCCGTGATTGGACAGGCGCAGGTAATTCCTAGCGGTGACAAGCAATGGATAGTGAATCACAGGGTTGATCCGAGGACATTTAATGAAATATATTAAATTATTCCATCCAATTATGTACAGTATTTATTCGGCCAAGTTGAAACTGGGCACTTAAGGTGGCAGTTCGCGTATTCAGTGTCCTGCTTCAACTTGGCAGCGGGAGTACTACACGATCCACGGGGATTTAAGTGAATGTTTTAAATAGGTTGAATTATGCTGCATGAATATACGGCCAAGTTGAAGCCGTACGCTTAAGGTGGCAGTGTCCATATTCAGTGTCCGGCCTCAACTCGGCCGCGGGAGTACAACACGATCCGTGGGCGTTTAAGGCAATGTTTTAAATAGGTTGAATTCTTCCACACGAATATCCGGCCGGGTTGAAGCTGGACACATAAGGTGGCAGTTCCCATATTGAGTGTCCGGCTTCAACTCGGCCGCGGGAGTAATACATGATTCGCCGACATTGAAGGGAATGTTTTAAATAGGATGAATTGTTCCCTTTCAATATACGGCCATGTTGAAGCCGTACACTTCTGGTGGCAGTGCCCATATTGAGTGTCCGGCTTCCACTCGGCCGCAGGAGTACTCTATGATCTGTGGGCGTTTAAGGGAATGTTTTAAATAAATTGAATTGAATAGGCGGCCAAGTTGAAGCTGGCGACTTAAGGGAGAGATTCCCGTAGAAAGTGTCAGGCTTCAACTCTGCCCCCTCAGTTCTGCGCATGATTAATGCGAAACTATGCTCTCCTGTGGGGAGGGAAGCCAACCAAAGTAGGGGGTCTGCATGGCGGCTGCGCCGGCCGTCTTGTGCACAGTAAGGGAATTATGGAAGTGACCGTAGGGTGCAGACCAAGAAAAAAGCGAGGTAGGATGGCAGCGGATGGATGCGGATGGAAGCGGACAGATCTAGGTCGCCAGAGGTGGGAGGGTAGCAGAGATGGCCACCTACCGCGCGCAACTACAAGGAGTAGGCAGGAGGCCAGTAGACGAGAGGTTAAGGGAGCGTATACAACGGGGAGGCACTAGGAGGGGGTGGGGCCGCCACTAGCGCGTCGAACGCTGTGGAGGGAAAGTGGGGCGTCCGGGTGCACCAGATGCAAGAGATGAAAGGCAAAGAAGACACGGGAGATCCGGGAGGACAGGACGCAAAGAGGGGACGCTATTTGTCCGGAAGCGGGCTCTGTCCATCTGGAGAAAAAGCTTTTTTTGCCGATGGACACCTACTTTCAAAGCGCCACCAGCATTGATGACCAAATACAAGGCATGTATCACCAAGCAGATAAACGCTAGTATCCTCAATAGGACTAGTCTTGCCGGAGGAGCCAGCATGTTTGCCGAAGCCAAAAGCGATGGCAGAATCCGCCCCCTGTTTGACCTCCGCTTCAGGAATCATAACACCCAGGCCAATCGCACACAGATCTCAGAACAAAACCCTATACTCAATGCGGTAGCCAGAGGAGGCCTCTGCAGAAAGATAGACCTCCGTGACACCTACTTCCAGACCAGAGTTTACCCAAATGATGTGAAGTACAACACTATCAAGACACCCTTCGGTTGCTTTACCAGCCTAGTCATGATGCAAGGAGACATGAATGCTCCAGCAACCTTTGTGAGAACTATGGAAGACCTATTCCATCCCGAATTAGGCAACAACATATTGGCTCCATTGACCATATTTTTGTCTTCAGTGATACCTTTGAAGAGCATGTTAAGGACATTACGCACACCTGCAGTAAGCTGCAGAACACCCGCTATTATGCCAACCCAAACAAAAGTGTTTTCTTTGCCACTAAACTAGATATCCTAGGCAATATAATAGACAATAATGGCATCCACCCTGCACCAGAGAACCTCCGGACCATAATAGACTGGACAAGACCAGAGAGCCGGAAAGAACTGCACCGATTCAATGCAATGGTTAATTATATCTCACAGTTCATTCCCCAATATTGCCACCATCACAGCCCCGCTTACAGATCTGAGTGGGAACGCTGAATGGCTGTGGACAGATCTGCAGGAAGCAGCCTTCGAAGCGGTCAGGCGCGCTGCACATAAGCACAAAGTCCTTAGACCAATTGACTATAATAAGCCAAATATGATATGGCTATTTACCGATGCATCCCGTACAGGTACAGCGCTTGGATAGGCCAAGGACCAACCCGGAATGCCGCCAGACCTGCAGCGTTCCACAGCAGGAAGCTGACGCCCTCACAAAGCAACTACCCGACACGCGAACAGGAAACACACGCAATCATTAAGGCTATGGAAGCATTCGCTCCCGATTTGCTACACAGACAATTTACAGTGGTTACAGACTACCAGAGTCTCACTAAACTCATGACACAGAAGAATCTCAATGGATGACAGCAGAGATGGCTAACGCACAGAAGTCACCTTGATTTTACAATAGAATACCAGCGAGGAGCGAAGAATTTCCTAGCGGACTACCTATCGAGAATCCATGAGGGAACTCCAGAGCTGTTACATATAAGCCTCAAGGACCCCACTATCGATTATGATAGCCTTGAGCTACATGACCCTACCCAACCCCTACAACTCAATATAAGCTAGGCCTCCTCTACCGATTTTAGTATTGAATCAGCCAACGCCATGTATCACTCAGGCAAAGCTCAGACCTGTCTCACCCTTAGCAGCAGCGACTCTATTAGTCGTTGCTGCCCTGAATACCTGATTGATGAAATTACTAGCAATGCAGTTACCTGTTCCCAGAAGCACAAGGCTTCTGCCTCCTTGCCAGCTACATCAAGCGCATCCAGCAACGATAGTATAATATCCATTGGAAACTCTTGGGGCTGACAATAGAACTCTCCCAATCTCTACTGAAATGCAACGACAGCACTCAGAAATGAGTTGGATTTCAGGTACTGATGATGGGTGCAGAATACATAACAATGAAAAAGACAGTGCAGGCTATTTGCCAAAGGACCTGAAGGTCCGGAAGCAGAGCAAGAAGACGAAGAGAAAGGTGCCGGATAGGACTCCAACATCGAATTCCGCCCTTGAGAAAGGCCAGGCCTCACTCCCTGATATTCCATACCTCTCAGAGAACCTCCAGCCCTTCCGTATGAATGATATCATCCTAGCCACACTGCCCATGGCCTCGCCGGCCGTTAGTCCCCTTTACAGCCAAGCAGGCTGTCACTTCAATAAGGCTACCAATGCCAACCAATTCCTGAGCACCCTCCACTCTCCGCCTCATGGGTATCCTCGCCCCGTGAGTAAGAGAAGCCCTCGAAACTGATGCCCTCTACACCAGGGTTAAGCAAACTGACAATAAATTGCACTATTCCATCTACGATGGCCTTCTACTTGCCCAGAACACCAATGGGTACGAAAACCTTTATATTCGAGTAGGACCTCTTGAGAAGGGAGTATCCCTACGGGATTTCATCCTCAAGACTATCCATGAAGGCCTCGGACATTTCTCAGCCAACAAATGCTGCTCCTATGCTGCTTGCTTCTTCGGGTGGCCACAGATGCGCCAGGACTTTGTCCTATACTGCCGGTCATGCGATAAGTGCCAGATGAACAACAAGCCCACCACCCTACCCTATGGACCATCCCTGACCCTCCCAGAGCCCGATGAAGCCTACAAATCTCTAGCCATAGACTTCGCCAGCCCTTTCAACAAATCCAATGGCTATACATCTATCATCGTTATTATGGACCGCTTTACCCCCTACACACATCTCATCCCCCTTAACGACGCAGCTACCTCCGAGAAGATCTTCAAGAAACCTAGCAGCACAATCTTCGACCTCTATGGACTCCATCTCAGCATTCTCCTTGACCATGACTCATGGTTTACCTCTAAGTTTTGGTCACAAATGATGAAGTCTGTTGGTATCCAGGTCTGGATGGTGACCCAATACCACCATCAAACAAATGGCCAGGTTGAGTGAAGGATCCGTACCCTCAAACAGCTAATGAGGAACTTCGTTAACCCCAGACAGAACAACTGGTCCAGTGCCCTCCCAGCTGTTGCAGCAGCCATGAACTTGAATGCCACCCCCCACGAATCCCTTGGCATCTCACCATACCCTGCCCTTTCTGGATGCCCCTGCAAGATATTCAGCCCTGTCCAGAGATCCGCCAGCCAAGTACCAGCTGTGGATGATATTGTAAAAACCCATCAAGCACCAAGAATGGAAGTAGACATGGCCAGGAGGCATGCAACCTTCCGCCTGACTGTCCAAGCTGACAAACGCCACAAAACCCTAATGGAACCCTTCAAGAATGGTGGCAGAGTTCTTGTTAGAGGGCGCCCTTGTAACAGGTTTATTCCTGTCTAACGAAAATACAATAGGACCGGCGATAGACCTGCTAGCGCTGGTGCTAAGGGAGGCTTCAAGGGACCGGTAGCTAGAAGGATAATAGTTTAAGGACAAGTTGGGC
>Ga0307517_10011364_pt1 | contig 12347 bp, 9 predicted proteins | sample 23_EM_MG_FD_194515 | JGI IMG/M metagenome (GOLD analysis project Ga0307517, IMG submission 194515) | Populus trichocarpa ectomycorrhiza microbial communities from riparian zone in the Pacific Northwest, United States - 23_EM | ecosystem: Host-associated > Plants > Roots > Unclassified | place...
TTGAATTTTATTTTTGCAAGGATAAATCAAATGTCGCTGAAGGATAGATTGATTACTTCAATGGACTATAGTTATTTTTATCAAAATCAAAGTGATGGACATAATCTGATAGATGCTACCAGAAAACTAACATATATCTCATCATACAGGCACTATTAGAAGACTACCCCTAATTTGACTCAGTTTTCAAAGATCTGGGATTAACACAAGAGTTTAAGACATAATAAATTGATAGTAAAAATTATAAAACTCTGCCTTAAGAGAGAAGCAAGTTCCATCAGAACTGGAGTCTATATATACACTCAAAATTAGGATAGGATGTCAAGAAATTGAAGTTAAAAATCATGTTTGAAGTTAAAAATCATCACTTATCAAGTAAAACAAGGAGGATGTATTTTTCGTTATTTTCCATGTTTAGCTACAGCTAGCTAGACATCTTCCCATATTCTGTTGAAAGTCAAATTAACTAGGAGCAAAATTCACTGAATACAAATTAGTTTTTAAAGTGACTATCAACCAAACACCCCCTGCTCTCCTCAGCTCGCCTCCAAAAAATTAAAAGAAGGGGGTAGAAACTTCAAAATGCATGTAAATGAAACATTTAAAATAAAAAATGGAAGCGCAGATACCTGATGATCTGATCCTCGGAAATAACTTGCAGACACATTTTAGAAAAATGTCAGCATGAAATCGAAGCATAATGAAAGCCATGATTGACAGACAACTACAGCATACACTTAACAATCTGGTTCTCATTTCCAAAGTTTTGACAGTCTCCAAAACTTGAAGTGAGGTCCCAAATGTAATTCTTCAAAACATAATTGCCAGAATAATAACTACTACACAAATACATCATTCTCAAACGCAAGGAATTTGACTTTGGAGTGACACAATAGAGCACCCTAAAATAGATGTATAAAAATCATCAAACAGAGGCTCCTAGTCCAAAGTTTCTACCATGAAAAACATTTATAGGAAATATGAACAACTGATCCTATCTAATGTATACACTTAGCACTTACTTGAAAAAAATCTATATATGTATATGTATCAGCAGAACTAAAAGTTATACCTGTTCCACTGTTCAGATGGGGTTCTCATCCATTTGTGTCATAAAAACCATTATCAGAGTTGGTCCACTACATATGTTACAGAACTATGGAACCCAGATCATCACTTTTGTAAAAATAAAAAATCAGAAATTATCAGGGGAGGAAAACATGAAAACTAGAGACTGGATGAAAGAAGAACGACAAATTCAAAAGCTTTGAAGTAAGATTTTAGAAGGGGGAAAAGGGCTGGTACCTTGACTATCCCATGATCCATGCACACAGAGATTGAAGGACCCCCAATTGTAAAACAGGCTCTCGAGACTATATCTCATTACGATGAAACAAAAAGAGCAATAACAGAAAAGGATGCACATCATAGGTTATCGGACGAGGAAGTCCCATCAGAAGGCATCGCTAAGTATTGCTCCCATGCATCTGATCTCACCATCCTCCTCTCTCTCTTTCTATCCGTGGACAAATGCATCTCTATTTGAGATATCAAGAAAATGTGCCAGAGCAGCAGGACCTATCATCTACTTCAACAAAATAATATTATAACAACAATGATATTATTGATTTGCACCTGAAACCTAAAATCACATCTATTCAATAATTATCAACTTTCTATGTTCAAGTGACCATTGAATGGATTGGGCAGGTTATCTATCACCCATGGAGATTCTTTGACAATGGTGTCCTTCTATTTATCTTACAAAATAGATAATTGGATGCCCAAGCGTACACTAAGGCAAAGCAAATATATAAGACAAAATTAATTGTCTTCTCAGATACCTTTAGAATTCAACAAGCAGATCTAATCAAGAATCAATAAGAAGAGATTTATTGAATCATCTTGAATTTATTAATTACAGATAAATTGAACATTACTAGTTAGCTCTGGCACAAACATGTACAAAGCCTCACGACTCTAATCAGCACCTGAGTCAATTACAGGCTAAAATGAGATTAAATGGTCGAAATGCAGGAAAGGTGTTTACTCAAAATGAACAACCAATTTATAAAACAAAATTGCTGACACCACTCCTTAAACTACCAATTTTGGTTCTTCCACCACATGACCTTGAGGTGTAGTAAACTTCAAGCTTCTAGCAACTTCAAAAAAGTGTGCAACAGCTTCTTCTGGTGTACCAACAAGAACACCATGCCCAAGATTAAGAATATGTCCCCTCGGCCCAGCACATCTCACAACTCTGAAAAAGGTAAAACAAATAAATGAAATCCAATTGATAATTTTGAAACTCATCTTTAGTTTTAGTTAAGCACAACAAAATGCAAGATCCATGAGCCAATGCAGTTTATGAACAGAAAATGGTAGTCCTATTTTATCCAATGTTTTCTCTTACATCATATACCAATCTGAGCTATATGATCATGGTGCCTGGACAGATATCTCAAGCATGGTTTGGAAGTAATAGAACACCTTATTCTTGAGTAAGCAATCATCGATTGCACTGTTCCTGACACACTTGCATGCAACCAATTTGTAAAGAAGCTAATTCAAGTAATCCATAATTACAAATCCAATTAAATGTCAGTAAGTATATTAATAGAGGATAACTTTCTATAAATTGAATTCAAGGAACAACAAATTCACTCAAGACAAGTTTCCATGAACTGAAAGCCAAGACTCAATCTAAAGTAATTGGGTAGTCGTGAAGGTTCAATCAATATGATGTTAGGCTACAGACAACAAGCAAGCATGTCTTGGCTCATGAATATTGAAACTCCAAGTATGGGCGCAACGGTAAAGTATGAATTGGAGAGAATGAGTATCAGATATTTTCTTAATTCATCTCACAAACCTTTGAATTTCATCAGTCAATGCTGGAAGTGGTGAAAATAAGTAAGCAGGGTCCACATTTCCTTGTACACTGATCCCACTCCCCAAACGCTTCCTTCCATCTGCCAAATCCACAGTCCAGTCCAGCCCAATCACATCGACTCCAGTTCCCTTCATACGCTCTAGAAGGCCACCATTTCCATTGATGTAAAGAACCAATGGCGTTTCAGGGCATTTATTCCTGACTGTACTGACTATCTGCAATTTCAGAAAGGCTAAATAGTCAAAAGACTCAAAACAACACAGAAGACATTTCTATATATGCATAAAGCATATAACTATAAATATATAACATGTATAGCAGTTTTTATGTCAAAACCAAAAGGACAAGGCAGTACTGAAATAATTTTGAGATTGCTGCACTATATTTTGTCAATTTAGAAGCCAAGTTGTCCTATATAGTGTTAATGTATGGGGTAAAACAGACTGTGATTCATAACTAGTTAGGATAAAGGTAAAAGATAATCTCAACCAAATTAATAGAATCAGATCCAACTGACCTCTTCAATATATGGCTTTGACCAACGATCCCACATGTCAGGAGGTAGCTGTCCACCCCACGAGTCAAATATTTGTATGCAATGAGCCCCAGACTCAACTTGAAAAACAATGTAGTCAGATATCGCCTTTGTCAGATGTGAGAGGAGAGCCCTTAACACTTGTGGTGCTGTATGGCACATGCTCTTTATGTTTGTATATGTACGAGTTGTACCCCCTTCCACTATATAGGTAGCTATTGTCCAAGGTGCTCCTACAAAACCCAAAACTGCAGCACGCCCCTCAACCTGCATAAGACATTAAGATATTGATTCAGAAAAGCAAGTTGATACAATCTATTTTGCCCCAGAAGTATAACAACAACAACAACAACAACAACAACACTGATCTGAGATTTTTGACCTGATACATAGATATTTAAAAGGAAGGAATTACCTCATTGCGCAATATCCTAAGCGAGTCTCCCACAAACTGAAGTTTCTCTAATTCAATCGGATGCAAAGCCTTCAAACCTTCTTCAGAACGAATTGGAGATTGAATAACAGGGCCCCTCACTTCTTCTATGTCAAACGGCACACCAAATGCAGGTAGAGGTGTAAGTATGTCGGAGAAAATAATAACACCATCAGGATGAAAAGCTTCCCAAGGCTGCAAAGAAATTTCCACAATGAGATCTGTCGTCTCTGACCTCTCTCTAAAGGATGGATATTTCTCTGCAAGCTTTCTGTAAACAGCCATATACCTTCCTGCTTGACGCATCATCCATGCCGGAGGCCTACTTACTGGTTCTCCTTTCGCAGCCTTTACCAACAATGGATCTGATATGAATCAAATGACAACGTTATTAAAAGAAATGATAATAAAATTTTAGGTCAGGAATAAAAATGGAGCACTTAATTATAACAATTTTTTGTTAACAATTTCTCATTATAGTTTAAGCATTTTCTATAATTATCACTACACGAGGCTTAAATTTTAATAATAAATTCCACAATGGAAATGCATTGATTTTAAGTAATTCAGATTTTGCTTCAACTATCCTAACCAAAATTGTTGATGAACTGGATTCCCGCTAGAAAAAAAATCAAGATTCAACTAAAGGAGTTGATTTGAGTAAACTCGCAGTGCATTTAAGAGCTTGAAAATTGCAAAGAGAAATGATATAGTCAAATACCAGAAGAAGAGGAGGCGGATGAGCAGGCGATGTGGAATCTTCGGGGAGAAGATTTATATTTTGTAGAGTGATTAAACCCTAGCTGTACGGGCACGATTGAAGAGGTTCTCCATGTTAAGCAACTGCACGCACTGCAGCAATTTACAAAATCAGCTGATGAATTGGAGAGAGCTTAAGAAGTAGAATACTTTGAAATTCAAACTTAAGAAGTAATAATAATAATAATAATAAAGGAATGAAGAAGATAACACCTTTTACCTGCTAAGAGAAGCAGAGTTCATTATTTCGTTTGTGAACGAAGAGGAGAGTTCCGTTATCTGTCTTTCCTTTCCTTTTTCTTTTTATTTTTTCTTCTCCTCAAGTTTTCTTCTATCAGTGAGACGGGGTGGAAGGAGTGGTTTTGACTTTTGACGATTGATTTGTTTTCAGTCAGCTCAATCAATGGCTGTGATCTTGCCATGTCCGTTGAATGATTAGAGTAAAACTGGCCCCTTTGTATATATAGGGTCCAGGTCCAACATCAACATGTTATTAGCTAATTATTAATCTTAATTTTAAAATTAAGTTATGATAATAACGTTGTTAGATGCATCGTGGAAGGGGTCTCTGATAGTGTGTTTAAAATACTGTTTGTTTAGAATTTAATTAAAAAATATATTTTTTATGTTTTTCAGTAATTTAAAAAAAATAAAATAAAATAAAATAAAATATATATTATCTTAAGCCTTTTACTCCCACACACACAATCTCCCCGATGTGAAAAGGCTGCCCAACAATGGTGGGCTTTAACGTGAAGCCCATGAAGCACGAGCCTTCAATGCTTTCTAGGCTTCTAGCTACGTGCTTTGCTTCGTACAAGTTCTAGAGCAATGTTTCCTTCCAGTGAAATTTATCTAATTGTGTAAAGCAGTTGCCTAAAATAGCAACATAAAATATTTGAGGGCCAAGTTTATTGCAATTCGAAACTCAAGTGGCAAAATTAATTTTAGAAAAATTCGCGTTCGTCATGCGTTTCGAGAAGATGATTGCTGTGCAGAATGATTTACCAATACTTTAGAAGATCTTGTTTCTTTGTTATTAGCTGATATGAATGGGGTAGCTCTACCTCCGAGATTAGTTGTTTGTTTATTACCAAAAATAAATGAAAAATTAGATGCACTTGTAAAGTAATTTGTAGAGACTAATGAAAAATAAAAGTAACGATTATTTTTTAAATTGTTTTTATTTAAAAATATATTAGCTAAAGTAGATGGTATAACTCTACCTCCTAGAATAGTTCTTTGTTTATTACCAAAAAAATTTTTGCAAAATTACAGATATGTGTGAAGTTTTTTGCAAAGACTAATGAAGATTATTGCTTTTAAATTATTTTTTTCTTTGCAAATTAATTTTTACTTTGCAGAGATTAATGAAGAATAAAAATCAACAACTCTAAGCAAAGTTTAAACCACTCACCAGCCACCATCAACAAATTGAACTGGAACCTAGAAGTGGAGCCATTAACGAAACAGCTTCACTCCACATCGCCTTCCCCCTGAAGCTCAACAATGACACGAGGCAGCTCCCAAGCACAGAGAAGCTACACAAACAACCAAGTCGAACTCACAAGAGAAGAGTGAAAACACATTACTCCAATCAATACTGGATTGGCTCTTCATGTATGGTGTATTTCCCTTCTCTTTTGTAATTCTTTGTAATTGTAATTATAATGTAATTGTATTTGTAGTTTTCAAGATCATTTTCCATTGAAAACTTGTGCAAAATACCTAGCTAATTCCATGCGTCTAACTAAAAAAATCATTTATTTTTCCAACTTTTTTATCATATTCATTCCCGAACCACTCACATATAAAGCACATTTTACCAAGATAAATGTATTTATATGCAAACCCAGAGCAACTCAATTTTAACATCAATCCAATCACCATTCATGTTTTTTTTCTTTTTATTATCAATGAATAAATCTCTTTACTTGCACAACTTAGATGAAAGGCGAAGAAGGCCCCCCATCAGTGAGATACCACATTGAAATTATTCTTTTAAACTCTAGAGTTTACATGGAGTGATGATACCTAGTAACACTCGAAATTTTTGTCATGAGTTTTCCAAATTAATCCACGAGGACTCGAGATATCAAGCCCGTATATGAAAAATTGAGCATAACAGTTTTATATGCATGAATTTGGCATTGTAATTAGAGAATATTATTATCCATAAGAGAAAAGGAAAGAACAGAAAAAACTTTCCATGGCCATTTATCATCTGTACATAGCTTGTATACAGTTTTAATGAAGTTTCTTTATAAATCGTTTTCCTAACAAAAACTAGGTGCTTCCTGCCTGCTCTCGGACTTGTTTTCACACGCTTCTTACAGGGCCATAAAAAATTCACTAGCCAGGAGAAATTTCTTCTCAGAGGTCTGACATTTCTACTTTTTTTTCTTCTGGCAAAACTTGTAATTAGTTAATTATGTACATATATTCTGAAGAAAATAGAAGGATGCAGAAGAAATTATCTCAGTTATCATACAGCAAATAAAAGGGTACAAAGCTGAAGAAAGAAAATGATTTACAGATTCAGTTAAGAGAACGGTTTAAAACTGACAATTGACCTGAGTCTCCGTTCAATAAGAACACTTCTAGAGGAACATATGGAGAGTCCAATGATGATCCAAACCTGTATGTTGGTTGCAGTAATTTACTACCCTTGGCACATTGAATTGTTAGCAGACGTGGTCCAGTTCTCATCTGCCAGACCTGCATACAGTGATTGGCCAATGAGAATAACTTCAATCAAGTCCATATCTCAAGTACCACGTAACTTGCAATTTCCAGACCAAGTACAATGTCAAGGCAAAATGTAGTTTTTGTACACATTATAATCTAGGAAGTGAAAGGCTATATTCCAGCCAGAATGAACAATCAAGTAAACTAGAAGCATTGGACTTCTAAACATATAATACACACTGCAACAACACCTCCAAACCCTGATATGGGGTCACATATCCATGGAAGATGAATTTCTTCAGTTCAAATCAGACCTTGCAGTGATGAATGGAAGAATATCAGCCAAAGTTGTAGATAATGGAAGCATCTTCTGATAAATTTTATTTAGTCACAGCTTGCACGCTATGTTAGATGGATCCATAAAAAGCATTTGCTTGACTAAACAAACATAGAGGCCAATAAAGAAATTCTTTGAGAAAATCAATAGCAAGGTCAAGCAGTCTCCCATATCAAATACAGGAAAACAAGACTATTGTCCTCTCCATTAGCTGCATGACTCAGCCGCCAACTGATCAGCTGAATTTGAAATGTAATGCACATTTGACAGGTAATTATCATGGCAATATAAATGATCTCACGAGGGAGAATTGGAATTAGTGCTCCCATTTCCACCTTGCCAACAAACAGGAAGAGATTTTCCAGCACCCAAAAATCTAAAATTTAATCAAATCTAGTCACCTCTTTCAATTCTCTTTTCCAGCCTTTCTATCAAATTTATGAGCAAGCTAACCATGTTTCATCTGATCACTTCTTTTCAATCCCTTAAAGTGCAAATGCACATTGGTCATTTAACAATTGTGTCTGTATATCTCAGTCAGGAAACAAGGACTATAAACCATCACATTGCTTTTTCTAGTTATAGCTTAAGCCAATAAACCAGATGTAGCACCAAGAAGAGAGAAAAAAACCTTTTACATTTATAATTTATCAAGAACACTATACTATGATGAGAAAAAAATTTAAAGTACTAAAATTAAGGAAACCTACACTCATCCACCAAGTAGGATGAACACGAAAAAAGGAATACCTCAATGATCCCTTTCCGAGGTGCATGAATTGCTAGACAGAGGCAATAATCACTCTTTGATGGTTCATGGTGAGAGGAACTTGCCCCCGCACTGTTCATGCTAACTAGCATCTCCATAAACAGACAGTTAGCATCACGATATCCCTGAGAAGAGAACGAAGTCCAGTGTTAGACTGGAGAGATGTTGCCCTTTTAATATATTAAAATTTATGTATGCTGAGAGTAAACCTTCCATAGTCGCACAACCACCAGTGCCTGAGTGTCCAATAACAATATACGACCAAGTGAATCTGTAATCGCAGCCAATGTTCCACTAGGTGATAATGTGAGCTTCTCACCTTTCCTTGGGTGATCCTTCAGACATGTTAAGGGAGAAGCTGTCACAAAATTATGGAGCAAATAATTTAATTCATCAAAAAACAAAAAAGAAAACAGAAAGCCATTTAAGAAGATTTTTTTTTATCAAAGCATGCAAAGATGGTCTTTCTTTATTAAAAAACAAAAATGCTAGTTGACAATTACATGACCATATTTCATTTAACTCCCATCCACTTAAGCCTTGATCCCAAACTAGAATAAGAGGTCAGTCAAAACGACCTGCTTTCTTTATTCAGTTGTGCTATCAGCAAAACAAAGTGAAGAATAGTTTTTGTAGGAAATAAAAGATTATAAGCAAGAAAAGCATTGGCATTTTATGCATATTGGAAGGTGGAGAAGTGTGACCGAATAACATAATACGAATGACAATAACTTTTTTCATCTAATCACGCATGCTTTGTTAGAAGAGCTTGACACTACATCATCATAATTCATCAAGGGAAAAGCATCTTCCTTTAATGTTAGAGCTACTCAAAAAGGTAAAGCAGGATGTTGAAAGATATAATTTACAAATGTTTTCTACTTATAAATACCTTGAGTGAACATCATGTCAAAGCTAAAACGCAACTAAAACAGAATCAACTTGCATTACCTTTAGCAAATGATTGAGGCTTTACTTCCGGCTTTTTGGTTGGCGTTCGTTCACTTCGCCATATCATTTTAGAAACAGAAGATATAGTTGAGAATGCTGCGGGCATAACTTTTGACAAAATAGCTCCCACCAAAGACCTGCTTCTGTCTTCTGAAAGCCTTTAGCAGGTAGAAATTAAATTTGGTCATCATACAATTGCAAAGAAAATCGATCTGAAAATTGGAAGTAACAAATCAACAGGACAGTGAGGTGCAAAACACAGCACAAACCTATAAGCTGAAATCACAGCATCCTCTCCAATTGTGACTGCACGATAGTAACGTTGACTTGACTGTCCAACAATAAAAGCAGCTGAATTCAAATACCAGAAGTAATTGATAAATCACCAGTAACATTACATTGTAATGTAAAACTAAAAGGAAGAAGAACTGACCACAAGACCCGAAAAAGAAGAGCAATATGTTCCATAAACAAATCTTAGAAGCCCACATGATCATAACACAACATTCAAAGCCACTAATAAAGAAGAGATCTTGGATCCAATCCTAAGGCATAAACTCAACCAATGGGAATGGCTACTCAAGAAAATACCAATAAGTTCATCAGTATAAGAAACCCATGTGAACACCTGAATTTCCATTAGCGGAGGAGGCATTATTCCAGTGATAGCTGCATCAGCACACAACCCAAATTTATCAACACTCCACAACTGATGAGGCAATCTCTTAAAACCATTTCCTAGCTCCTCGTAATCTCTCCTTTTCGACTTTTCATCCCAGAAATGCGAATTCGTTTCTTGAAACCACTCTTGCAATATATTCTACATTAGAAACAATACAAAATTTACCAAAATAATAAAACACCACCACCCTCATACCTAACTAATTGCAAGATTAACAACATCAAAATAAAAACAATGCCAACACTAATACCCGAATATCAGCGCCATCGAAACGCGCAATGACGCCAGGAATAACAACCGAAACCTCCTCACTGGACCCCTCATGACTACTCATCATATCTTTCTTAGTTCCACGGACTCTTAATTTCAATATACGCCCAGGATACACCAACTGTTAAAATTAAATAAATTTATCATCAAAACGATCAAACAGAATTTAAGAGAGAAGATGGATTAGCTATTTGGACAGACCTGTCTATGAATTAAAAGACCATCCAATGAATAAACCATGAAATACCCACGTGAAGTGCCAACTGCGATCACTTTAATCTCGTCAAACACTAGCCATTCTAGAGCGGAAATGATTTCCGATTCGATTGGGGACAGCTCGGGTCGGATCTTGCTACGGGGCCCATCGTCCCACCCGGTGATTAAAATTAAAGACCGATTTGCAAGAGCGAGAGAGTGAGTGTCTAGAGCGCATAGAAGGTTCGGGTTTTCAACGAGCCATCCTTCCTTGCCTGCACCGAGGTCGGATAGCTCCTCGCCGGCTATGCAGCCGAGCTCCGTCGTGTGACTTCGCTTGGACGTCATGTCATTCGACTTTTTGGAGTGGTGATGTGTTGCTGGGTTGGATTGCTTGCAATCTTTGGAAAGAAGGGAAGAAGAACGAGAAATGATGCGAAGGATAAAGTGTATTTGGATAGTATAGTTTTAGCAGTTTTTCATTTGGGTCCTTATTTCAGGATCCCCCCACGAGGTGGTGAATGTTTTGCTTAGAATTAGAAGACTACGGTGAAAAAAAATAAAAATAATAATCATCGTAAATAACATGTTAGTGTGTGGTCGAATTAAAAAAAAAATTCTAGATAATGTGGTTAAAAATCTTATTGCATTATTTCAAGAAAATGACAAAAGAGAGATGTGCATATATATATATATTAAACATAACAGTAGTGATTAGTAAATACAGATATGAGTTATGTTATAGGTTAAATAAAAAAAAAATCTTTAACATAATAAAAACTATATTGTTCTTAGAAAATTATATGGTATTGTTATTAAACTTGATGTGGCAAGTCAGCCTTGAAACCTTTTAATTTGACTCCTTATTTAGTCTTTGTTTAAAATTAAATTGTATAGATATTAACTCAGTATGACTTGATCGATTTTTTATGCTCACAAATAACTTAATCAATCAGTAAAAAAATTCTAATGAATAAATTGAGAAAAAAATAAAATTGCCAAGAAAAAACTATTTTGACTCGACTTCTTACTTAACCCGAGTTATAAATTAAATCATTTAGGAATTATTTTAACGTGGAATATCATGTTCATCCCTCACAAGATTCATCCTTACTTGCAAGCAGGCATGCAAATTAATTAACCATATGCTAATAGATTCATAGAGAATAGTTACACAGTGAAGTCATCTTCCTATTTCTTATCACCTCAAGTAACATGAACCAACGACAAGTACCAAAGAAATCACCTCTGAAGAACTAGCAATGCCCACTTTGAGCAATTAGAGACCAAAATAACAAGAATCCATCATCAAACGAGCAAAATAATAAAAATATTAATAGCAAAACCAATCCAGAAAAGAAAAACCATGGCTTAAACCCGGCTTTCTAATAGTTTTAGCTTATTGTTCAAAACTCAAATAGGATCCGAGGAAATAAAGTTCATCATCCTTAATTAGCTAAGTGGGCAAAAAATAGAATAATTTTGGGTTTTCCCAAAAAATTGTCCTTTTCTTTTGAAAACAAAAAAAATAAAAAAAAAAACAAGCAACTTGGCAAAAAAAAAATTGAGAAGGGTTTGAGATTCATGGAGGAATCAAACTGAGATTTTGAACAAAAATCGGGACCAATTATACCCAAGATTGAAAGACAATGCAGATTTAAGGTTAAATTAAAGGATTTTTTGACAGATTTTCATAAAAAATAAATTTAAGGACTTCATTAGACTTTTAATAGGCTAATTTGATTTAATCATGGGCTAAATTAAAAGTTTAATTAAATTTAAGAATTGATTTGGGTCAAATTAAATGAATTATTTAAGTGCAAGGACTTAAT
>Ga0307517_10011366_pt1 | contig 12344 bp, 11 predicted proteins | sample 23_EM_MG_FD_194515 | JGI IMG/M metagenome (GOLD analysis project Ga0307517, IMG submission 194515) | Populus trichocarpa ectomycorrhiza microbial communities from riparian zone in the Pacific Northwest, United States - 23_EM | ecosystem: Host-associated > Plants > Roots > Unclassified | place...
TATCTATGGAATCGATAGGCTCCTGCGGGTCCCGCCATAAAACGTTCGAACGTCCAGCGCATTTTAAGTATATGTTACTAGCTACCATGTGAATCGAGGACATTTTTAAATCGTTCGCGCTCCGCCCATTGTGATCGGTGTCGACTGTGATCGCCGGGCGCGCCTCTCAGCGTTTTCCCCCGTAACGGCCAAGTTGCAGGGCGTCCCGACCGTCAGTCCAACCTTCAACGTCAACGTTCAACCTCAACCTCCAAGAACGCAGGGTCAGCGTAGGGTCCAGTTGATACTGCCCCCACTCGACTCGCGTCGGACCTTCCGAACGCGACGGCGAACGGTTGTGCCGGCCTCTCGACGCATCGATTCCCTCTTCCGTTGCACCCCCGTTACATCTGCCGGGCCTCCTGATAATTCAGGAGCCCTACGGGTCCAGTTTATACTGCCCGATTTTCGCCCTAGAAGGACCGCCGAACCTTCGACCAACATCCACCTCGACCCAACCCACCACTCGTTTTCTCACCAGCCACAGCCGCAACGTCTCTGGCTCGGGACTTCTTAAACGTTATCTCTGTCGTTTCCGTCGCTCAGGGCTTGTGTGGTGAGCATATCACATCTTCAGGCGGCTGTATCCCGCTTCACCGAACCATTTTCTCAACAGGGTTTCCCCTCTGCTTTGTTGCAACAAACAAACGATATCCAGTCGACTGCAGCCTCCCTATTTGTCTACGTCGCGGATAGATGTCCGAGAGGCGGAAAGGAGGAGCTATGGCTGAGGGCGCAACCCGTACGTCGATTAGGAATTACTCCCCCCCCCCCCCCCGAGTACTCTGACGTTCGGAGTTAACAGTCTCCCTTGAGTTTTATGACGGACTCTTGTTTTATGAGTACTTAGTGAAGCCGGTCGGAGAACGCATCCAAACTTGGATGATGACGACACCAAACGCAAGCTGGTTACCGGACCCCCCAGGTTCCCGCCGTTCAGTCAAATTAAGAACGGATGGGTTCTTCGGCCCCGATGATCCTTGTTTATGGCCACAATTGCTGTATCCTGGCCAAGACCATCTCGCGTGTATACGAACGGACGATCCCGATCCCAACTCAGGTGTTTCCTTCTGTAGGAAGGGGTTGTCTGTCGAGAGAGACAGTGATCGGACACAGGATGGTTCTCACAGGCTCAACTCCGCCGTCCACAACCGATGCTACACGCACATGGCCATTATCATCGAACGCACCAAGAACCTCGTTGTTACAGACCGATCCACCCTCGACAAACTCGTTATCCTCCTACGAAACGCTCTGCAGCAGCTGAAGATATTCGTGGGAATCCCCAAGCATCTGAAGTATCGCTTCGCAGTATTCTCCCGACTATATCTTGAACTCGATGCATATGTCACCTACCACACCATCGCACTACCCCCTGCTTCCGAAACCTCAGCCTTTAAAGAAACTTTCATCGGCGCGTTCACATTTTCGCCAGACCAGGCCAACATTCTCTACCAGCGCGGCATACCCGTTTGGTATATCAGATCCAAGAAGGTTGCCTCCGAAGAGTCGCCTCGACTTTTGCAGGCACCTCACCGGAAGATGCCTGGGTCTGAAATGGCATTGTTTAATGGTCGGATTATGGCGTTGGCGGCCGATCTGCCCCTCGAACCCTTCTTCACCGGTCCTGTTAGCGATCCAGCATATCTGGACACCATCCGCGAATGGAACCTTCGCTACACCTTTGATGCAACATCTCAAGCATGGAGTCCTCAGTACGATGCGGGCACGGCATCGATCACCAAACCACACTACCCGTCAACTCATTCAAGCTCGAACGTGATTGGGAAGCGGAGGGCACGGGACGGTGTAGGGGCTGTGGATCTGTCAAACAAGAGGCAACGAAAGGGGCTTGGCCGCGAAGGCAAGTCGAGGCGTTCGATGTTATAAGGGTCCCTGTCTTAACGTTGATCATTCACGGCACAGTTGTTCGTAGAGACCCCCGTGGTGCGGGTAGAATCCCGGGGTCGCGAGAAGCCATCGAAGAGGGGTTTGGTACGTTTGGGTTTACGGTGCTGGTATGACGAATTGACGAATCAACAAACAGCAGATACACCTCGTTCCGACCAAGGTGCAGCTCCCTTCCGACCAATTCCGATCAGTCCATGGCAGGAAGCGCTTTCAGCATCCATAGATCCCCTCCCCGACGCCAGCAGACACTTCTTCCCCCACCCCGACATCTTCCTCAACATGCAAACAAAACAAGGGCTCCAGCGTGCTGTTGCCGCTTGGCTGTTGATAAAGCCGTTTTGGATGAACCGAGTTGGAACGAATGGCGCAGTCCCAAGCTTTGCATCCAACAGAGCATGGAAACTGTACCTTCATTCGTTCTTCACCGACCCGCAGAAGGTGACGGGTGGCGCTCCTTCTCAACAATTACACGATTTTATGGACTTCATGGGGACGGTCAGGCGACCCGGCTTCAACACCGAACTCTATGAGTTTTCCTTCAAGGGGAAGTGCATCTCGGGTCCATTATACGAGGTAGTCACCGACCAAATCATCGCTCATACCATCTGGGAGCTCCACGAGTTAAACTTCAGGCAGGACTTACTCGAGATCGAGGAACGGCGCACCGGAGACCCTGCGGAACTACTCAAACAACGACTAGCGGGCTGCGTCGGTAGCATGGATGATGGCTATCTGTCCAACTCCCGTACGGATGTTCCCAGTCGTCAAACCGAGTTCGATCGCGCGCCCTCTATGCTGTCCCTCCGAAACCTAATGCGATCATGGGATGGTGCGAAGCCTCCGTACTTCGAGCAATCCTGTGAGGTTACAAACCTTGATTCCACCGAGTACACCTCCCTCGAAGTTTCCATTTGCCGTTATTACTGTGATTCCGTCCGGCGCGTCCTCAACCGATTGCCCATCGTGCCCGTCCTACCACCTTTGTAGCTTCTTGCTGTTTTTTGTTTTCAACACGACCTTTCCATACGATTTCCCCCCTACAGTTTGCTTGTCTAGTCTGACATTCCATCCCAATATGATGTACTCTGTCCATGTCCTGTCCATCCCTCCCAACAGACCGAGAACAGGGGATCCGTAGTCAATTCCACTTCACTCTTCTGTTCAAATGACTGCGACTCACTGTTTGCTCTTCATACTAGGTGTCCAACCGCCCGTCGGCTCGGAGAGGAAACCAGGAACCTTATGTTGCGCAGAGGATCCGCCGCTCGCCGATCTCGCCCGTCGATGCAGGGACTAAGTCAGAAACGCTTGGGGCTAGGAGCTATGACCGTTATCGTGATCAACGCGACGATGCCCACCCAACCATCTTATATCCAGCACACTTTAATCACCCGCGCCTTCCCGTCTATCGTCTCATCCAGCTCGGCCGATCATCCCCGCGTTTGCATTCCGTGCACTTTGCAACCGCTGAACCCGCAAGATGTGAGTGTGGCCATCGCTAAACCTGGGAAGATCTTACGCTCTTACCCCCGGCCGAAGCTACCCTAAAGGATTGGCCGGGTTTACTCGTACGACTACCAACGCCCCATCCCAAACCCCACAGTCCCCTTCAGGCTCATCCAAATCCTCACCCCGGCCGCAACATACCACCTTTCATGTTCCAATGTTAGGCTTTCGGGTTCGTCGCAGACACACAAGTGAACACCCAGCCTTTCCCCAACAGGTATGAAATTCCTCCTTCTACCGGTTCACGACATGCAACCGACGACTCGGACCGACTCTCGCACGTTGAATTTCAGCCCCAATAGACGGTTGGTAACTTATTGACACGAGAGCGAGAGCTTCGTCAGTGTGGGGAGACCAAGGTTAGGTCGCGATGCGACAATTCTTCATTGGCGACTGGCGAAAGGGACATTGAGTGACATGTCTCATATCTGAGGGTCGGACCGAATCCATAACGTGAGTCCCCCTGATTCCAACATTTTCCGCTTATCATTTCACCTTTTCTGGAAACTCTCAGTGCTAACTGACCCTAAGGCGCAGGGCGGGTTTCAATTTCGGTACCTTGGCGAAGGGGAGAAGGGCAACCTGTTTCCCGTGGTGGGAGCACTGTCGATGATCCTTTCTGGGTGGGTTTGTTTCCTTGTGGTTCCCGTCACTTATTGCGCTGAGTCGCGGCGTACGAACTGGCAGTCGAATCAATATCGGATTGAACCATCAGAAACGAAATTGTTTCAGGCCCGTGCGGAGAAAGTGAGGACCTTTTCTTTTTCCGCTTTCGTTGGTTCACTGATCTGTGGTATTCCCGACAAGAACGAGCGAAAATCGTGTGCTCATTGGAATTGCAAGCCCCGTCTCTGTCTATGAATATATCGTGGCCGTTAACAAAAGATTTGTAGGGATGGCATAACCCCCATCGGTTTCGTCCCCGGAAAAATGACGGAGACCGGGATGTGCTATACCCATTCTCCCGGGCGCGTCTTACTCCAGTGGTCAATCTGCTGTGCCCAGCGATAACTCTCAATGTCTCGCATCACCGTATGGACTCCAGAACACGTGGTGGGGATGTGGCGGGGCAGTGTTGTAAGGGTTGTCGACGGAACCTCGACTTCTGGTCTGACGCTTCGTTGATTGTAGGTCTGTGGCGATTGCGGCCTTCTATTTTCGACGCAGCAAATCGGTGCGTGATAGAACCAGAAACTCGCTATTGCATCCATACTGACGTATGCAGTTACGAATTCAGACCATGAACCTCCGTCACGAAATGTGCGCGGGTAGTCGGAGGGTCACATTGCCCCGGTGCCGCGTGCGATGGCACAATCCAATTCGGTTGGGTCAACAGGCTCGTAATGATACCCCTACGATGTATTTCCGACTGAGGAGGTATCCTATCTCTATCAGCCGTAGACCCGTTTATCGTCGAGCGATCCCCATTTTTTAGTCGCGCTTGTTCGGGTTCGTTAATCGTCACATGACGCTCATTTGAGAATGTCCGAGTCTAATCCTTCATCCTTGTACAGGCGGGAGCGCTCGCCGAAGAAAAAACCTTGCAGCCTCGCTCAAGAACCAACCCACATCGAGAGCTGGCAATTCTAGCTGCTCGTCCCAACTATCCTCACAGCCAAACGATATCCCCCCTGCTACCATTTAGACGCAGGCTTCAACGCGGACGATGGCGCATTCCTCTTGATGGCCTTCCGCGGGTTGCAAGTGGAGACCGCCGAACACGGACAATTGCACGAGGCGCCATACACCCTTGTTGCGAACCATTCGAAGGTTGGACGGAGAAGTATAAGGTTCGTCCTCGAACCCCTCTCACCCAGCCTTACGATCAACCTTAGCTCTTAGGCGAGTCTCCCGCGAGCGAAAGAACAGACATTGTAAGGTTGGATCGATGATCCGAAGGGAATCGCATTCATGTGCGTCGAGTTTCCCCATCACATCCGCGATTCGACTAAACTCACAACAGGTCGAACATCTGAGACAAGACTACATCGAGAAATCGCGTCCAGCCGATGAACCTGAAGATTGGTACGCAGCGCCCTCCGTCGCGCTATTGCCTTCCTGACGCATTCTTCCCAGTGCCCGCTTCGTCCCCAACGAGGTCACAGACAAATATACCTCGCCGACCTCCAGCCCCCATATTGCAGCCCCCAACATCCGCAAGACACCTACCCGTCACCCCATGCTGTCAGAGCGTGTTACTCACCGCTCACGTGGTCGTGGTTTAGGGAGGACCGCCACCTTGGCGATTGCGGATAAAAATCCCCCTTCCACCCCTTCCGGCCTCTGATGCCGAAGACGAAAAGTCGCCCAAACTCGAGCCGCGCCTGGACAAAGGAAAGGGAAAGACAACAGAAGTGATCCTCAACGCGCCTCCTCCCTCTTTGCCCCTCCCCTGCCATCCAAGTCGACGGTGACCACCGGAATAGAGCCCGAGAAAACTGGCCATTCACGGGCCCGCGAATTTCGGTGTTCTTGACGCGCGTGAAGGCCGAAATGTATCCCCGCCCGGTGAAGTTCACGATCCTAGGAGAATATCAGGAGTGTTTTACCGGAGAGGACTTTGTTGGTTGGTTTCTGGAAAATGTCCCTGAATTCCAGAAGGAATTCGACATTGTTCTTGTGGCTGTGGGGGGAGGGAGCTTACAGGGCACGGGGACCTGTTAAGAAAGATTGGAGGGTTTGGCAACGATTATGATAACGCTGGCAATGCCTCTTACCAATTCAGGCCAGCGAGCCCGGGGCAGACCACTGAACGACGCCAGGTCTCGAACGATTGATCTACAACCCCTCTCCCGTGCGGCGACCGAGGTAGCCCCCCGGTCAGCGCACCCGTTGTGGTTGGGATATTTGTTCATCGGTGTGCTTCCTACTTTACAAACTCAGCGTCTCGGGATCTAGTCGCCCGTCATAGGGTCCGAAGAATCAGCCCGAAAGTACTCGCGTTGCTAATGAGTGATGTGAGTCTCTTGTGTAAAGTCAAAGGATGGTTCTGTCTGAACGTTCGCCTTACTTCGAGGGTCCACGGTGCACGAACGAGAGCAAGGACCCCCGCGTCACTCCGTGTCCTGATGATGGGTCCATCATCGAGGTTCCGGTGTTGATTGAGATACAGGAACGCGTTGGAATGGCGTTCCTGGAATGCATCGTGCGTTCCCACCTTCCCTCTTCCCCTCGCTTCCTTTCGTTATTAAATGTCATTTGGACGTTTATACACGCTCAACATACATGGTTACAACCATTTGTGAACCTCAGATATCGAAGACTATCTCAACTTCCTCGCCTCGAGACACTTGGATTATATCCCAGCGTTTGGGGGGCTGCCGGGATGTGTTGTCGATAAGGTATCTGACCACGACGACAGGTGGTTGGCGCATCCATCCCCGCTTCCATCTGTTTTCTTCTCGCCTGGACGAGCGCTCGCAATGCTCTTCAACATCAGTTCGAACTAGTCGTTGATTGCTATCGATCGCGAGACCCAATGCTTCCGCAACGATCCGGTCTGTAGGCCTAGAACTGTTGTGAGGTGAAGGTGCCTCTCAGCTTTCCCATCTTGAGATTCTGTAGTCTGGGTTATGGATCGCCTTCAGCAACGAACTCTTGGTGCGTCCCCCGCCCAACTTCCGTGCGGACAACTTCAGGCTGACCGCGCCCCGTCGTAGAGATTCCTTAGGGTACCCGAGCAAACTGGACATATCGCCCGAGGCGTTGGTTTATCATAAACACCAGTTTTGGGGCCAGTGCGTCGACTTTTTGTTATGAGGTTCTGGGAGTTCGTTTATCGGAAGAGCTCATCCTCTCGCGCGGTACGCAAACACGTTGGGCGTGAACTGCGCGGATCTGCAAATTAAGTACCCTCTGAATCGTTATCATGTTGTTTACGGTTGTTCTGAGCGATATACAGAGCTAAACGGGCCCTGTATTCCTCTATCCAGCGAACATCTTCAAGAGTTCACCGCGCCTGCCTCACGACCGAACGTTCCGCGTCGGGAGGACGCAATGTGTGTGCCACCCCGATGTGCTCGTAAGACTCTTCTCCACACCCTACGCCCGTGTCCTACCCATTAGCTCGGCGAACGTTCCCCAACAACTTTGCGATCCTTTCACAACATATTTACAATAGCCCGGTCTACAACCTCCTGTGCTTATGGGGAGTTCTGGTCGTTTGGTGTTGCTATAACTGACCCCAGGATCAGCTCCATAGAACCCGCCTGCCCACTTACCTGTGACTTCGTGTGTAATCACGTCTTTGCTGAGTATTCTTTCGAGCGCGCGGGTTCGCTTCCGAAGGAACAATCCGCGGCTTCAGTATGCAACGCGATAGGTCACACTATGTCTAACCTTCCTCCAGGCATTCCCCACTCTTTGGTCTCTACCATTTCTCGTTCCCATCCCCCCTGCATGATTATCTGCAACTTCAATCCCGCTACCCAGAACCCTGCCTCCGCAACTTCGTAGCTCGCCTCTATGTGCGATAATCTTCCCCTTATCCTGTTCCCGCGTTCTCCCTCTTCCCTACTAAGATCATTGCAGATCGTTCTTCGATGACTCGTTAGCTGTTCTAGGATCTAGCTTCATGTCCCCTGGCGAACCAGATGGTCGTATGGAAGGAACACCAACACACATGCCATGCTCAAACCCGCCCGAGACCCTACCGTCAAGGTTATCGAACCCGTCCGGGCTTCACAACCAAATAATTTTGGGTTGGTTGGACGACGACGACAACAACAACAAAGACAGCAACGACGTTCCAGCCAACCGTGTCGACTTCTACTGCCGCCACGTCTGTCTCAAGTCTCGCTTGGACAAGTTCCAGCAGATGGAACCCAACTGTCAACTGTCACTTTCTCTCGCCCATCCACGATTTCTGTCTTTGCCTTCAACGAACTCAGGCAGCGGGAGCGGAGAAGTCGAATGCCATCGGCCTCGTATAACAACTACGAGTCGGAGAGGGGGGGTACAGGAACAGGTTCCGGTCAGGTAGCGGACAGTCCCGTGTCTGGTGCGGAATCCGAGCTTCACCGCGAGAGGAGTGGGACGACGGCGATGAATGGGACCATTAGGAGGGCGGTGAGGGCGTCGTTCGATGGGGTGGTGTCGGGCGGTAATAGTGGAGTGAATAATCGCCCTGGTACCACTAGAGGGTCGGGAGGAACATCCACGATGAGGGTGAAGAAGGTTGAGAGGAGAAAGATGATCACCGAGATATTCTCTGGACATTTGATGGGTCATCCTCCCCACCCCCATCAGAAAGTCCGTCCTCCCGTTCAAACATTGTTTTCTGGCGCTGGAGTTTGTATTGACGTATTCGCGTTGCCCCCTGGTCTGTTTTGTAGAAGTATTCGCCTTGGACTTGTCTCGGTATCCTCTCTGTCTCTCCCCCCACTTTGTTTCGTTTTCAGTGATCTAAAATCTCCTTTTGCAAAATCACCGGACGGCAACACCATCCTGAACAACAAGCTCTGGGATTCTTGGCTTTGAGTAGTTGGGTTTCCTCGACCTGACACCAGAACTCTCCCCACCCAATCGCGACGCCTCAACGACAAAAGTCAGCGTAAGGGGTACTCCGGAAATTACCGGTTCGATAGCGATGCGATCATTGAGGAGATCACGGGGTCGTGAGGGTGCGTGTCTGTTGTCCCAATTTCCTGAGGACCTGTCCATTTTGATACGAGCGGTCACGGAAAGGCCGTCGTTGACCAAAGGTGCGGCATAACAAATCACGATATTCAGTCGTCATGGGACCCGGGTGCTGGGGGAGATCGGTACGGCGGGGGAATTTCCCAATGTGCACACGTCGCCGAAGACTCTGGCCGATTCAGCATGGAAGGGTAGGAAAGCTTGGGAGGTGTGTCCCACGGGGGTGGACGATGATGCTGATCGTTATCTAAGGGTGTAACCCTCCGAGGACGCGTGCAATGGCACAGTCCAATTGAATTGAATAAGAAACAGGTCTGTAACACGACTTTTATGGCGTGTGCCCGAATAAAAGATCCTCCTAGCCTACCTCCGAATGGATAACCAGTTCGATTTGGGCCTCTCTGCTTTCATCCTTGTCACCGGATTTGATCGCGGGGGTGTCGAGTTCGTTCACGACGCACGTATATTCCTATTCTTTGACATATCGTCGCTGACGCGATACAGAACATTTTGGGGTCGAGAGAACAGACATTCGACCCCAGAGTGGATCACTGATTCGCAGATGAATGCGGTTCTACGAACCGAAACAGGCCAGACCATGCCGTGGGACGTGCTGGCTGGTACGAACGCCACCGTCCTGTGCAAAACCGAGTGGGTGTCTGGTTACCATGCTCGGAATTTGGGTACACGGCTCTCAGAAGAAGACGTACGGCCACTCCTCGGGACATGATCGTGACAGGTCGGGGACCTACCTTATCTTCTATCTTATTTCCCCCGCACCTCCCGTTTCCCGCTCGGTGCCGAACAAGCAGACGATCACAAACCTACCGTCTAATGGAGTGCCGACTCTCGTGTTCGCAGAGGTGGGGGATAATCCCTTTTCATGAATGTCAGACCTCGACTTGGTCAAGGAAGATTTGGAGAGTGACATGTCGTCTGGTCCCCCTCCGGTACTGTCGAGGATCTTTGATATGATCGTCGCCGGGTTTCGTCCGCTTCGTTCTGAACCGCTGTACGTTCATTTCGAACGCAAAATCCAGATTCCTTAGAGTCGCGACACATTTGTTGTGACTAACGCATCGACATTACATCTACCTGACATCGCCCCCTTGACGAAAAGTTACAGACCCCTTTGGGATACTCAAACCTGACGAGATTTACTTCTGGGTCGACCGGAACATCGTGGAAGGCTTGGGTGGCGTAAATTCTGACGCTCGCCGGCGGCACGTTGCCGCCAGGCGTCTGGCCAACAGATGAACCGGAATCTGACTACGGAGCGTGCAGTAGCAGCAGACCAATGTCATTGGATCTTCCAGCAACATTGGAACACGGCCGTGCACTCTGTCAGAGGGGAACAGTCCTCAACGAGAGAACTTTGGGGGTCCATCCCTGTATGCCCTTCTACGAGAGATTACGGTGGAGGTTTGTGCCATTCTCTCACTCGTCCCGACTTTTCCGACCGGCGCGGGAAAGACGTCGATCGGACGGTCGACTGTACGAGCCCTGTCAGGTCCTTCAGATTCCACGTTGGTGGTTTGACCAACGTCGTCGAGATTAAAAGTCATCGGAAGATATGTGGTCGGGTATGTTGCAAGTATGCTCTACCGGCTTGTTCTGACGTTCGCGTGTTGCCTGGAAAGGTTATCCCAGCACTCAAGCGCGTTGGAGTCGAGAAGCTTCCGATTCTCACCAACTTCGTCGATGAGGTCGGTAAGGGAATCAATGGTGATCCCGCCAGTGCTCCTTGAGATGTTCGCCCCTGATCAGAACAGCGCTTTCTTGGATCACCGGTGGGCTCGGCCGCCATCGCGCTCCCGAGCCGATGATCACCCCGCGAACAAGTATGAGTCTCTCAGTTGACCTTCCTCGTGTATTGTTTATTTGTACCTGTAAGTTTTCGGATCGCGTGTGTATGTGCCAAGCTTGTGCTAATCTAGCTATAGCAAAAAACATGGGTGGCATCCCTGCTCGCGCGTTTGTGGATGAATGGCCGTCGCGGTTCTGTACTGTTGGTGGCCTTTCCCTTGGAATATTTGGGAGTGGGTAAGCCCCGCCCGTCGGTTCCATTGCTGTTCTATCTTCACAATTCAGGGCACCCGGGAGCTACAATAAGACTTATATAAGGTTCGGTCCGATGCCCGTGGTATCCACGACGCCCATCTCCGTGCCATACACTGCGACGTAATCGAACAATCGTGGGCGCCGCCCAGCTTTCTAGTTCACCTCCTGCAAGTCTCCCCATGTGTGCGCTTCAACGCACCTTGTATCTAGGTCGTGGTGCATGTTCTGTTGACGTTTTATAGAATATTTTCTTGGAATTCGATCGCTCGTGTGACCACAAACCGTGGTTGGTTTGGGGTGGGGCCCCGGGACTTAGGAGTCGACCCCTGGCCGAGCGAGACTTTTGACTTGTGCTTGGAAATTGGGAATCAGCGCGTTGTTTGCAACTTCCAACCGCGCACACCCTAAACATGTCTGCATGGGCCATTTATTGGAGTACGTCGGACTTGAGTAGTAGGCGCCGAGGAACCGGTCACCGTGGTCGTCGCGATCCGTGGTGTCGGTTGTGCACGCTCCGCTGGGGTGGGTCGTCGTTTATCCCCCGTATCGAACGACGAAATGCAGGTTTGGGAATGGCCCTGGACACATCACTTCCAGCTTTTAGGTGGCGTACGATTCCATCGCGACTCACCACCAACATCCCGGGCACATTGGGATCTACAGAGCCGGCTGCTAGGGTCAGGCTCTTTGCAGCCGAAACCCGAGGGTTTCACACTACGCTGCTGATGTGTCTCGTGTTGAACAACCTGTTGGGTGGTCGGGACGTAATTTTTTTGGCATCTATGAAACCTATTCCGTGAGGTCGATATTGTGAGATCGCTAAGATGAAAAAACGCCATCCGGCGAGCTTCGTGGTCGCGTTTGTTTGTTCGTAAAACCAGTGGGAACTAGGGCCGAGTGTGCTGAAGACTGACAATTATTGGGAGGGGCCGGCGGTGTGATTGAGTCTCGTCTCGTCAATTCTCATTTCCCTTCGAGTGATTGGAACACCCTGGACCACTTCTGCTGCATTGTCAACAATTATCAACTTTTTAAACATTCCATCGATTTGTACGCAAGCTACTGAGCTCTTGCCGACGGGTTCTCTCGCGCAACTTCCCGACGAAAGCCAGTCGGACAATCGTCTGGGATACCCCCGGAGCCTCGAGCCGATCACCTTGCAATCCCACAACCTCAAAGCTCTTTTTTCC
>Ga0307517_10011367_pt1 | contig 12343 bp, 4 predicted proteins | sample 23_EM_MG_FD_194515 | JGI IMG/M metagenome (GOLD analysis project Ga0307517, IMG submission 194515) | Populus trichocarpa ectomycorrhiza microbial communities from riparian zone in the Pacific Northwest, United States - 23_EM | ecosystem: Host-associated > Plants > Roots > Unclassified | place...
TGTTTTCCGCCTAAATTTTTCAGGAAAACACTTTCCTGAAAACCAAGCCAAATTTTCCTTTGACTGGAAAGTGTTTTTCGTTGACCAACTTTCCTAATGACAAACAAACACAGGAAAGTTTGGAAAGTGATTTCTCGGAAAGTGAATTCTGGGAAACAAACATAGTCTTCATTTGGTAAAATTGTGCTTTAATTTTTTTATGTGCATGTACATGTAAAAAATTATTTTATGAAATAGGTTAATATTCACCTATGCATTTTTTTTATTGTTTTTGTGTCAATGTTAGTTTTAGTTCATCTTTTTATAAATGACTATGTGTGTAAATATTTATTAAAAAACAAATAAACCTATAATATACGAGTTTTCATAATGTTAATGTTATGTTTTCATCGAGCTTGGGTTTTATCATTTAGGTTAATGTGTTTTATAGTTTTTAGGGACTGATATAGATGTTTTTAACCTCAAAACGAGTTCAGAAATGAATTTATGAGTTTTCATAACGTCATTTTTTAATTAAATTTAGATTTTAATAGTTAGAATAAAAAGACTCAACCGCGGAGACCGCTCATGAAACTTAGACGTGTTTGGAAACACAATCTAAATGATATTTTATAAAAATATTATTAAAAAAAAATTAAAAAAACAATCATTTCCATAATTCTAAATACTTTATATAAAATACTCAACCGCGGAGACCGCTCTCCTATGTTGCCTGTACAATCCCATCTTCCCCTATTATCGCCAACTCTATTGACGTCTCCAGCAACAAAAATATTAATATATATAAATAAATAATCCAAACCCACAGCAGCAGAAATTTAATTCTATCTTCATGATTAAATAATAATAAAAGAATACAAAAATTAGCAAATTTAGTTCATTTTCCTTGCACTAATAAGCTAAAAAACAACTCAAAATTCAAGTGACCTAAAAGAAAAGGTCTAAATAATGTGAAATTAGTGTCTATTTAGCATTTAATTACGAGGCAGTCACACAGTTAATTAACTAAATAGAGTAAAGGAGAAGCAGGTAAAACCTGAAAATTTTATCAGGAAAACACAAAAAAACTAAATTTAAGTATGGTTAAAGTTGATCAAATGACTACTTAATTATTTTGTATACTATAAGAATTAGGTTATAATCCACATGAAAATGTCAAAATAATTTCTGAAAAAGAACAATTACTCTACTTCCTTCTTCAAAATATCATCAAAATTTAATTTAAAGTGATCGAGAGGGTGTGCGTGTGTTAAAAAATGTCTAACTTTTTTAATGTTTCAATCGAGTCCAAATTGAAACGAACATTAAGGTTTTGTTCGGTATCATTAGTTAACTATTGGCTCTTCATAACTGGGTTTAGAGAATCTAAGATTTGATGAAATGTTTGATTGTTGACATCAATGTCAATGCCTTACTGCAGAAGAATTAAACGCTTCTCGAGTCAGTGAAGGCAATCTTTTACTTGTTAAAGCAGCTTTCTTTAGTTGTTAAACTACAATTTCACACGTAGTGCAGAAACTAATCTGTTTGCGAAATGGAAAATGAAAAAATAAATGGTTGTCATATGAAGAGACCCTCTTGAGATGCCAGTTGAATCTGCAATCTACGAGCCTTTTGGAAAAATTCCACGAGCAGGGCGACCCAACTAACAGGGTGGGCAGCACATGAACCCTAAAATCCATGCTCTACTGCCCAGCTAGGGTTCCGAGAGCCTCCTTGAGGAGTTTCTGCGCCTCTTCTCTCTGCCTAGACAAGTGAAGGAAGAAGCGGTAAGGAGATGTTTCAGCATATTTACAATTTAAATATCACTAACGTGAATAGAAAGATCCTTGTTGGTCAATAACAAACAATATCATAATAGGAAAATAACCAAGCATGGATAATACCAGCCTAGATAAAGATAATCCACCAAAGGTAAAAAACACAACCAATTTAGATCTAGTGATTTATGCAATCTTGCTTTTGGAAGAGGGCATTGTTGCAGAGTGACGCTATAGTTCAGACTTCGATACAGGTCATCAAAGGAGGAAACCAATATGCCTAATACAATGTGGAAACATTTTTCCACCTTGATAAATGTTTCCTTGCATATGAGATAGAAACCTTCCAGCCACGGTAAAAATTGCTCAAATATTTTTCCAATACTGCCTGCCAGATCCAGATCACTTTTCAAGAAACTATACCAGCATGTTGCTTCCCCAGTCTCATGTTCCTCAGTCTCAAAAGGATATAAGGTGGTTATGTTATTCAGGGTTAACCATGAACTAAAGATGTTAAAAGAATGAAAGAAACTCATTCAAGATGCTTTGGAAATTAATTAAAAAAAAGGACTATTATTTGCAAGAAGCTCCAAACATTAAATAAGATATTCAAGAAGATACCTCTTTATATCCTCCACAGCTTGTTTACGACGTTGTATCTGAAGCTCTAGAATATGAATCAATGTGGCCCTAGCCTGTGGGGAAACCATTCACACAGTGAATGTAATTCTCAGACAGAATCAGAACAAAGTATGCAAGATACCTCAAAAGCACTTCACCTGATGGGGACGCAAAGAATTGAGAAGGTGATGCAAATTCTTGAAGATAAGGGAAATGTCTTCCACTCTCCTAGCATATTGTGAAGGTCTCTCAACAAGAACATCGGCAAGCTCCAAAATGTGAAGCTGCAATTCTCTATTAAGTGACCTCAGTTCTTTCTTGAAATCTACAGTAAACAAGAACATCAATCAGCCTGCAGCTTTGCATATCAAGAGACCAAAATCATTAAAAAGAAAGAAAGAACGAAAGAAACAAAGAGAAGAAACAATAACATCCATTTATGGGGAAACAACTGGATAAGGAGTGGTTTTACATCCATTTCTTACCAAGAATGTCTTTTGCTGTCCCTTTGCAGAACATTAAGCAAATCCTAGACCATATAAGGAGCTCGATATGAAAAGGATAATAGCAGGCACAATACATCCCCATACATTTTATTTTTTTTGGTGAGTCTAAGTAGAATTTTTTCATTTGGATTGTCCCTGTTGTATTATCAGGAACTAGAGTACACAATATAGAATGGTTATGCGCTATGCAGTTGCTTTCTAGGTGTAAGTTTTTAGCATCAAAACTCCATAGAAATCACTCAAACAGCCATGAAAAGATTCCGTCGCGCAACGATCAAACTAATGGCCTAACATTCACCTAGTGGCCTTACAAGCTTTCAACCTTCAATAGAGAAATCTTTTTAATTAAAAACGAAAACAAACAATATTTCGCAAATACAGCAGGCATTAAAATTCCTCAATTGTATCATTATTATTGTGTACTTTCATAAAAAAAAATACAATCAAGCAGCAATGAAGTAGATGCAAAACATACCAACATTTGGTCCTTTTGGGTACAGTTGTCGCACTCCCTGCTCTTCTAAGCTTGGAAGCACATCATCAGTCTAAAATAAAACAACAAAATAAAACCACCAATGAGAAACCCTAATTCCCAAAAGTACAGAAACAAGGAAATCCTCTAGGCACACACACAATGTGCAAAACCGGAACCCCAACATCTCCATAAACACTAAAATCACCTTCTTTTTCGTTCCCTTTCGAAGCAATTCCAAAACTGGAGCAAAAAATTCGAGAAAAATGAGAGGGAAAGAGAGATTACAGTGTAACTGCTAGCAAAACACACATAAGTGCCTTCAATAGGAGGAGGAGGTTCTGGAGCTGATTTAGGGTTTTCAATATAATCTTTGTACAGTCTGTAAAACGGTGGCGGTGGTGGAAATGTAGCTGTTGCCATTGCAGAACTCTACTCTTTTCAACCAAAAAGCACCACAAAAAAAAATTATTCTTCGAAAAAGTTTCTCTGAAAAACCCCAATTCCTGTTTGGTTGCCGAGAAAAATTCTAGTAAAAATGTTACGGAGAAAATTCACCTTAATTTTAATTTATTCAATTTCAATCTGGACCGGCCACATGCATGGTCCCGTGATAGGAAATGTCCCTAATGCCTTTCTTTTTATGGAAAGCAACCTCAGAGGCTTGCCCTTTACAGCTTAAACGTGAGGGGTATAATAGTCAATTAGAAAATACGTGGTCAGCAACTAAAGGATCGTTTATAACAGTTAACAACGTATATAACAAAAGAGAAAAGGAGGGGGAGGGAGAGGGGAGGGCTAAAAACTCTGCCACATACGGTGCTAAAAATAGACAGATGGAGAAAATAATCCTAAAATTTTAAGATCCCATTTGGTGATTTTCTCTGTTCAGATCTCTAAAGCATCATATTTGGAAAATAAATCCAGGTAAATGCAAATTCTAGTGTTTTTTATTCTTTGAAGTATCTTACTGTGTATGTGGTAAAACTCTTGATGTTTTTTCTTCTTAACTCATCACGAAAAGTACATTAAGGATTTATGCATAGATTTTAAAGAAAGAAGAGGTGATTTGACAAGAGTGTGAAGGTTTTTTAATGGGATTTTTTTTGTTTTTCAAGTGGTAAAGTTTGTATCTTTCTCAAATGCCAACAATTTTACAAGGAGATTTGCAGAAATTCACATTTGATTGCTTGAAATTAAACATGATATTGATTCTAGCATTTTAACATTCGTTTGGTACTGATTGGTGGGTGGGTATGATAGTTTATTGGCTTTAATTCATGGTTTGTGGAATGAACTTTAATGTAGGTGAAATCATAAGCATGGATCTTCCTACAAATGATGTGGAGCTTGTGCGAGAAGATGAGAAAGAGAGAGGACTCACATTTCATTGTGAGCTCTATGACACAGAAATAGTTCGCAAGATAGCTCAAGCTTTTCTCCCTGGATTATCCTCGGCTTGTGTTGATAACACAACTGGGGATATGTTTAGGAACCCTGGTTCTGTGGCTGCTGATATTAGGAAAGAAATGGTTGATTATCTGACCCAGAGAAGTGAAAGTTTTGTTGCGGAATCAGTTGTACTAGAAGGTGATCTAGATGGGGAGGTGTCCGACCATCCATATGATATCATTTCTAACATGGTTGATGACTTTGCGAGTTTGAAAAGGAATTTGTTTAGTCGGGTTTCAGGATGGTTACTGAGTGAAAAGAGAGAAGATAAAATAGATGATTTCGTGCAAGAGATGGAAATAAATGGGTTTTGGTTGTTGGACAGGAGAGAAGCGGTTGCACAGATTTTGGTTAAGAATGTTGACTTCAAGAACATTTTTCATTGTGACAAGAAGTTCAACACTGCTGAAGAGCTTGTTGAGCATGTTGTCAACTGTGGATTTAGGACCATGAACTGCACAAATGAGGGGTGCTCAACAGTATTTTGTGCAAGCCATTTGGAGAAGCATGATTCAGCTTGTCCATTCAAAATAATCCCTTGTGAGCAGCAGTGCTCAGAAAACATCATGAGACGTGAAATGGATCGGCACTGCATAACTGTCTGTCCTATGAAGATTGTGAGCTGTCCTTTCTATGCAGTGGGTTGTCAGTCCACTATGCCTCATTCTATAATTCAGCAACATCGTTCCGACAATCTCCATTCACACTTGCTATATACTCTTAAAAGTATTCACAAGGGAGGATCAGAGGAGGATCTGAAAAAACGTGTTGACCAAATAGTGGAGGTGAGTCTTAGTTGATTATATGATGTTTTGCTTATACAATTTTTGAACATCCATGGTGCTTTGCGGTAGCTTCCCATGTTTTTGTTTCCTTATTAACTCAAAAGGCATGATCAAGAACCTTTGTCATTCCTCTTTTTCACTATGACAAATCTTGAGTGGCTGTATACACCAACTTGTACTGCCACTAGTTGCTATTTTAGTTTTTGAACGCATGTCTTTAAGCAAAGCCTTGCCCATTCTGGTCTTGTGAATGGACTTGAGGACATGAATCGAGGTGTGCATTCCCACACTCATACATAATTTTTAACATTTGTTGGATCAATGCTTAAAGCTTTTGAGAATTGGTTGTTTTTGTTGTTTAGAGCTTTTCCACATTGGGTAGGGTCGTGTGGCAGATGCTGTTATTTTCCAAGCTACTTTGGTATATGGGTTTTTTGCTTGTTGTTCATCAGTGGGTTTGATTTGTTACGAGGGAACTGCATGATGAAATTTATTTTGATCATGGAACACCTACTGCAATGCAGTACACAATTTGTTTTCTTTTATTGTATTTGTCAAATGTGGCATGTAAAATTCCTGGCAATACTTAACCGGCAGCAACATTTTTCATGTTTTATGACAGTCATCCCCTGGTCGACTAGCAGATGCTAGGGATGCGAGATCTCTAATCCTCAAAGTCAAGGATGTTGAAGCAAAGCTTGGGCCTTTGGAAGTTAAAGCTGCTGAAAAGGTTAGTGAAGAACCCAACAAGGCTGGAGAGAACAGTAGTGAAGAACCCATTGAAGCTTTCAACAAGGGTGGTGATGAATCGACTGAGGTAGACAAAATTGGCAGTGAAAAGTCCAATGAGACCATAAATAAGGTTGGTGAAGAACTGTCGAGCATTCAAATTTAAGGGCTTGCATGAAAGGAAGCTGGGATGCAAGTTGACACCTAATACACTTCTGCCATGCTGAAAAATTGTTTTTGCATTCATTAAATCCTAAGCACTGTGGAACCATCCTAGTTCTGTTGAACATCAAAAGCTGATTCACAGGAAATCGTGCTCCTCATTGCCGCTTGCTTCATCCGCTTTGCACATCATTATTATAGGTAAAAAAAATCTGCTCATCATTCTTTAGCAGTTCACTCTGGCTGATTTCCAGAGGCAAAACAATTTTCTGTGATTTAATCCTCACGAAGAATCATTAATGTATGATGGTTCTCTCCTGTCTAATAACTCCCAAATAGAAGGTCGACTTGCAGTTTCGTCCGAGCTACCAAAATTTTGCTTTAATAGGAAAAAAAAATGGTATAATTTCCAAGCGTTTTGTTCAGATTGTCAAATATGCTTCCCACGATTAATATATAAAGCTACATGTTAAACAATCGTATTACCTTGCATCCACTACAAAACCAAATTCTGTTTCAAATTCAGGAAAGAAGAGCTGAGCACCTCCTCCGAGAGGTGTTACCCTCATAATCACAACTTCTTTTTGTATGATCTGTGACTAAGAAAGAACACAAGTTTATACAAACTAGTTACATTCCATATGATTAACAGCCTTGCGCAGTCAACAAAGCAATCAATCACTAGATTTCCAGTGAAAGTTAAAATACAACCCGAAAAAAGGCAAATATATTTCAAGGGTGTGTGGTGTAATTCACCCACCATAAGCACCTATTATTAAAAAAAAATATCAATACAGTTAGACAGAGAGAGAGAGCGCTTCTGTGCCATCATGTGGATGTAGGGTTAAACCCACAGCATGATAGCTAAAGCTCGGCTGTTCAAATGGGCCTAAGGGTTGATGGAGAAGCCGAAGCCTAGTTTCTTATCGTTGCTCTGTCCTCCACATCATGAGCTGAAGGCTGCTGGAGAAATGGACAGATAGCAATAAAATATAGATGGGGTAAGAATGAAGTTCTGAGCGCACTATAACGTCCAATCTAGAAGCAGGGACTGTATTTCTTGAGAGTTCCAGGCAGAATCCTTTAAGATTTTGACAAAATCTCTGCCTTTGAACAGATTCAATCCTTCATTATTTTAGCTCTTCCACTTTCTCAATTATCAAATCAAACACATAGAAACTGAAAATTCAAGGAAATTACAGAGTCCTTGTGGAAGAATATTTAATCTCTGATGGAAGGAAAAGTATCTAGCCCGTGACCAAGTCCTTGTGGGAAATCCAGGGTTCATATTGCCTGAAGACCGAATTAAATTTGTTGTGTAAATATTCCACAATCCACGTTAAAAGTTAAAACCCACTTCTTATAAAAAGAAAAACTGATTTGACTGCAAACAATATCAAATGTTCGATTCAAAAGCAGTCAAGAACGTTTGATGCTACATTTTAATATTAAAAATAGTTTTAAATCGAGTAAAAGTGAACTAAGCTATTAATTAAGTTAACTAGCTTGTATTTATTTTAAATAAATAATAATTAATTACTTGAATATATGCCCACCTATAAATAGACAAATGTGCTAAGATTATTAAACATGTGAACTAAGAAGATTTTGTCCACTCCATCCTCGTGAATCAGATAATGCAACTCCTAATGAGTTTTTTTTTTTTTAAATATGAAAATCTTTATTTAAAATTAACTCTTAATGACATGTATACTTGAGATTCTAAATATTAATATTAAAAGCTTGTTTTGGATTTTTGGGAAAGCAGTTGGCCTCACGTTTTTAAAAATTTTGGTTTTTTTAAAAAAATTATTTTTTATATTTTTGGATTGTTTTGATATATTGATATCAAGAATATATTTTAAAAAAATAAAAAAATATATTATTTAGATGTATTTTAGATGAAAAAGTATTTTGAAAAACAACCGTTATCATGTATTTTTAAAAAAATATATATATTAAAAAACAATTGTTATAATGTATATCTAAAAACGATGGTTAAAAAAATATTTTAAAAAATTATATTTTAATTTGAAAGATATCATGAATTATCATTTGACGTTAAAAATGTAAAGTTATGTCTCACACTTATTTTATATATAGACTAAATAAAAACAAATTACATTGATCATCAATGACTTGGCCACCGCATCAATTCAAAACCCATAAGAACACGTGTTTAGTTATTATCAATTTAAATCAATATTTATCACTTATATTATAAAGATTAGATAGAATTCAAAGACTTTCCTCTTGAGATTTGATGGGCATTGAAAAATGTAATTTACCTAATGATAAACTGATGAGTGATTTGATACACCACCTACCACTTCCATGCAACAGCAGTTGGGAGTACGAGTATTTTTTATATGAAAATATATTAAAAATATATTTTTTTAATTTTAAAATAATTACTTTTAATATTAAAATTATCTAAAAATATTTAAAAAATTAATTTTAAAAACAATATTCAAATTTCCACACAGGTGCTTCGAGAGACTGAGAAGGGATGTCGGTGCTTGCTTTGTGATAGAATCTCTGATTGCCTACGTTCTGTCAAGATGAGTGGCACTGTGGCAGCATATAAAGCTGTGAATGTTACCTAAAATCCAACGCTCTCGGACGCTGCATGTCTCTATTTGGACTTGATCATGTCGTTTTATCACTTTTCAATGTCCTCGCCTTTCTATCATGCTTTCCAGCTGCACTTTGTTTGGAGTTTTATTTATTTATTTTGGAATTTGATGGTTTTCCAATATCAATATAAATGTATTGACATACGTCCTATCCATCATGATATATAATGTTTCAAGATTTGCCTTATCTTTGCATTTAGTGAGCTTCTTGATTCTTAACTCTGAGAACTGTAAATTAATTTTTACAACTTTTCATTTTAAAACAAATCTTAAAATTCATATAAAAAATATTGTGATGCTGTATCTCAAGATTTTTGATATATAATTTAACAAAAAATAACATAAATTAACAAGTCACATACGATATTTATGACTTGTGAATCGCATGCCTCATATCTGAGTCATGAGTCGTACGAGACTCAAAACGAATTAAAACCACACACTTCTTTTCTTCGTTATTTCCCCTCTCCTCCTCTGCTCCCAGCTACCACCACAACTCGTGGAAAACCTCTACCCACACCATTCTCCCTCTCTTTCCATCGTAAAACATCTTTATTACCACAATGACACCACCCATCTCTCCCTTTCTCTCTCTCCAACGTGACGTGCAAGTTCCCCCCCCCCCCGCAGGCTATCCTTGCAATCTTGGCCACAACCGCCCAGAGTATATTACACACTTCTCCTCTATCAATTTAATAGAATTTAGGCTAATTTGTGCTAATTGTTGATTTTAATTATTTTAAGGTTAGAATTAGGGTTTTTTTAAAAAAAATAGGTTTTTTATGAATTAGGTTTAAATTATGTTAATTAGCTATAAAACACATTAATTTGAGTTGTTAATTTTGTTATTTGTGATGAAAATAAATGATTTTGGGTTGTTGTTGATTGTGAATTAGAGTTAGGGTTTTTTAGGTTAAATTAAGGATTTATTGAAATTGATTTTAAAAAATATGTTGATTATTTGTGAAATATATCAATTAGGTTGATAATTTCATTATTTATTGAGAAAATTACTGAATTTGAGTTTTTACCGATTATGTCATTCATGGTTAGAGTTTTTCTGAATAATTTTTTATCGAAATTATGTGCCTCGATTAATTTGTTATATTGCTAAATTAAGCTTGGATTTCGTTGTATTGTTTAACATAATGTCTTGTGATATTGGGATACTATGCTTTTATGGTGGTAGCTTTTTCTATACCAACAATGATATTACTTATAATGGAGAAAGCAATAAGTTCCTAATTGATGCATTAGATATGTCTCTTACCAAGCTATCTAAATTGTTATTATAGATGATGGATGATAATTATTTTTTTAATGTATTTATTAGATGCTTCACTTATTACGGAGGCCTAGAGAGTAGCAATTGTTGTCCATGAAGGAGTTGATGATATTGAACGTGCCAGTTGATGAGATTGGACGTGCCCTGACCAACAATACACTTAATTTTGTGTTATGGTGGAAAGGGATGACAATTTAATCCAAATATGATGGATATCGACCTAACCCGAATAAGTAGGTTTTTTTAATAGTTATCTTATCCAATGGGTAATAGATAGGATATGGATATTGTCAAATCCGACTTGACTCAACACAAACCTAACACAATATATATGTGTGTGTGTGTAGAACATTTATAATTTTTTGAATCCAATATAATATTTACATATCTCAATAATGACATAACACACACATATAAGTACACACACACATATATATATATATATATATATACTAATTTATTTTTTATTGAATATTAAATAATAGTCAAATAATAGATACCCATGTGGCTTTGAAATCCGATAAATATGGCATGAATATCTAAATTTATTATCTAATGTGTCATTCTTATTAGTGGACTTAAGGAGTTTGAGGAGGTTGAGCGTCTCAAAGTAACCTTAGCGGAAGATAAGATTGCTTATGTGACGGGGACATGTAGTTAGGGAGGCAAGTTTGTCCATGAGTGATCCAGGCTCGTCCACAAAGCTTTTCAGACCTGTCTACAAGCTGAGGTGATTTTGGTGTTGCAAGCTTGTCCTTGAGTTGGACGGGTTAGGGTTGTGCATGCCTACACACGAACGCTCCACTCACCCACTAGTGTTTCGGGCTCGCTTACAAACTAAGATAATTTTTAGATGTAATTTGATTATATACTTTAATGTTATAAAAATTATTAATTACTAATTATTAATTTTGATGAATTATGAAATTTATTAATTTTTTAATTGTGTTGAGAAGATGGAAGTGTTTATAAATTATAAATTGTTGGGTTGGTTATTTATGAAAATGAACTGAGAAGCTAAAAAAATTGCATTGGGTATTTTTTTTAATTTTTTTTTGGTCGCAGATATAACATTTAAATAGTCAAATTATATTATTTTTCTAAATATTTTTATCCTTGTTATTTTCTTTTTTAACTTGCTAATTTTTTTTTTTTTAAAAAAAAAAACGTGTCTCTGAATTGAGTGTCCGTAAATAACAAGTACCACAGCTGTTGCATGGATCCCGAGAAGCAACAGTAGGCTAGCTGTATATCATCACATGTCTACGTTGTTTGACTTTCAAAAATAATAGCTCCCACGCTACCCAGTATCGCGTGCATACACTCTCACACGGAGCAACTTGCAAGTTCTCGGAGCGTGGCAGTTACCTCAACGGAATGCGAGAAGGGCAAGAGACAGCACTGATCGTGGCAATCTAGGTTTCGATGAAAAATGTAATTTAGGGTACCATTAATCAGCGTACTGTGACGGTGGAGGTAAAACTTTCCGACACCATTTTTTTTTTTTTTTTGCTAATTTTTATTAGTATTAATTTGCTTTCTTTCTGCTCACAGATGGGAGCAGCTATTTCTTTCTTTCTTTCTTTAAATCCTTATGGTTGGCCTTAGAACTTTTGAATTTCAAATGTTCTTTACCCGGAATAAGAATTCGAGGAACTTGCAAGGAAAAATGCCCTACAAACTAGTGGTATAAATAATGTGTGGATAATTAAGAAAATGTTTTGGAGAGTATGACAGTGAATACTTTTTAAATTGTTTTTTTATTTGGAAATGTATTAAAATAATTTATTTTATTTTTTTAAAATTATTTTTAATATCAACACTTCAAAACGATAAAAAAATATATAAAAAATTAATTTCAAAATATAAATTTCAAAATTTAATTGAAAGGCAATTCTAAACTACCATATCATTCTCGGAGAAAAAAGACACTAA
>Ga0307517_10011368_pt1 | contig 12340 bp, 13 predicted proteins | sample 23_EM_MG_FD_194515 | JGI IMG/M metagenome (GOLD analysis project Ga0307517, IMG submission 194515) | Populus trichocarpa ectomycorrhiza microbial communities from riparian zone in the Pacific Northwest, United States - 23_EM | ecosystem: Host-associated > Plants > Roots > Unclassified | place...
TTCGGCCGATCGAAGCGGCCTGCCCGGCAGCAGGGGTTTCGATGTGGGAGCCTGGTAGGAAGAAGAGAGTGTGGGAAATTCGAAACAACCTTCACGTCTTCCATCATGTCCACGCTTCCGTTGGCGGGGATAACCGTAATCGAGGTAAGAAGCGAAGATACGGTTTGCCCGATGATATGTTGGATTTTAACGACATTCTACACCGGGCAGTTTGCAGGGTTGGCGCCCGGCCCATACGTAGGTCAAGTCCTGCAAGACTGGGGTGCGAGGGTGATACGTGTTGATCGGGTTGAGGAAACACACGTCTTCCGTGATTTCCTCGCTAGAGGAAAGCGTTCCATCGCGGTCAATCTAAAGGTTCCTAGTGGCCTGGACTTGCTCAAAAAGATGATCCAACAAAGCGACGTTTTGATTGATCCATTCCGACCGGGTACCATGGAACGGCTTGGACTCGGGCCTGATGTATTCTTGGGTAAAGACGGGCTGAACAACGGTCTCGTTTACGCTCGTGTAGCAGGGTGCGTGAGGCGTGGATCAACTGCGCAGCCTCCGAGAATTTAGACGTACATATGCGACCCGCAGGTTTCCCCGCGACGGTAAGCTTGGAACCGCGTTCGTTTGACTCGTCGATCTCATCATTTGTGAAGGCCCGTACAAGGACATGGCCGGTAAGCCATGCATCCATGTAACTCAAGCCACACCTCATGATTTTCAGGGCATGACTTAAATTACTTGGCCCTCAGTGGCGTGCTTTCGGTCCGCGTCGAGTCGTGGAGTAGCAAAGCGGCGATCTGACCAGGGGTCCGTGATTCTAGATGTTGCCAGGGTTACCCGAGAAACCGGCGTTTCCCCTCAACATTTTGGCGGACTTCGCAGGCGGAGGCATGATGTGTGTGCTCGGCATCCTCCTTGCGCTTTTTGAACGCGCAACGAAGGACGGCAATGGTCAAGTCGTTGATGTTGACATGGTAGGTGGAATGACCCCGTTTACGTTCAGATTTACCGGCTAATCCCTAGTCAACAGGTGTCCGGAACTCGGTACATCTCGTTATTCGCTCTCGTACATGCAAGTCACGGATCCGGTTCACAATTGTTCTCCCGACCTCGTGGCCAAAACCTGCTGGATGGCGGCGCACCGTTTTATGACGTCTATACCTGCTCTGATGGTCGCTGGATGTCGGTTGGGTGTCTTGAGCCCCAGTTTTTCCGGACGTTCATCGACCGCTTCGTCAAAGGGCTTGGCCCTGGTTTCCCATTGGGATGGCGACCTTCGCCGGAGGAGCAGATGAATAGGGAAGAGTGGCCACAGCTACGTAAGTTCCTGGCTGATGGCTTCCGGTCGAACACGCGGGACCATTGGACGAAGATCTTCCACGGTAAGCGGCCGATCATGGACACTGCATGCAGGCCCGCCTCGTGACTGACTGTCAGGCCAAAGGTACCGACTCTTGCGCTGTCCCCGTTTTGTCCCCCTCCGAAGCGGGAGAGCTGTCATCGGCAGAAGTCCCGCTTCCCCATCCAAGTCTATCCAGAACGTCTCAGCGGAGGATCGCCGAAGCGGCTCGCCGCCCGCCGCTCCTTCCGACCGGCGAACACACAGAGGAAATTTTGGACGAGTTTGGGATTGTGGCGAGCGAAAAAGTGGCATTGAGGGCAGAGGGTGCGTTGGGGACCGAAAGGAGCAAGCTGTAGGTGGCCGGGAGGGCTATACTGTACATGAATGGCTCTTTGTGCTGGATTGGCCAACCCGGCGAAAGCGAACACGGAGCGAGCGCTGGTTACACGCACGTCACGTGTACGGTATTCAAACTTTCCCGCCATCTTTCTTCTTCTCGCTTGACGGAACGACCATCTTATGGAATTATAAAATCCGCTCTGTTGGAGTGATGCATCTCCTGTTGTCCTCCTCCCTTCAATTTCACCCAGTCGTCCCGTCCCTAGTCGTCCTCACACCCCGTCTCCTTCATCATAGTCATGAATGCCACCTTCAACTGCCATCTCACCATCTCCCGCTCCCCTATCGCTTATAAGCCGGTTGGGTTCAACTCCCCAGCGTCAAGGGGCATCTGCCAATTCAATCGGGCTACGAACGGCCACCATGCTCTCAAGGCCAACTTAGAGGGTCTCGAGAGACAGTACCTAACTCTCGTTGAGTTCGTTGTTTTTTTCTTTCCCCGTTGTCGTTGATTTGCTTAACGACGATCTCTCAGTATCAACCGGTACTTCGTCGAATGGAGGCGCCAGTTGGGCCAACTTGAGCAAAAGGTAGCCCTTTACAGAGCATGGGATGTCTTGCCGGAATCGTTGAAGCGGTCGGTCGCACAACCGCCACAACTCCTGGAGAATTTGAGAACGGTGGTGAAGGCAGAGCAGGACCAGGTGCTCGCGGACGCTTGGAACGTGCTGGCAAATTACGTTGCGGGGTAAGTTTCAATTTCATTTTTATTATTATCAAAACCATCTGTTTTCCCGGTGCCCCTGGCGGCTCACCATGTGCTCGGTTTTTTAATTCGATGATGTAGGAGTTCCTGATGCTAACGGCACCTTTCCACGCTTTTTTCTTGAAACTTTAGATCTTGGTCGATGATCAAGCAATCTGTGGATGCGACATTTGTAGATATCCGCAAGCGTGAGCTCTTAGCTGAGCTTGAACTTCGGGTCATCGAGGTCCAGTGCTCCGCACCAGTCATGTGGATCTCCCCTTCTCGGCGGATCTGTCAAGGGTTTCCGATGGTAATCAGCCATGATTCCTGCCTCACCTCTACTTCTTCCGTCATCCCGGCCAATGAGGACACTTCTCCGAACCATCAAAACTTTCATCTCTCATTGTACGTACCGCGAGTTCCCATCTCATCTTGTCCGCCACCATGTGTACTCACCGCTCTGCCCACGCTTAGCGTCTCTAGGGTGACCGTCGCCTTCCCATGAAAGAGTTAAAAACGCATGCCAACAGCAACAACATTAACCAACGATCAACAAATCAAACAACCTGTTTATCCCTACCTTGATACTCGTTCTAATTGGTTCTGGTGCCTTAGACTCCAGCGGTTTGTGCAAGTTGTATCAAATTTTGTGTAGTATTCACCTGGCCGTCGTCCTTTGTTCACTTACCTATCTTCCCCATATCTCTCTTGTCGTCCTGCTTACAGTCTCCTCGCTTTCCTAATCCTTGTAAGTTACTTGTATTTGGTAGATCCTCTTAGTTTTGGGCCGGTTCTCCTAGTTTTCCGTCCCTACGGGACGAATGTCGTGTATTTCAAAGTTGCTGCTCATAATAATCACCAAATTCATTGTTTATTATATCCCATCCCTCTATCTCTCACTCTCGTTCTGATCTGCGTTGATAGCGACCATCAGGCGTAAGGACGACTGGTTTGTTTATCTCGGGCTCTCAGGGGGCAAGTTTTTAGGCTCACGCCGTCGGCATTACCACAGCCCGTTCCCATGATCTGTGTTTTTCCCCCATCTATCCCGTCGGCGGCATCCCAGACCGTTTTGATTTGACTCATGACACTCCCGGCGAGGAAGGCGAAGATCAAAAGGACAATGATCTCCAGCCCAAAAGTGTCAGTTCGCCAGTAGCGCTGTGATTAGCGTATGCAGCGGTGCGTCCCGTTCGAATGACTGTATGTAGGCGGGATGAAATTGGAGCCCGTGCACCATACTCATGGAAGGATCGACTGGGGAAATAGGCAGCACCATATTAGCAGGTCCTCCCAGTGCGATACACCTGTTTGTCCACGACACAGCGGTGACTCCCCTTCGTAAATAACCCGTATCAGCCGAAACCACAGCCTCACCCGCTGAGGAGGCCATCGGCCGCTCTCGCTAATTGGAGTGGTACAAAAAGGATAGGCTGGGTGAGGTGTTTGGTTTCCTAACCCACTCCGAAGCGCGGTCCCGACGACAGGTCTTCCCCCCTTCTTTTTTTTTTGCCGAACGCTCGTGGACGGATAAGTACCGTCCGTCCACGCCGCCCGACTGACTCCTCCCTCAAAAAAATTTGCAAGGGTTTGTCCTCTGAAGATACCAGCCGTCGACCCCCCGCACACCCCCTGCTTCCAATCACTTAATTTCGGCGTTGCGACCGCACCGTTGTATAGACCATCTACTATGACGACTGCCGAAACTAGGCCGAGAATTTCGGTTAGGACGGGCAACGTGGCGCACATTGGCGTGGCAGCTTCTGCCTCGGATACCTTGCCTGAGACGATCACTGCCGCTGAACTGGACTTGGTCGATCCGGGGGAGATGTCTTACTCACGGATCGACGGTGTCAATATCCCCGACGCTCAGAAAACGCCTGCAGTTTCTTCCCGACCCCAACTAAGGGTGGTGAACCACGACGGTCCAATCCGCTATATCCCCATTCACATTTGGTAAGCACTTGTGCTTTCCAGGCGAGGGGGGATGGTGTTGAAGGTTTCGCCTTTCATTCTCAGGCCTGAACACCTCAAGAAGGTGCAGCCGAGAACGGGGAGAAGGTACTATCCCAAACGATCGAGAACTACGCACAAACGGAACGGGTCTTCACCTCGTACGCTCAAGTTGGTGTGGATTGCACGTTTACTAACGGATATGTAGTTGTGCGAGAGTACCAATATACTGAAGACGAGGGAGAATTTCCGTGTGAGGACAAAGGGTTGTCGGATACGGAAAACATCCAACCCAGCGATGCTCGGAGTATCCCAGCGAAACGGAGAGGGTGGGGGCATGCCCTCCTGGGCGCCGTGCAAAACGCCGTCCCAAAGCGTCACAAAGAGGAGAGGCAACCCCATTTCACCCCTCCTCGAAGGTCATTGTCATTGTCTCCGCTTCGATTGGGTCATCATTCACATGGGTTGAAGAAACGGGGGAGTCGGGAAAGTACAAAGTGGTAGGGCGGAAGGAATGAGTCCGGGGGAGGGGGAACTTGGACTTCAAGGCATTAACATAGACACCACACAGGGCAGCGTGCCATCCGTACAATATTCTCTCACTTCCCTGACCGGCTGGTCGTGACGGGGTTATGTGGCCTTTAATTTTCAGTTTTATAGATTGAACGGTGGAGCCTGCCCACTACTTAAGTTCGACATAATGCCGCAGGAGATGAAATCGTAGGTATCGAGCCTGTCTCCTGAAACAAAGGCACAGTCGAGGCTGGGCTCCCGCAAATAATTCCCGTCCTGTAGGTGACATGGGGTGAAGGGCTGGGGAGAGAAAGTTCATGTGTGGCGGGGCGGTCCCTGAGGTGGACTTTAGAGGCGATCCCGGGATGTCTGAAACATCAAAACCGTACACCATGAGGTAAACACGTTGAAATCCAGAACGCAGGCCCTTTGAGCCTCTAGGTCCGAGCAAGTAAGTGTGGTGAATGCAGTCGTCCAATCACCGTTGATAACAGAACCTCGGCAAGCAGACTCGGAATAACAATTCTATGTTCCGAATCCGGGACAGGCCGAGGTGGTGGCAGACCGTTGATAAAGTCACTGTGGACGCCTTTGGCGAGAAGTGAGGCACATTCGCCGAGGAAAATGACAGAGATACCATTGCACCTTCAGCTTGTTTCTGGGATGGTTCCGGTTGGAGCAGCAAGGGTTACAGTTTACAGGTCAAGCGCTGGGATTTGAAGGGTGTTGGGGATCAATCAGACCCGGCCGTAACATTCTGAGCGGGACATGAATGGGCCCATCTCACGTCGTCCATTCCGTTGTCAGCTTTCCGGACTGTGACGTTTGTGAGGAATCCGCAAAATGGGAGCAGACTGGCGCGAGAATGGAATGAGGCACTGTTACATGGATAAACGGGGTACGCTTTGTCGCAGAGGTGTTTCAGGGATTGGCCGAAGAATTTTAAACCCCGCTCTTCATACTGCCAGGCCTCTCCTTCGCCCCGCTTCTACCCTAACCCGCCCCCTCCGTCCTCCCCTTCAAAATCTCCTTCATTCTCTTCCAGACTGGCGTAGAGTCGTCCACCGTTTTTCCATCGACCAGAAATGACCACACCCCACGTAATTGCGTCCTCGTCGGGACACCACTCAACGTCCACCGCATCCAACGGCATGGTGGGAACCCATTATCGAGTTGGGAAGAAGATTGGAGAAGGTTCTTTCGGCGTCGTCTTCGAAGGTGTGTAGCCCTATTGCCCCTTTAAAATTTCGTAAAAATCCGCTCTCTATTTGTACTCAACTGTCTGACCCCGTCTGTTGTCGCCAAGGCGTCAACATTCTTACCAACACCCCTGTTGCGATCAAATTTGTATGTCCCCAACACTTTCCTATGCCAGACTGGCGTCCGGCGATCCCTCTGGAGTAACCACGACTGACTTGCGCGGGCCCACAGGAACCTCGGAAGTCTGAAGCTCCTCAACTCCGAGATGAATATCGATCGTACAGAACTTTGAACGGCACCCGTATGTGACCCTGCTGTTTTCGCACCGTTCGCATCCGCCGCAATGTTTATGCACATCCCTCCCCTTCCACGCTCCACAGCCGGTGTTCCCCAGGTCCACCATTTTGGACAGGAGGGTCTCCATAACGTTCTCGTCATCGACCTCCTGGGTCCTAACCTCGAAGATCTCTTTGATCTCTGCGCCCGCAAGTTCAGCATCAAGACCGTTTGCATGGCCGCAAAGCAAATGGTTAGTTTTTTCCCCGCCCAGGGATGTCTCACCGCTCGCCGCCCGCCGCCCGAGGTGTCCAGTCAGCGCTAGGTTGTCGTCATGGCTCTAGCGCCCATCATCGAGCGATACCCCCATCCAAGTGTGCGGGTGCTGACCTGTTCTCCCCATCGCACAGATTACCCGCGTGCAGTCGATCCACGATAAATCTTTGATCTATCGTGACATCAAGCCGGATAATTTCTTGATCGGTGTCCCTGGTCACAAAAATGCTAACACAATCCATATAATCGGTGAGGATGACAGTCTTTGATGGAGAAGTCCTTTATCTACTGGGGTGGATCATCATACTAATGTAAATACATTTGTTGCATACAGATTTTGGTATGGCCAAGCACTACCGCGATCCGAAAACGAAAGTACACATTCCTTACCGCGAGCGCAAGTCGCTCTCTGGAACCGCTCGTTACATGTCCATTAATACCCACTTGGGACGTGAACAGTCGAGGCGGGACGACCTTGAGTCGCTGGGCCATGTGTTCATGTACTTTTTACGAGGAGGGCTGCCGTGGCAGGGGTTGAGGGCTGCGACCAACAAACAAAAATATGAGAAAATTGGTGAGAAGAAACAGACAACCCCAATAGATGAGCTGTGTGAGGGATTCCCAGGTACGAACCGACCGTGTCCAATTCCGTTGGTGTTTACTCAATCATCACCGCAGAGGAGTTTGCGATCTACATGAACTACGTCCGAAAACTTGGTTTCGAGGAGGCTCCTGATTACGATTTCCTGAGGGAGCTCTTTTCGAAGGTGTTAAAGACTCTCGGGGAGCCTGACGACGGTGTATTTGATTGGATGCTGTTGAACGGTGGCAAGGGATGGGAGGCCAGCCAGCGCGCCAAGGTCAGTCATTTTCCTATCTCCCGCCCGTCCGGCGAGTAGTGATCGTCTCTGCAGACTTCTCCCCACACCCCTCACCGCGAGCACCGCCACCGCGATCCCAACCACCGCCGCGGGTCACGACCTCTAAACGAGAACGCATCGCCTGGCACGCCCCTTGTTGTGGGACCTACACCGGTTCAGATCAAGCCTAGCAGGAGGACTACCCAGGAGCCGACCAGGGCTACAGATAGGAATGCCAGTGTACAGCCATTGATCCCCACTAGCCGAAGGCAAAGTCAGCACCAATCGCAGCAGCAACCGACTCGAGATGGCAGTCTTACCACGCCGCATCCATACGCAGCCACCCCCACACCTGGCGCGTACAGGAACGAAAACGGATATGGACGCGTCACCCCTTTGGGACAGAATGGTGCTAATGGGTCGAATCCAGCCCTCCATCCATCTGACTCGTTCTTGTATGGGCAGCAGAACAAGAATGGTGGTGCCGACGGAACGGGTAGCGCCGCTGGTCCTGTGGTCAACTCGAGAGGGATGGGAATGTACGACAACCAAATCCAGCGTACTGACGTCGATGATGGACATGGTGGAAGGCGACGAGGATTCTGGGCCGCCTTCTGTTGCAGGGCCTGAACCAGGACCCCCTATGCCACCCTTTTTATCTCATCTCATGCCACATATGACACTATGCTGCCCGTCCCTCTCGTTCATTATTCATTTTCATTATCGGCATCTGCTCATTTCCCTTCATGTTAATGACTGTTTCACGATTCCGCTTGCATTTGGTTCTCCCGCTCCCCTCATTCGGTCTACCCCATTGGCCGCGCATGGTCTACTATCCATCAGTATATACGCGCTTACTTTCACGGTCAAAACGATTGCCTCCCACTCCTTACTCTTTTCCTCCTCCTGCCCTTTGACCTCTATTTTCCTCTCTTTCAACACTACATCTCATCTGGTTTCCTTTCTCATTGTTTCGACTTTGTCGCGTTGTTCTCTTCCTCTCGCAACGGCACGGTATTGTATCTACTTCATCCCCGCTGGCACGCAAGGCTGTTAAGTACTCTATTTAATCGACGACACTGTTACCCGCCCACCAGCAATTGGAAATACGATTCAGAGCTCCCAAAAATCGATGCTATATGCACGCACGACCTCTCCGTAACACTCAGTACACCGGCGGCGGCGCAGGACCCCACCAAAATGGAATACTTGCCAGCGATAGCTGGTGGTACTCGTTCGCACAATACCCATTCTGGGTGACACCGCCTCGACACTAGTGGCCGGGGTTCGTGTTGTCGACAACCTGACAAAGCGATTGGGGTCTCTCTGCCTTCCTCAAAAGTCCTCAAAAGTTAATTTACGCCTTGCGGATAGAGTTACCCGGCGGTCTGTGAAACCGGGTATATCACAGTATATCTCTAAAAATGTAGGAGGATCCCAGTAGCCGAAACTCGCATTGCCCACGACTCGATAGAGCAGTTGGGACCTCTGTACCTTCTTTCGAGGTCCCTGGGTGTTCGCCTAGACTCGTGTACGCACGATATACTCTCACTGACAGTCACCCAATCATGGTGGAGGTGTTCAGAAGAAAAATATTCGCGAGTGAGGTTTGATAGACTCGTCTAGTGGACCCACATGTGATCCTGGGTATACTAGGGACTGGGCTTTCAACCGCCCTCCCCGTTTTGTGCAGCGCATCTGCGAGAAAGAAACGTAAAACCGAGAAGAGCACTGTATCGTATACAGGTACTCGCGAATGAGGTCGCCGGCTGATCTGGACCCACGAGGCTGATCGGATGAACCGGGAACCGGGCTGATGTCGGAGAGAGCTTGAACTCGAACTCGAGGATTTGAACGCATTGAAGAGGCCTGGGCCTGGGACTCAGAAGAGAAAGTTTAGTCTGAATCATCGGAATCCGAGTCTAAACTGGACGACGGGGATACACTGAGGGTCGAACCGGACGAGAGTCGTGAGTTCCTGGCTGATCGCCGCACCAGGAAGCGGGCAAACTTACCTCCTCCGCCCCTTTCCTAACTTTGCCTTCCTGTATAGCGCAGCTAGCTTGGATGATTCTCCCGGTTTGTCTCCCGGGCGCCCCCTCTTGCCTTCAAGCAACTTGTTAGTCGTTCCTGTCCTGATGGCAGTGAAGTGAATCAGAAAGCGAAAGTGATCAGCCCTAGTTCTGGGTACGCACTTTTTCTTGTCCGACAGTTCGGTGGAAGGCGTCCACCCCACCTTCAGTTTCTCCGATGTGTCGACTTTCGTGGTCTGTTGCGTTCCCGACTGGCATGAAACGTACGATTGTGTCGATTTGCATTCAAGGGTGTAACGGCCTGTGCGGCGACACCGTAAGCCAATGGAATAAAAAAGTTGGACGATATCTGGCTAGCCCACCTTTTCCCAAGTATCTTTGGGAGACGGTTTTGGAGACGGTGATTGACGTTGTACGTGAGTTGTCCCCTGATTGTCTTTGAGGAGCGCGTTTGGACATGATGAGATTTCGAGGAGCAGGTGGGGGACTAGAGGGATTTGGGGGATGCGGGGAGGGACGCGCAATTCTTAAAGCTTAAAACCTCGACGGCCCCGGGAGCACCCAGGAACACGCAACCCTACATTCCTCATTGGTGGTCTTCAGCGGTAACACTTACGTGGTCAACTTGAAGGAGACTAACGTGATCCTCAAAACCACGGTGGACCCAGGGAGCACCCACACTGCCCCAGTTCGGGACACCACCTTGCCTGCGAGTCCAAGTGCGACTATTACTGGCACAAGTGCAAGTACAAGGTTTCTTGGGCCCTAATCACCCCGCCTGAACGTTTAGTTTCCGACCCTATTATGCGAAGTCACTTTGAATGACCGCCTTGAAACTTGGTTCAGAACAAGCGCGGTGCTTAGCGCGGGACAATTTCTGTTATCAACGGTCACCGGCACTTGGTCCCCCATTCGACTCACTCGTCATGCAGACGCACAGCGCTAGGGCCGTTTCTGGACATTCAGTTTATCGCTCTCACCGAGGGCTTTGGAAACCGAGAGGTGTCCGCCAAGTCCGGGACCTTTCGTTAGAGATAGTGCGCTGACTCCGTTCCAAACTCGATCAGGTGAATCCGTGGATCGAACGTACCGTTGATTGACGATGTGCGCTGTCCAACCGTCACGACGTTTGCGTGCTCCACAACTGCCGCCTCACCACCATTGTTTACTCTTCATGCAGCGTGTACCTGACTCGTGCACGTGGCTGGCGCTGCTGAAGTTAGGATGGGATGTGGAAGAAATGAAGGTCCTCGTTCCAGACCGGGCCGCCTGCACCTCTGCTCGATAATACCCGGTGTAACAAAGTTGATTGGAATTCTTCCACTGGACAAAGTACACAGGATATGCAGAGCCGTCCCACCAATGTCGCAGAAGATGATGGTTGGTTAGCGATGGAGGCCTGGTTAGAAACCGGGTGCAGGGACAGTAGAAACTTGCTGAGGAGATGAGTAGACGGGGCCAGGATGGGGGGTTGACACCTGCAAAATCACGAGGTAGGTGTGGTCTCTCTATAGGGTTATTTGTGATACCAGGTCGCGGGACCTGTGGCCCCATACCCGCACCACACGCAGAGACCTTCGTGGTGTGGACACGAACACCATCGTTCGGGGCTTGCCGGGTACATCAGGATGCTGGCTTGCATTATACCCGAGGCCCTCTGACGCTTATGCTCTGTGATCGGGTCCTTCCTCGGCGCGACCTTTCGACAGCGGGCGACTGAATCCGTAACTCGATAGGTTTCGGGCCAGTTGTTCCCCCACCCCCCGCGCCCAGAGTGTTCGGTCGCTCAAAATTTACGGGCCATCGATTCTCGAATCATGATTGCGGGGGTCGGCGGGTGGATTACCATGCGCCAGCACCGGTGGGGATGGATACTATGATTCGAGCTGTCCGGTCAGTACCGTTCAGAGACAGGGTCGATTTTCAGCACTGGTTGACACTGACCAGCAACAAACAGTACAAAAATGCACAATGGCACTGACGCTGAATCGGTACCTATCAGCGCTCAGCACTGGCCGGCGCTTGTCAGTGCTTATATCACCCGCGTCAGTATTCAACGTTTCGACGACGACTTCATGTTTTCCTGATGTTTTCGAGAGATACAGTCGTAGCGCTGTAATCCCAGATGCGTGGTTTGGAGACAGTATACATGACCCGACGAAACGGACGGGGTCCTGACAGTTCCGTCACGAGTCCATGGGGATTCATGTACAGATTTTACCACCTTACGGATAGTGGGTGACGGCCCAATGTCACTGGGACTCCAAGCCCACTGATCCCGGCGTATCGGACGGTGTTTTTCGTCCAAATGCCACGTCGCGAGGACCCCGATGCGGCGGCCAAGATCTAATGCGGTCCAGGGAGAGTCTGGGGAAGCATAATGTTCCCACAGTTCTGATTGGCTGGGTCGACCCAGTATCGGCATAACGCTTCGCTCCTTTGGTGCGTACGTGTAATTCCTGTGAGACGATTGTATTCGCGTTTAAAGAAAAAAGGGGGAATAGCGTTCCACAATCCTGATTGGCTGAGTCGACCCGGTATCAGTATAACGCCTCGCACCTTTAGCATCCGCGGGACCTTTGTATCTCGTGTCTCTTCGTGCCAACACACATCTAAGGAACCGATCGTTCTTTATCTCTGTCTCCCACCCTCTTCTCTACCCTCCACGCCGAACATCCCTCTATCGAGTTACCTTGACAAACAAGCATCGCGATGTCTGGCATCTCTGACGCACCGGGGAAGCTACAAAAGGACAACAAAAGTGGCCAGAACGCACCCAACAGAAACGGCCAGAACGTACCCAACA